>Ga0209444_10001560_pt1 | contig 12562 bp, 11 predicted proteins | sample LauGreFaBDMM15DN_2_FD_188215 | JGI IMG/M metagenome (GOLD analysis project Ga0209444, IMG submission 188215) | Freshwater lake microbial communities from Lake Michigan, USA - Fa13.BD.MM15.DN (SPAdes) (version 2) | ecosystem: Environmental > Aquatic > Freshwater > Lake | place: Lake Michigan...
ACGATTGGTGTATTGGATCTCGATCATGCGCCACGACAAGTAGCTGAAGCCTGCAATGACTAGCAGGAACAGCACGGTGCAGCGGCTGGAAAATTTACGAAGCATGAACGAAGGAAGATGGATGGGATGGCAGAATTAGGGACGGTTGTTTTGCAAGGAGAGTGATGGACCCTTGAGGCGAATGACCTCGACACAGTTGGGCGGAGTGGGCACAAGATCCGTGCCGTTTGCTTTGAGTTTTTCGCGGATGTCGTAGCGAGCGAGTTGTTGTTCAATGTCGGCTTGCACGCTGGGTATGCGGTCTTGTTGGAGCGACTGAATGCTTTTCTCGGTGGCGGCGATATCGCGCACGGTTTTGATTTGTTGATTGCGGTAGGAGACATGCTTTATGGCCCCCGCAGCAATGATGGCGATGGCGATGGCGAACATGATGTTACCGAAGGCGTGATTGGGTGACTGGGAGCGTGATTCGTTCATGATAAATATAAGGTCGGAAGGTTGCGATCATTACGCAGGGCGACCCGAAGCTTTGCGCTGCGGGCCCGAGGGTTGGCGGAGAGTTCTTTTGACCCTGCACTGATGGCTTTGCGCATCGGCAGGGTGAGAAAATATTCGGGATTTTCGCGTGGGGCGGGCCAGGTGGGGTCGTCGATGAATGGTTTGGCGCGGTGCTGGATGAATTGTTTGGTGAGGCGATCTTCGAGGCTATGAAATGTAATTACTAGCAATCGTCCACCTGGTCGCAAGAGTGCTACGGATGCCTCGAGCGCTGACTGCAATAGTGTAAGCTCCTCGTTCACGCGCATACGAATGGCCTGAAAGGTGCGGGTGGCAGGATGTGTTTTGCCGAAGCGGCCGAGAGCTTGTTCGATGGTGCCAGCGAGATCGCCGGTGCGTGTGAAGGGTGATTTTTTCCGACGTTCCACGATCAACTGCGTGATGCGGCGTGCTTGCGGTTCTTCGCCGAATTCGCGGAGCACTTGTAGGATTTCGCGTTCGCTGGATTCGTTGATGAAATCCGCGGCGCTCATGCATGCGTTAGGACCCATACGCATGTCGAGCGGACCGTCCTTTTGGAAGGAAAATCCGCGCTCGGCGCAGTCGATCTGATGTGAGGAGACTCCTATGTCGAGGAGGATTTTGTCCACTTTGCCATCGGCAGGGAGCTGCGGATGCTCGGCCATTTGCGAGTAGTTCGCCTGGAAGGTGTGAAGAGTCTCGCGGAATGCGGAAAGACGCTGAGTGGCAAAAGCGATGGCCTGAGGATCGCGATCGATAGCGAGAACAGTGGCGTTTTTTTTGAGAAAAATCTCGGTGTGACCGCCTCCGCCGAGGGTGCCATCAAGAATTACGTCACTCGGTTGGGCATCCATCCATTCGTCGACTTCATCGGCAAGAACGGGATGGTGGTAGTGAGAAGAAGTTGGCGGGAGAGGAGCCGTCCCTTGCTCCTCTACCCGCCCAGCCATAAGAAAGGAGTCAGGCAGCGATGTCGAGTAGTTCACCAAAGCGGAAATTCGTTCCGCGGTGAAGTGTAATTGGTTGGCTGAATATGCGCCGATGATTTGTGGGCAGAGCCCGGAAAAAAGTGGCGGGAGAAGAGCCGTCCCTTGCTCTTCTCTCCGCCCAGCCAAAAAAGGGATTGCGAGTGGAGGTGATTTTTTTTTTGTCGCCTGCATCAGGATCGATTGCCAAGCACGTGCCCACAGACCTGCCACCCGCTGAGGCAGGGTCGCTGGGGAGTGATGGGCTAGTATGCTGTGCATGAGCGGGGAACATTAGAAAATTTTGATTTTGCTGAACTTCTCGTTGACGTTAGCCTTTTGGGCTTCCTTGATTTTCGCGTAATCGCCAGCATTGCAGATGTCAAAGTAGCGGCCGCGACCGACAAGGATCACGTTAGACTCTGCTGAAATGTTTGCGCGTGTACTCCAGTCTTTGGGGATGAGAAGCTTGCCTTGGTTGTTGATGGTGACGGCGAGGATCCCCTCGTAGAGTATTTCGATGGCTTCACGAATGTCGCCAATGTCCACACCCTGAGTCTCAGAGATTTCTTTTTCGATCTGGGCAAAAGCACCTACCGTAAGTACGCGGATATACTTGAACCCATAGCGGTCGGTCTCTTGAAGGATCAATTGTTCGCCTTCCTGGGGCCTCCACGCAACAGGAATGGATACCCGGAATTTGGAATCCATTTTGTGCTCTTGAAAGCCGATGAAGTTAGGAAGGACGAATGACATGATCCGCAGGTGCAACCGCGTGCCCAGAAGTACACCACAGAATTATTTGGCCGTCAATATGAAATTTTGAGTACACTTCATAATTTTTTATGGGTGTTTTGCCTCATTTCTTTTTTTATGCCATTGCGCGGAATCACTTGAAGAATCGTGGAATTCTTGCCAAAAAGATGATTTCATTTTATTGATATTTCAGCAATCTTAAATATGCTGCAGGGGTGTTTTCGCTGATTTTTGGAATTGTTAGGCCTTGGCGGGTTGCCTTTTGATGGCGAAAAGGAGCTTTACAGCCCGGTTCGATTGGTCCACAAAAAGCTCATGACAATGCAACAATCGCCGTATGATGCTCCGCTAAGAACCATGATGCCGCAGCCGCCTCCAGACCTTGTGATGGAAAGAATCATCGAGCCGCCCTCGATCAAAGTTTTCGGAATCTTTCACCTGATTATTGCCGGCTTGGGGATCATCGGAACAATTGCTGGGTTGGTGATGATGCAATTTACGGATCAATTTTCGAAAATGATGACAATTGCTCCTCCGGGGTCCACTGCCACTGGTTCCTCTCCTCAAGAATTGGCTATGAGACAATACATGAATGACACTCGCACCTATTCTTACATCACCTATGTTTTCGCCATCGTATTGGCAGTGATGCTGATCATTGCTGGTATTGGCTTGTTGAAGCGTCGAGAAAGTGGACGCGTTATGTCGATTCGCTATGCTTGGACTTCGATCGGAATGAAAGTGATTACCTTGCTGATCATGTTGACGTTTATGATCCCTGCTACCACACGATACAACGAAGCGATGTTTTCGGGAATGGGTTCTGGGATGGGATCTACTATGAATATCGTAACTCAGGCAACACAATTTCTCTCGCTTCTCGTTACGTGCATCTATCCCATCGTTGTGCTGATCATGATGCGCAAGGAAAAAGTGAAAACCTTCCTCGCGGGACAAGCACGATAATTGGCTCTAGCAAATTTTGTTTTCTGCTAAAAAAAGCTTTCCTTGTCTGTAGGGAAAGCTTTTTTGTTAGATCGAGAAGTTGGAGCGTTGGATCATGATGTCACGGCACCACGATCATCATTGAGTCCGGATTTTTCGAGGAAATACTCGTAGCCGCCGGAGTAGCGGGTGACGGTGCCGTTGTTGATGTGCAGGGTGGTCTCGGCGAGTGAGCGAATGAAGTGCACGTCGTGGGAAATGAAGACCAAGGTGCCTTCGTAGCTTTTTAGCGCGCTGACGAGTGAGTCGATTGATAGGATATCAAGGTGGGTGGTGGGCTCATCCATCAGCAAAAGATTCGGCGGATTGACGAGGAACTTGACGAGGTTAAGACGGGACTTTTCGCCACCGGAGAGAACCGGAATGCGTTTTTCGACATCGGTGCGTCGGAACAGGAAAGAGCCGAGAATGGAGCGGGCTTCGTCTTCGCGCAAGGTCGAGCAGGCGCTCATGACTTCTTCAAGCACGGTGTTGTTTTCGTTGAGCGACTCCGAGCGATGTTGTGAGTAGTAGCCGAGCTTGGTGGCATAGCCGACGTCGATTTTTCCGCCATTGATCGGGATGATGCTGGCGAGGATTTTAAGCAGCGTGGATTTGCCCGCGCCATTGGGCCCGACGAGGACGATTTTATCGCCGCGCTCAACGGTGAGATCGAGGTCTTTGTAAATCTGCTTGGTGCCGTAGGCTTGCGAGATTTTCTGGAGCTCGACGACTTTTTGGTTGGAGCGCGGTGGCTGGGGGAAGCTGAATTTGAAGGCTTTGCGCGGGGCGCGTGGTTTCTCGATGCGTTCGAATTTTTCGAGAAACTTGATGCGTGATTGCACTTGGGAAGCCTTGGATCCGACTTGGCGGAAGCGATCGATGAACTCTTGGTGGCCTTCGATTTCTTTTTGCTGATTGCGATAGGCTTGCACTTGCTGATCGTAGCGTTGCTCGCGTTGTTGCAAGTAGGCGCTGTAGTTTCCTGTGTAGGTGATGAGCTGCGCGGCATCGGGATCGATCTCGACGACGGATTCGACGAGCGAGTCCATGAAGTCACGATCGTGGGAAATCATCAAGATGGCACCGGAGTAGTTGAGCAGGTAGCGTTGGAGCCAGAGAAGGGAGATGAGATCGAGGTGGTTGGTGGGCTCGTCGAGCATCAGCAGATCGGGCTCCATGACGAGGAGGCGGGCGAGGTAGGCGCGCATGACCCAGCCACCCGAGTATTCATGAGCGGGCTTATGGAAATCTTCTTCTTTGAAGCCGAGGCCGCTGAGGATTTTTTTTGCCTTGGGTTCGAGTTGGTAGCCGTTGAGATGGTTGAATTGGTCCTGAGCTTTGGCGTATTCGGGGTCACTGTGGTTGTCCTTGGCCTCATGCTCGCGCATGGTTCGAAGAAGGCCGACCATTTCGGGGGTGACACCCATGGCAATCTCGATGACGGTCTCATCGCTCGGTTCGCCGGCCTCTTGGGCAAGGTAGCCGGTGATGGCGTATTCGTCGCGTTCGATGGTACCTTCGTCGGGAGAATCCTCATCGAGGATCATGCGAAACAAGGTGGACTTACCGGCGCCATTCGGGCCGACAAGGGCGACGCGTTCGCCCCAGTTGATGGTCATTTCGGCTTCGCGTAGGAGAGTGCGGCCACCGAGGATTTTGGTAAGTTTATGAACGGAGAGCATAGGACAGGCGGAAGGTGTAGGAGAAAATGGCGTTGTTCAAGAAGTTTTGAACAAGAAACGAGCGAGAATTAGGAGTCGATGGTGAGTCCGCAGGCTTGGGTAATTGGTTCGGCAAGAGGCTTGATGCGGCCATTGTCGAGACGATAAATCCAGGAGTGAACGGATATTTTTTGACCGCGTTCCCACGCATCTTCAAGGATGGTAGTACGGGCCACATGGAGGGCTTGTGCGGTGACATTAAGTTCGCAGAGTCGATCCACTGCGGCATCTACTGGCATGTTTGAGAGCTCATCGAGATGACGACGATGCAGTGAGCGTATACCTGCGAGCCAGTTATCGATCAAGCCATGGCGAGTATTTTCTAGAGCGGCGCGCACGCCACCACAACCGTAGTGCCCGCAGACGATGATGTGCTTTACCTTGAGAACATCAACGGCGTATTGCAGGACGGCGAGCACATTGAAATCAGTTTCCTGCACGATGTTGGCAACGTTGCGATGCACGAATACTTCTCCTGGAGCGAGTCCAGTGATCTGGTTGGCAGGTACGCGGCTGTCTGAGCAACCGATCCACAAGTATTCTGGCGTTTGCTGGTTGGCGAGGCGTTGGAAAAAATGTGGGTCGCCCCCGATGATCGATTCGGCCCAGTCTTTATTTGCGTCTAACAATTTTTGTAGTTTCATACGGTAAATTCAGAGTCCCAGCATGTGGGTGATGTGTGTGGCGGTAAGGTCGCCCATGGTTTCGCAGCCGTGAAACAGATCAGTCTTGTGGTATTTCATCAGGTCTTTGGCGAGGCCAGTGACGTGACGACGTGGCGCGAGATCATCGCGGCGCATGATGCCGAACAGGGCCTTGAGGCGGGTGCTTTCGACGCGTGCACGGCGGGCCATTTGCGAGCGTTCTTCTTCGACGTATTGCGCGATAGTACGGCGATTAAGTTCTTTGAAAGCTAGGCGTGTCACGTCGCGATTCGAGTCAAAGTGATAAGCGAGATAGGTGTGGCCTTTGCCCTCGTAGGATTGTTGGTCGAAGTCGATCGGGCGGACGCGATATTGCACTTCCTCGAAGTCGGGCGTTATGTCGACAACGTAGTTGACGCTACGCATGTCTCCCAGCAAACGAATGAAGCAGCGCTCGTTAAATTTGGTAAATTCCTTGGCGATCCGCACTCGATTGAGTTCGGGCCGTTTCAAGTAGTCGCTTTGAAAAACATTGCCTGGAACGCCGGCGATGTGCTCCTCGATGAGAGTGTTGCCATTGACGAGGTAGTTGATGCGATTCGGCGAGAGGATGTGCTCGAGCTCGAGGCCGTAGATGCGCGAGGCGTCGGCTTGTTTGACGTAAAAGTAATCGGAGTTGTCGTTGTAGAGGTTGGTGATGCAAATACGGAACGGTTTGGAATTTCCAAAATCTCCGAAGTCGATGCGATCCACACAAAGGTGTTCGTGCAATCCGCTCTCACCGCCAATTTTTAGTTCGGTATAGATGCGGATCAGTCGTGCGCGGAGTGATTCGCGCAGTTCCTGTCCATACATTACCGTCATCCACAGCGTCTCGTTGCCGAATGGATCATCGTAGGGGCATACGCCCTCGAATCGGCATAGATCATCGTAGACCATGGGAATCTCAAGCTGGCGGGCAAAGCGATGCAAATACTGGCGCAGCAGCGTGGAGGGGGCGTATTTTTCTTTGCAGCGTGAGATCATAGAGATGGTAAATCAATCAAGCAGCGTGCGGCGCGAGTAGAGCGCGAGAACCGGGATGCCGCGTGCTTCGATGGCTGCGCGTCCGCCTTCTTCACGATCCACCAAGACCAGCGCAAACGCGATTTTTCCGCCCTCTGCTTCGATGGCATCGATGGCCTTCAGCGTCGAACCGCCGGTTGTGATGACGTCATCGACAACGATTACGGTATTGCCTGCAGAAAAATTTCCTTCGATCTGCTTACCTCTACCATGGCCCTTTGGCTCCTTGCGCACGGTGAAAACTTGCAAGGCTTGGGCGGAGTCATCACGTGCGGAAGTCATACCCACGGCGAGTGAAATGGGGTCGGCCCCCATGGTCATGCCGCCGATGGCATCGATCTGCAGATTGTGCACAGCGATGTATTGTTTCACGGCTTGCCATCCAACTTCGCCGACGAGGTTTGCACCGTGCGCATCCATTGCGGTGACGCGGCAATCAATGTAAAGATCGCTGGTTTTCCCAGAGGCCAAGGTGAAGCTGCCAGAGCGCACGGATTTGGCGAGCAGTAAGGAGCGGAGATCAGTGAAAGAATTGGACATGGGCGGATTGTGGAGGATCTTCGGCGATCAGAAAAGCAGGAACCGTGACAAAAATACGATTGTTCGCGAAAATCAGAGCAAAAAAAAGTAGACCTACCCGCGGAGGAAGGTCTACTTGTCGCCAAAAGAGTGAAAAATTATTTCTCGTTGCTCACTTCAGGAGCGGGAGCCGATGGCAAAGAAGCGGGAGCCGATGGAAAATTCTTGAACGCAGGAAGCGAACGAAGTGGAGGAGCTTCCGAGTCGCTGTTGCAGCAGAGGTTGCAGGAGCTGAACAACAAGGCTGTGGCTGCCAAGGCGAGTAGTGTCAATGTGCGGGTCATGGTTGTAGTAGTTTTTAGGTTGTTAAAAAAATGGGATAGAATCAGAGGGTAGGTGCCTTGTAAGTAGGCGCAGGTGGTGCATCTACAGATTTGCTGAAGCAACAAGAAGCTGCCAGAAGGGAGCAGGCAGCGATCAAGAGAAGTGTGATGCTTTTCATGAGAGTTCGGGAAAATCTGCGTGGTTTGAATGGTGTCTGCGTAGGCAAGCACAATGACTGTGCTGGAGAATACTAGCGCACCTACCCACCAGTGCAAGGCAAAAAGAAGGGTGGTGAGCAGGAAAATGGTAAAATTTTGCCAAATCTGTTATTTTTACAACACTTTACGCAAAACTAAGCCGGTATAACTAGGCGCATACAATAACAATTTCCCGAAATTGCCATTCTCCGCCGCCACCGTGAATCGTTGATCGGCAGCCACTCTGTCATGTCCACCAAATTGCGCCGCATCCGTGTCCAGCACCAATTGCCACACTCCACTCTCGACCCACACCGGCCAATCCCGGAAGGATTGCGTCCCATGAAAATTCAGTATAAAAAGCAAATCTCCGCGTTTCCACGCGAGTGTTTTATCATCGTTGTGCTCACTCACATGCTCCGGCTTTGCGTCAAACCATTTAGGCTCCCGCAGCAGTTGCATCATCGCCCCATCAAAGTCTCCAACCCCTTTGTAACGTAGGTCTTCGCGATCTCGTAAGCTCCACTGACGCCGCGCATGTTGGTAGCTCCAGCCATTGCCCTCACGAGGGAAATCAATCCATTCAGGATGGCCAAACTCATTGCCCATGAAATTCAAGTATCCATGCCCTGCCGTACCTAGCGTCGCTAACCGTGCCATCTTGTGCAATGCTACTGCACGCTCCGCCCGCAGGTCGCCGGAAGTTTTTCCCATCCCAGTGTAGATTGAAGCATCTGCCATCGCGAAAAAAAAGGACTTGCCGCCAACCATCGCCTGATCATGGCTCTCTACATAAGAAATAGTTCGCTCATCCGCGCGGTGATTGGTCAATTCCCCCCACATCCAGCCTATATGCCAATCCTCCTCACGCATTTCTTCCACGCACTTGAACCACATGTCCGGCACACCCATCGCCAAGCGATAGTGAAATCCACAACCGCCCTGCTTGCGCGTCGCGCAGAGCCCCGGCATGCCACTCACATCCTCTGCGATCGCCATGCTCTGCGGCTTCCATTCATCCATCAAGCGCGTCGCTAAGGTGAGATAATCGATCGCATCCTCATCAGTCCGACCATGAAAATAATCACCATACCCGCCAAAGCCGATGCCAAATCCATGATCGCGATACAACATTGAGGTCACTCCATCAAAACGGAATCCATCAAATTGATATTCCTCCAGCCAATAGCGGATGTTCGATAGCAAAAAGTGCCGCACCTGCGGTTTTGCATAATCAAAACACCGCGAATCCCAGACCTCATGGTAGCCGCGTTCACCGTCGTGGAAAAATTGATACGGCGTGCCATCGTAGTGCGAGATTCCCTCGACCGCATTGCGCACTGCATGCGAGTGCACCAAGTCCATGATCACCCGCAAGCCCATGCCATGCGCGGCATCGACCAGCTCCTTCAGCTCATTCGGCGTGCCGAATCGCGATGACGGCGCGAAAAACGAACCCACATGATAGCCAAACGATCCATAATACGGATGTTCCTGCACCGCCATCAACTGCACGGTATTGTAACCCGCACCGACGATGCGCGGCAGCATGTGCTCGCGGAATTCCGTCCAAGTGGCGATCCCCGCTGCCTCCGATGACATCCCCACATGAGCTTCATAAATGATTGGCGGAAGAGAGTTCGCTGGCGTCGTGTTTTTCCAAACATGCGGGATTTCCTCCCACACTTGTGCCGAAAAAATATTCGTTGTGGGATCTTGCACCACGCGTCGGCCCCAAGCCGGCAATCGCTCGCCTTGACCACCTGGCCAATGCATTTTTAGCCGATAATGTTGCCCGTGCTGCAATGCTTCTGAAGGCAATACCAATTCCCAACAGCCACTGCCCTGCGCTTGCGCGAAAAATTCTCCACGCTCCTGCCAATCCGAAAAATCACCCACCAGCACCAAAGCCGTAGCATTCGGCGCCCAATCGCGATACACCCACCAGCCGTCCGCTCGCCGATGCAAGCCAAAGTGCTTATGCCCCTGCGCAAAGTCCGCCAAATCGCTGCCGATCTCCCGCACAATACCTGCAATCCGCTCGCCGCGCTCCACAAACACCCCACGCCACGGCTCCAGCCAAGCATCTTGGGAAAAATCATCAACCGGTGCTCCCGCGCGTTTCACAGCTAACATCCTACCTGCCCCCACCCAAAACCACAATCAAAACCACCAGCATACTTCGCATTCGCCCTGAGCGCACTTTTTTCTTTTTTTGTTACTTTTTTCTTGTCTTATTGAGATTCAATCTCAATAATAACCTCGACATGCGAAATCATTTGCTCCTTTATCCCATCGTCCTTCCCCTTACTTTTGGTGCGGCTTTGCTGCACGCTCAGGAAAACAACGCACCTCAGGCCACGGAAAATCTCGATGCCGTTGTCGTCACCGCAGAGTCGGAGTCCGACGAAAGCATTCAGGATGCCTGGCTGCCAGCCATTACGGGCACTTCGATTTTTGCAGGGAAAAAAACTGCGGTGTTGGATTTCGATAAGCAACCGCGCATCGTCGGCAACAATTACCGCCAAGCCTTGAATCAGACGCCGAGTTTGTTGCTCAGCGAGGAATCAACACCGTTGGTCAGCATCGGCTACCGCGGGCTCAATCCGCATCGCGCACAATTTACGCAAATGCTGCGCGATGGCTTGCCCCTCCATGCGGATCAATTCGGCTACCCCGAGGCCTATTACACCCCGCCGCTCGATACCGTGGATCGCATCGAATTCCTCCACGGTGGAGCCTCGCTGCAATACGGCCCACAACCTGGTGGCTCGCTCAACTACATCACCCACCGCCCGCGCACCGACAAGGAATTTTCCCTGCGCAGCCAGCACGTGGTCGGCAGCGATGACCTCTACTCGACCTTCACCTCCGCCGATGGTACGGTTGGTAAGCTTGGCTACTATGCTTACTTCAACCACCGCCAGTCCGATGGTTTCCGCAGCGCCAATAGCGATTATGATCTCAACAATGGTTCGATCAAATTGGTCTACTCGCTCGATAACGGCGGCAACTTGATTTTCTCGGTCGATAGCTACGTAGAAACCCACGGTGAGCCTGGTGGTTTGACACGGGCGGATTTCCTCGCTGGCAGCAGAAAAGCGACGCGTGTTTATGACAACATGACCATTGAGCGCGACTCGGCGACCCTGAGCTACGAGGTCGAACCAACACCCGAATCCTTTTTCACCGCTAGTCTGTGGTGGTCGGATTACACCCGCTACAGCGAGCGCCAACGCGGCGGTGGCTTCGGCACCTTGCCAGCAGGCCCAAGCTCCACCAGTAATACCATCGAAGATCAAAACTTCGAGACACTCGGCTGCGATGCCCGCTATCGCCTCAACTGGGGCGGCGAAAATGCGCACACTTTCAGCAGCGGCGTGCAACTCTACCATTCCGATTCCCCACGCAAAGACTACCGCGGTGCCACGGCCAATGCTCACAGCGGGGCTTTGCGCAACTACTCGGAGCGTGAAGTGTTCTACGCCCCCGTGTTTGTCGAAAATCGCTTCCGTTTCGGAAAATTCTCGATCACTCCTGGTCTGCGCGTCGAGAACTCGTGGCAAGAGGTTCAGGAAAAAGTCAACGCCGACAAAACAGGCGCAGGCACACCACTCGGCGACAAAGATGACCAAGCGACTGTCGTGCTTGGCGGCCTCGGTATCGAATACGAAATCGCCCCCGGTTCGGCATTTTATGCAAACATATCCCAAAGCTATCGTCCCGCCATTTTCACCGAAGCCGTGCCTACGGGCGGCCTTACTATTGTCAACGATGACCTCGAAGAAGGGAAATCGTTAGAATGCGAAATCGGCTATCGCGCCCATCCCAACGATTGGCTTTCGGTAGACACCAGCGTCTTCCTTTTGCAATTCCTGGATCAAATCGGCACCGTTGCCAATTCGTTAGAAAACGTCGGTGATAGCGAGCACAAAGGCATCGATGTTTCCACCAGCATCGATCTGCTCACTCTCGTCAAAGGAGCTAAGGCCGACAACACGCTGGAGTGGTTTTTCAACGCGACCCTACTCGATGCCGAGTTCATCAAAGGACCACGCAAGGGAAATCAACCGCAGTATGCTGCCGATTTCATCTTGCGCAGCGGTCTCACCTACACCCATGGCGATAAAGGAAAAGTCACGCTGAGCAGCACCTGGGTGGACGATCATTTCGCAGATGACGGCAACACTGCAAACTATGCTTTGCCCGCCTACCACGTTTGGGACCTCACCGCTGAATACAAGATTCACGAAAACCTGCGATTGCTCGCCGGCGTGAATAATTTGTTCGACAAAGACTACTACGCGCGCGTTCGCGTCGATGGAATCGATCCTACAAACGGTCGCAATTTCTACATCGGCGCGTCGTTAGAATTCTGATTTTTTGAATCTCCTTTTGTATTATGAGCAGCCACGGAGAATTACTGTGGCTACTTTGTTTGCCAAAACACACATCATCAAGCGCCTAGAATTACCAGATATTCTTGCCACTCTTCCTCTTCTCTGCATGGGAATACTACGCTTGATCATGCCCGAAAACCATGAAATCGGTCTATTTTCTCTTGGCTTTCCTGTTAGATTCTGCTGTGCTCGCAGCAGAAAACCCCCGAACATCCTCCCAATTATGGCAGATGATCTCGGCTATGGCGGTATCTCTTACGCCTGCAATGGCAGCACCACCATCAAGACGACGCACATTGACGCACATTGATCAACTCGCGGCCGAGGGTATTCGCTTCACCAGCGGCTATCAATTTTGTAAGAGACCAATTCTACAAAGGGACAGACCCTTTGTAGAGAATTTTCTTGCCATCTTGGATTGACTCTTTAGAACGTGGCTATGAGAAAGGCACGTTGGTTGGCTCC
>Ga0209444_10001564_pt1 | contig 12540 bp, 8 predicted proteins | sample LauGreFaBDMM15DN_2_FD_188215 | JGI IMG/M metagenome (GOLD analysis project Ga0209444, IMG submission 188215) | Freshwater lake microbial communities from Lake Michigan, USA - Fa13.BD.MM15.DN (SPAdes) (version 2) | ecosystem: Environmental > Aquatic > Freshwater > Lake | place: Lake Michigan, USA...
GTTGGGTATTTGATACTGAATACAACAGAAGTTGAAGTATCCCCCAAAAAAATATTTTGCATTTTTCGCAAAAATTGAACTTTAAAAGAATGGCTTTGGGTTGTACATTTGCATCTTATGATGGAAACCGAAGTTTACGTGCCAACCAATAAGGTACGTGTGGTAACTGCTGCGAGTTTATTTGATGGTCACGATGCTGCTATCAATGTAATGAGAAGAATTATCCAAGCAACTGGTTGCGAAGTGATTCACTTGGGTCACGACCGCAGTGTGCAAGAAGTTGTTGAAACAGCTATTCAAGAAGATGCCAATGCAATTGCCATGACGAGCTATCAGGGCGGACATATTGAGTACTTAAAGTACATGTTCGATTTATTGAAAGAGCGCGGCGCAAGTCATATTAAAATATTTGCCGGTGGTGGTGGTGTAATTCTCCCTCAAGAAATTAAGGAGTTAATGGATTACGGAATTACCAAAATTTATAGTCCTGACGATGGACGTGCCATGGGATTGCAGGGAATGATCAATGATTTGGTTCGCCAAAGCGATTTTCCAACTGGCCATAAATTGAATGGTGAATTTAAGAATTTAGAAATTCGTTCTAAATTAAACATTGCTAGGTTAATTACGGCAGCCGAAAATTATCCTGAATTGCATGCAACAACATTGAATGAAATCAGAGAACGCTCGGCAGATATTGCTGTTCCAGTTTTGGGAATTACAGGCACCGGTGGTGCGGGTAAAAGTAGTTTGGTGGATGAAGTTGTGCGTAGATTTTTATTGGATTTTGAAGATAAAAACTTAGCCATTATTTCAATTGACCCATCAAAGCGTAAAACTGGTGGTGCATTGCTTGGCGATAGAATTAGAATGAATAGTATTAATCACGACCGTGTTTACATGCGTTCTATGGCAACCCGTCAAGCCAATTTGGCTATGAGTTCTCATGTTGATGATGCTGTCGCAATTTTAAAAGTTGCTGGTTACGATTTAATCATTGTTGAAACCAGTGGAATTGGTCAAAGTGATACCCAAATTACGGAACATTGTGATGTTTCCATGTATGTAATGACACCTGAATATGGCGCTGCTACACAGTTGGAAAAAATTGATATGCTTGATTTTGCGGATGTTGTTGCCTTGAATAAATTTGATAAAAGGGGTGCTTTAGATGCTCTAAGAGATATTCGTAAACAGTTCCAAAGAAATCATAAATTATTTGATCTAGAAGTTGATTCAATGCCTGTTTTCGGAACAATTGCAAGTCAATTTAACGATCCGGGAATGAATAGCCTTTACAAGTGTTTGATGGATACAGTTGCTGAAAAAACAGGGATGGATTTAAAGAGCAGTTGGACCGCTTCAAATGAATTGAGTGAGAAAATTTTTGTGATACCTCCTTCGAGAAATCGTTATTTGAGTGAAATCTCTGAAAACAACAGAAATTATGATTCAAAAGGGAGGGCTCAACGCAAAATCGCGCAAAGAATGTATGGAATTAAAGAAACCATCGATACCATCAATGAATCTTCACAAATGGCTGCTCATTTGAATGGTAAGGAAACATTTATAGATAGTTTGCAAAAGATGTATCAAGATCTTGAGGGACAATTGGAGCCTTCTAACCGAAAGCTCATTGAAAACTGGGAAGAAAAAGCGCAGCAATACAAAAACGAACATTATATTTTTAAAGTTAGGGATAAGGAAATTAAGATTCAAACGCATTCTGAAAGTTTGAGCCATTCTCAAATTCCTAAGGTTGCAACTCCGAGTTACAAAGGATGGGGCGATTTATTATACTGGCAATTACAAGAAAATGTACCCGGTGAATTTCCTTATACCTCAGGTATTTATCCTTTCAAACGTGAAGGTGAAGATCCAACCCGAATGTTTGCCGGTGAAGGTGGACCTGAAAGAACAAATCGCCGTTTTCACTATGTGAGTAAAGCGATGCCTGCCAAGCGTTTGAGTACGGCATTCGATTCAGTTACGTTATATGGTAGAAATCCTGAATTACGTCCCGATATTTACGGAAAAGTTGGTAACTCTGGTGTGAGTATTTGTTGTTTAGATGACGCCAAAAAACTTTATAGCGGTTTTAATTTGGCTGATCCTAAAACATCGGTATCAATGACAATCAATGGTCCAGCGCCAATGTTATTGGGTTTCTTTATGAATGCGGCGATTGATCAACAATGCGAATTGTATATCAAGCAAAATGGTTTAGAAAAAGAAATTAATGATAAAATTGATGCCATTTATGCTGCTAAAAAATTACCTAGACCAAGATATCAGGGTGAATTGCCTGAGGGAAATGATGGTTTAGGATTGATGCTGCTTGGTGTGACTGGTGATCAAGTTTTGTCTAAAGAAACTTACAAGGAAATCAAAATTTGGACACTTTCTCAGGTTCGTGGAACTGTTCAAGCCGATATTTTAAAGGAAGATCAAGCTCAAAATACATGTATTTTTAGTACAGAATTTGCACTCCGATTGATGGGAGATGTGCAAGAGTATTTTATTCTTAACAAAATAAGAAATTTTTATTCTGTAAGTATAAGTGGTTATCATATCGCCGAAGCGGGTGCAAACCCAATAACCCAGTTGGCATTTACTTTAGCCAATGGTTTCACTTACGTGGAATACTATTTGAGCAGAGGAATGAATATCGACGATTTTGCGCCAAACTTGAGTTTCTTCTTTAGCAATGGGGTTGATCCTGAATATGCGGTTATTGGTCGTGTGGCTCGCCGATTATGGGCTAAAGCAATGAAGCTGAAATACGGTGGAAATGCGCGTTCTCAAATGTTGAAATATCACATTCAAACAAGTGGACGTAGCTTACATGCTCAAGAAATTGATTTTAATGATATTCGTACCACTTTACAGGCATTGTATGCAATTTACGACAATTGTAATTCTTTACATACCAATGCGTATGATGAAGCAATTACCACTCCAACTGAGGAGAGTGTTCGTAGGGCAATGGCTATTCAATTGATTATCAATAAAGAACTTGGACTGGCTAAAAATGAAAATCCAACTCAAGGTGCTTTCATTATTGAAGAGTTAACAGACTTAATTGAAGAGGCTGTATTGACTGAATTTGATAGAATTACGGAGCGTGGGGGTGTTTTAGGTGCAATGGAAACCATGTATCAGCGTGGCAAAATACAGGAAGAAAGCCTGTATTATGAAACGTTGAAGCATACTGGTGAATATCCAATTGTTGGGGTGAATACTTTCTTAAATAGTAAAGGGTCGCCAACTTTGGTTCCAGGGGAGGTGATTCGAAGTACCGAAGAGGAGAAGCAATTTCAAATTCAAACCATTGAAATATTGCATAAACTTCATGAAGGTAATTCATCGGAAATGTTGTCGCAATTGCAAAAATCCGCTGTCGAAAATAAGAATTTATTTGCTGAATTAATGGAAATTTGTAAAATTTGCTCTTTAGGTCAAATCACAGAATCGCTTTTTAATGTTGGCGGTCAATATCGTAGAAATATGTAACCAAATGGTTCTATCAATAAAAAAGCGTCATGACATTTCATGACGCTTTTTTTTAAGTTGTCTTTGATAATTATTTCGATGATATTTGAATCAACTATTTTGTACGATGAAGTCATTTTCTGTTTTATTCATTTTAATATGTTCGGTGTGTTCAAGCAATTTTCTAACTGGTCAAACCTTGCAGGAGTTGGCCTATGAGAAAGGTAAATTGGCTGTTGAATTAACAGATAAAGGTGACTTTGTTAAAAGTCTTGAACTGCTCGAACAAGCCCAAAGTTTAGACCCTGAAAATTATCGGTTTCCCTACGAAATAGCTTATGTTTATTACCTTCAGAAGGATTATAAAAAAGTCATAAAATTAGTTTCTAAATTATTCACATATAAAGGTATTGGGGATGAGGTTTTTGTGTTGTGGGGGAATAGTTATGACAATTTAAAAAAGCAAAAGAAGGCTTTAGAAGTTTATGCTAAAGGACTTAAGAAATTTCCATATTCTGGTAAATTGTATACTGAAATTGGTATCTCGTATTTGCGTTCCAATGAATTGCGAAAATCCATAGAGTCTTTTGAAAAGGGCATTGAATTAAATCCTTCTTATCCTTCAAATTATTACTGGGCTACCAAGATTTTTTCAAATTCTATAAATTCAGGTTGGGCGCTTATTTATGGTGAAATTTTCATGAATTTGGAGCCAGGTTCATCCAGAACGGTGGAAGTGAGTCAAATGATAAATCAGATTTTTGTAAACCATGTTCGTATAGTGAATGATTCAATGGTTTCTGTCGATTTATTTGATAAAAGCAGCGCCTTGGATGAAATGATTCGGAATTATTCATCAGATTCTGCCATTCAGCGATTATCATTTCCTTTGATTCTTCAATTGTTTGCGATGAATGCTGCGCATGGTGAAACAAAGATCAATGAAAAATCAATCATGCGAATGCGCACAAAAATTGTGAAAGATTATTTCAGGAAAAATTACGATAAAAAATTCCCGAACGTGCTATTTAATTTTCAGAAAAAGGTTATGGATGCAGGGTATTGGGATGAATACAATACCTTCATGGTTTTACAAGGGAATCAGGAAAAGTTTGAATTGTGGTTAGAACAAAACAAGTCTCGTTGGGAAGAATTTGTAGATTGGTTTAATCAAAATTCCTTAAAGTTGAATCTTGGATACCGATTTTATCGGAATCAATATTTAGGACTCCAAAACAAATGAGGTCATAGTAAGAGATCCCATGATGGCTCTGTCGTTAAACCAATTAATTTTGTCAGATTCATTTTTCACACCTAAAGTATAAAGCAATGGCAAGTAATGTTCTGGTGTCGGAATTGCTAGGTTCCATGCAGCGCCTTGCTTTTGGTAGTTTGCGAGAATATCGAGATTGTGTTTTGAGATTGCCGATTTCATTTCTGAATTGGCCTGAATTGCCCAATCAAAACCAAATTCTGGTACGTTCATTTTGTCCCAAGCCACATGACTCAGATTGTGCACCATGTTGCCGCTTCCTAAAATAAGCACGCCTTTTTTTCTGAGGGACTGTAAAGTTTTGGCCATTTCGAAATGTTGCTGTGGTGTTTTGTTAACGTCGAGCGATAATTGAAGCACTGGGATATCGGCTCTGGGATACATGGTTGTTAAAATGCTCCAACATCCATGGTCTAAACCCCATCGCTGATCGAGGGCAATAGATGGGTTTTCTGTATGGGTTTGATTGGCAAATGCTGAAGAACCTGGTGCAGGGTATTCTACATCAAACAAAGCTTGAGGAAATCCCCCAAAATCGTGAATGGTTTTCGGTTTGTCCATGGCTGTAATTTGGGTGCCATAAGTTTCCCAATGGGCGCTCACGCAAAGTATTAAATTTGGCTTTGGTAAACTTTGACCTAATTCCTTCCATTTTTGGGTAAATTCATTGGATTCAATGGCGTTCAGTGGTGAACCATGTCCTATAAAAAGTGCTGGCATGGTTTGAACATTGTCGGGTAAATTTATGAGCGATTGCATTGTTTCATTTTTTTGAAATTTACATAATACAGCCAGGAATGCTGTTTGTGATATGAATTCCTTGCGATTCATTTGTTTAAACAAATGTAATGCAAAATTGACGAATTTTCCAAAGATTTAATTTAGACGTTTCTTTTTGACTGGATGATTAAGGAGAGAGAATTGGAACTGATAATTGATAAGCAGTGTATTTGTTGTCTTGTAATTTTTTAACGTTTTCGCCTGAAATCCATTTAGAAAAGTTGAAGACGGATGTTCATAATGCAATTTACAAAAGTTATTGAACTTCTTCGCTGAGAACTTGTGAATAACCCCAATTTTTAAAGTATTATTTTCGCTTTTCATGGATAAGTTTATTGCTGATCAAATTGGTGTAAAGCCTTGGCAGGTTGCTGCTGTATTGAAGTTGATGGAAGAGGGTGGCACAATTCCTTTCATAGCGCGTTACCGAAAAGAGAAAACAGGAAATTTAGATGAGGTAGAAATTTCTAAAATTAAAGAAGAATTCGATAGAATTGAAGCGCTAAATAAACGCAGGGAATATATTTTAGAGCAAATTAAAGAGCAAGGGAAACTCGCTCCTGAACTTGAAAGGGCAATCAAAGAAGCGCTCGATATCAATACGCTTGAAGATTTGTATTTGCCATATAAAACCAGGCGTAAAACAAAAGCCGATGTTGCCAAAGAAAAAGGGTTGGAGCCATTGGCTAAGGTTGTTTTTGAGCAGAAGGATATGCGAGCACTGCAAAATATCCCTCAATATCTAAATGAACATGTAAAAAATAAAGAAGAGGCGCTTCAAGGTGCCAGAGATATCATTGCAGAATGGATCAATGAAGATGCGCCTTTGAGAAGTAAAATGCGTCAATTGTTTGAAAAAGAAGCAGTCATTTCAAGCAAGCCCGCAAGAGGCAAGAAAGACAACGAAGAAGCACAGAAATTTAGGGATTATTTTGAACATAATGAAATGATTACCAAATGTCCCTCACACCGCTTTTTGGCAATGATGAGAGGTGCTGAACTTGGATTTTTGAAATTGGCCGTTTCTCCCGAAGAGGAAAGGGCGTATTATATTTTGAAAAAACATTGCTTGAAAGGTTATAGCGATTTAACGGATCAAGTAAAACAGGCAATGGGTGATTCTTACGACAGATTATTGCAACCGAGTTTGGAAAATGAATCGTTGGCAATGGCTAAATTGCGTGCCGATGAAGAGGCGATAAGCGTTTTTGCAATGAATGCTTCGCAATTGTTGTTGGCTTCTCCTGTTGGTCAGAAAAGGGTTTTGGCCTTGGATCCTGGTTTTAGATCGGGCTGTAAAGTTGTCTGTTTATCGAATACCGGAGAGCTATTGCATAAAAGTGCAATTTTCCCTCATGAACCACAAAATGAAACCGAGAAATCTGTGGCTGCAGTTTCTGAATTGGTAAATCGCTACGAAATAGAAGTTTTTGCAGTTGGAAATGGCACTGCGGGCCGTGAAACATATTCGTTTTTGAAGGATAATGTAAGAACCCAATTGCCAATTTACATGGTGAATGAATCGGGTGCAAGTATTTACAGTGCCTCAGAAATTGCACGGGAAGAGTTTCCAAAAGAAGATGTTACCGTAAGAGGTGCAATAAGCATTGGACGAAGGTTGATGGATCCCTTGGCAGAATTGGTGAAAATTGATCCAAAGAGTATTGGGGTTGGTCAATATCAGCACGATGTAAATCAACCGTTATTGCAAAAACGATTGGTAAGTGTGGTTGAGAGTTCAGTGAATAAAGTCGGAATTAACTTAAATACGGCAAGCAAACATTTGTTGAGTTATGTGAGTGGATTGGGCCCATCATTGGCTAAAAACATCGTTGAATATAGAGAGAAGATTGGGGAGTTTACTTCTAGAGATCAACTCAAGGCGGTGCCAAGACTTGGAGATAAAGCTTTTGAGCAGTGTGCAGGTTTCTTGAGAATACGAGATGCTAAAAATCCTTTGGATAACTCTGGGGTACATCCTGAAAGATACAAAGTGGTAGAGAAAATGGCGAAATCGGGAGGTTTAAAGGTTTCAGAGCTTATTGGAAATACGAATCAATTAAGGTCAATTCAACTCGGAGATTTTTTAGACGATAGTCAAGGTTTGGGTTTGCCAACATTAGAGGACATTGTGAATGAACTTCAAAAACCAGGGTTAGACCCAAGGGGCATGGCTGAGGAAGTCACATTTGCAGATACGGTGAGAAGTATCAATGATTTGGATATCGGATTAGAATTGAATGGAATTGTAACAAACATTACCAATTTTGGTGCTTTTGTAGACATTGGGGTGAAGCAAGATGGGCTGGTTCATATTAGTCAGGTTGCCGACAAATTCATTAAGCATCCTTCGGAAGTGGTTTCTTTGGGACAACAAGTGAAGGTGCGTGTATTGGAGGTCGATGTCCCTCGAAAAAGAATCAATTTAACAATGAAATTCAGGTAATTTCTGAACAAAAGTGAAATAAAGCATAACCTTTTTAAAGTATCTTTGTATATATATTATGGCGAACGAAAGACAGCGAGGTCAAAGAGTGTTAACATCACCCACTGGAAGTAAATTAAATTGTAAAGGATGGGTTCAAGAGGCAGCTTATAGAATGCTTCACAATAATTTAGATCCAGATGTTGCTGAACGTCCTGAAGATTTAATTGTTTACGGTGGTTTGGGCAAAGCGGCTCGTAACTGGGAAGCTTTTGATCAAATTTGCGACGCGTTGTTAGTTTTAAATGACGATGAAACGTTGATGGTTCAAAGTGGAAAGCCTGTTGCCATTTTGCCTTCGCATAAAGATGCGCCGAGGGTGTTGATTTCGAACAGCCAACTTGTTCCAAAATGGGCCACTTGGGAACATTTTAGAGAATTAGAAGCCAAAGGATTGATGATGTATGGTCAAATGACAGCAGGTAGCTGGATTTACATCGGATCTCAAGGTATCGTGCAAGGTACTTACGAAACTTATGCAGAATGTGCCCGCCAGCATTTTGGAGGGACATTAAAAGGAACCCTAAATGTAACGGCCGGCCTTGGTGGTATGGGTGGTGCCCAACCAATGGCAATTACAATGAATGAAGGGGTTGCGTTGGTGGCGGAAGTTGAAGAATGGAGAATTAGAAAACGTTTGGAAACTCGCTATTTAGATGTGATGAGTCGCGATGTTGATGAGGCCATTGATATGGCAGTTCGTGCCAAAGAAAATGGAGATGCTGTGAGTATTGGTGTTCTGTGCAATGCTGTTGAGTTGTTGCAAAGAATGCTCGATAGAAATATCATTCCAGATACATTGACAGATCAAACGAGTGCCCATGATCCTTTAATTGGATATTATCCGATGCAAATGGATGTAGAAGCGGCAGATCGAATGAGAAGAGACAATCCAGATAAGTACACCGAATTAAGCTATGAAACCATGTATCGCCATGTTGAATTGATGCTTGAATTGCAGAAAAAAGGTGCAATTACATTTGATTATGGCAATAATTTAAGGGGTAGGGCTTTGGAAAAAGGTTTGAAAAATGCCTTCGATTTTCCAGGATTTGTGCCTGCTTATATTCGTCCTTTATTTTGTGAAGGTAAAGGACCTTTCCGCTGGGTGGCATTAAGCGGTGATCCTAACGATATTTATGCTACCGATAAGAAGATATTAGAGTTGTTTCCAGAAAACGAAAGTTTGATACGTTGGATGAAAATGGCTGCAGAGAAAATTGAATTCCAAGGACTTCCAGCAAGAATTTGTTGGTTGGGACAAGGGGAACGTCAAAAAGCGGCATTGGCATTTAATGAAATGGTGAAGAATGGCGAAGTAAGCGCACCAATTGTGATCGGAAGAGATCATTTAGATACGGGTTCGGTTGCATCTCCAAATAGAGAAACTGAAGCCATGATGGATGGTTCTGATGCAGTTGCTGATTGGCCAATTTTAAATGCATTTATTAACGTTGCTGGCGGTGCTAGTTGGGTAAGTTTACACCACGGTGGTGGAGTGGGTATGGGTTATAGCATTCACTCGGGAATGGTCATTGTTGCCGAAGGTACCGATGATGCCGAAGCACGTTTACGTAGAGTTTTACACAACGATCCAGGAATGGGAGTTGTAAGGCATGCCGATGCTGGATATGAATTGGCAAAAGAAACGGCTAAGCAACATGGCTTAGAATTGGCTGAAAGATTGAAAAACGGTTAATTTTCGTTGCTTATTTTATAATCGAGTGTCGATTTATTGATTGTTAAAATACGTTGGTAGTCTCTATCTGTATAATGGTCAACAATTCGATACTTGAAGTTTTGACGGGTTGAAAGATTGTCGAACCCGATTTCACGGAGGCAGCTTTCTAAGATAAAATCTTGGTTCTTAACTATGAGTCCATTTTCATCAATGTCGAGCATCACCAATCCATATTCTTGGCCAGAACCGCATAGTCCCATTAGATAATGTCTTGATGGATATTTGAATTCTAGAAGTATCTTTAATTGATCCTGAGATTGTTTGTATGTAACCACTTTGTAGTTTTTGTAGATATACCCTAAATTGAGTAAATTGATGTGAATATCAGGTTTGACTTTTTGTGTAATTTGAAGAATTTCAAGGTTTTCAGTAATATTCACTTCGTAGTTATTCCAAATAACGGGTTGTTTCGTTCCGTCAGAAAAGTACCGATGTCCAACCAAACTATCAGCAAGTTCTTCAAAAATGAATTTTTCTTTGAATAGATTCATATTTTTAAAGTGGTCAATGCTTTTCCAAAAATCTTCATATTGATAGTTAAGGTGGAGTAAAGTATCGTCTTTGCTTTCATCTGCAAACGAGTATAAGGTTAGCACATAATCACCGCTATAAACACCTGTAAGTGGAATCTGATTTTTATCGTTATCGTAAAAATAATAGCCTTTTACAGAATATACAGAAGAATGAATATCAGAAACTTCGAACTGTTTCAATACAAATGTTGCCGGATTTTTATTGTCAATACTGGCAGTTATAATTTTTTGATCAATTTTGATTGGTAAAACATGAGCGCCAGTTATTTGCGCTTTGCCTTGTTTTTCTGAAAGTAGTAAAGCAAGAATGAAAATTGTTTTAAGGAGTTTAAATCGATACATATTAACAAATATAAAGAAATTTTAATGCCTTTGGGGAAGTTTCAAAGGTATAATTTAGGCGAAAAAAAAAGCCGGATAAATCCGGCTTTATATGGTTCAATTTGAAAATATTTATTTTCTAACTTTAACATCAGGAAGGCTAATGTCTTTAGCTGCTGGAGCCGCATTTGTTTTTGCTGGTTTTTTCACGTTTTGGTAAGATGCAGCTGCCAATGAAATAACAACCAATAAAAGGGCACCAATCCAAGTGATTTTTTCTACGATATCAGTGGTTTTTTCTACACCGAAAATTTGATTCCCTTGTGAGAAGTTAGACGCCAACCCACCACCTTTGGGGTTTTGAATTAAGATAACTAACATCAATAAGATGGAAACGATAATTGCTATGATTAATAACCAGGTCATAAGTTGTGTTCTTGTTTAATTTTGTTTATTAAAGATGCAAAGTACGACAATTTTTCGGGAAATTTCAACTGTAATTGATTATAAACTTTTATAGCCTTTTCTGGATGACCTTGCATCGTGTAAATCTTTGCTAGTGTTTCAGTTGCCAAATTTGTATCGAGTACTTCACTTTTTCTCATGGCCTTTTCAGGAGAGAAAAATTCTTGTTTTGGACGCTGAATACTTGGATTTTCTTGTATGAATTTATCAATTAAAACCGTTTTTGAAACTTCTTTTGGTTTGTTATTAGGGCCTTGATTTGACAATCCCGAATTTAACCAAGTAAAGAAATCGTTATTTTGTACTTCAGGCTCAAAGGTTGGTTTTTTAGGTTCAATGGCATTGACATTTTCAATTTTGAAAAAATCTTCAATGTTATAACCTGCTGAGAATTGAATTTCTTTGAATGGTTTTGTTTTTTCTAAAATGGGTTCCGCAATATTTTCTTTTTCTGAAGTTTTTGAATGTTCTTCATTCAATTGCAAATCCGTATCCGGATCAAATAGCCAAGTTCTATTTGTTTTTTCGACTTCTAAATCTGGGGTTTCAATTATTGTCTCTGCTTCAAATGAAGGAATAAAGAGCATTGATTTTAGTTCGTTATTGAACTCTTGAACTGATATTTTTTCTTCCGTTTCTTCCTTGAATTCTAATTGTTGTGTAAAATCGTATATGGTTTCAGTGATTTTAAATATTTCGCCTTCTAATTTTATCTCAGGATCAATAACCGATTCTATTTGGTCTATTTCTGAATTTTGTGATTCAAATTCTGGCGACGCATCTAAGGTCTCAAATGCAATATCGAAGGTCGACTTTGATTCAGGTTCATGAGTGAGAACCACCTCATTATGGATAGGTTGAGTTTCTAAAATTGGTTCAGTTTCAGATGGCTCAGTCGATTGAGGAATTACTTCAGCATTAGGCAGTTCGAAAACTTGAATGGTTTTTTCTACGATGACTTCGCCGATGTTTTGGGTTTCTACCAATAAGCTATTTGTTTTATGAAAGTATTGAAACATCCATTCACGGTCTGATACCCTAAGCGCTGCTTGAAAGAGCGTATTTTCAGTTCTAAAGTCATGTTTGAAAGCATAATGCTTACTTAATAAAACATAAGGTAGGCTGAAATAAGGAAATGATTGGCATAATTGTACCAAATCGATCACAACATCTGCGTTGAGTTGTTCATTTTGATTGACGATATTTGATAATGAATCTTGGTTCACCAGTCTAATGCAACAGCTGCAAAAATTTGTTGGGTTATAATTGTTCCTAATTCTTCGGTCAAATCATCTTCAATGCTTGTAAATTCGGCAGTAGCATCAAATATTTTTGAAGAAGTAAAGGTTTTTGTAAAATTCTTTTCTGGATATTTCTGGCAATTAAATTCGATTCTTACACCCATTGTAAATTGGGTTTGAGAGGCCCCAGTTGTAGGACTAATGGCTGC
>Ga0209444_10001567_pt1 | contig 12520 bp, 8 predicted proteins | sample LauGreFaBDMM15DN_2_FD_188215 | JGI IMG/M metagenome (GOLD analysis project Ga0209444, IMG submission 188215) | Freshwater lake microbial communities from Lake Michigan, USA - Fa13.BD.MM15.DN (SPAdes) (version 2) | ecosystem: Environmental > Aquatic > Freshwater > Lake | place: Lake Michigan, USA...
CCGGTGTCGATCAGCAGAGAGGTTTCAGCGGTTTTTTCGGTGGTCGCGATTTTGGTCGGTTCGCTCACAGGCTGATTGACGACCAGGGGCTCGACCTTTTGACCTGCAAATCCACCGTGCTGCATCAGTTCTTCGATTTCAGCAGGTAGTGAGGAGCGGAGCAGGCCTATGCGTAAGCCATTGTTTTTGAGTGAGTTGCGTAACTCTTCGGAGAAGATTTGTTCGTCGGTGGTGTGCCAGATGGCCTGATCAATCGCCTTATCGCGCAAGGGGGCGGCGATGGTGGCGATTTTCATGCCCACACGTCGAGGCCCGTCGAGCGGATGCCCATCCGGCTTGGCGGCTTTAAGGGCATCGCCCACGGAGGGTGTCTTGTCAGATTCGATATTGGTGAAACGCACCAAGTGGCAGCCGGTGGTGCCCCATGCGAGAGAGGCGGCAAGAAGTTGCCGACGTGAACAGGATGCCATGACTTCGGGATCCTTCCCCTTCGAAATTCAGCTCAGTACAGGCTTTTGTAGATGACCGGCCCGACTGGCGATATCCAAACTGCTTCCTGCATTGGTATTTGAGATGATCGCTCAGGATAACGGATTTGCGGATTACGTCAATTCGAAAAAAATGGGTCCCCAGTAGTTGAGTTTCGAGCCCGATCCAAACCGGAAAAATCAGAGGGAGAGTTGATCTGACCCAGCTTCCTGAAGTAGTGAAGATAACTGTCTTTATGAGTTTATGATGAAGTTTTTATGAATAAATCGCGTTTGCGTCAAAATCGCTTGAAAGAACTCCTAAAACATGACAATATTTACGTATATGCTCTATCTTGTTCAATCGTCATGATGCAGTTCATCAGATCACTCTCACCGGGGTCATTTCCGATGCTCAACAGAGTTTCGAAGCCAAATCATAGCCGTATATTGTGTTTGAGTCTAAGTCTGATTACATGGGCAATCAGTTTTCAGACTGAGCTTGAAGCTGCTGATTTAACACCAAACAATCTCGTTGTAGAACGGATTGGGAACGGTACTACAGTGCTTTCCAGTGCGGCGGCTGAGGTCAATGTTCTGGAATACAGTCCTTCAGGATCGCTTGTTCAGACATTGTCGAGTCAATTTACGAGTGCCAGCCTTTTGACTGATTCTGGTACGGCAACATCCAACGGATATTTAAACTCATACAATGGTTACCTCGCAGTTTCAGGAATGAATTCTGCCTTGGGCACCGCCAGTGTGGCGGGTACAAACGCCAAGGCTGTCAATATTTTAGGCACCACGGGGAATGTGGAGTCTCGGACATTATTTCCGACTGGTGGACCTACAGACACACCTGTATCCCCATTCTCTGGAAACAATTTTCGAAGCGTTATTGCAACAAGTGCGACAACTTTCTATGCCAGTGGAACTTCCAGCGGTTCACCAAATACAGGTGGCCCCTGGTACTTTAACGGCACGAATTTTACGCAACTCAGTACAACGATAACGAACATCCGTAATTCGGAAATCTATAACAACCAGTATTACGTGTCATCAGCATCCGGAGCATTCTTAGGTGTTTCAAGTGTTGGGACAGGTCTTGCGACCACTTCCGGCCAGACTACCACCCTTCAAATTGGAACAGGCGCAGGTTCAAGCCCTTACGGGTTTGTGATCTTCGATAAAAATAAAGATGGTGTTGTCGATTTGGCTTACATAGCAGATGACCGAATCGGTGCTGGCGGAGGGATTCAGAGATGGGATCTGAACAGTTCGAATGTTTGGGTCAATGCGTATTCCCTGCTCTTCAATACAAGCAATAACAGTCTGACCACATCGACTGGTACAGGTATCGTTTCGATTCGCGGGTTGACAGGTTCTTACGATGCACTTTCTGGCACAGCAAGTTTATTTGCGACCACCTCGGAAGTCACGAATAACCGACTGGTGAGCTTGTCCGACACTGGGAGTTCAACTCCTTCTGCGTTCAACAATCTGGCACTTGCTGGCAGCAACTATGTCTTCAGAGGCGTGGACTTCACACCTGTCTCAATTCCAGTGCCAGAACCATCGTCGTGGATTCTTGTGAGCGTTTCGGCACTCCTTGTGATCCTCAATCGTCGAAAGATGATTGCTTGATAGCTTGAATATGGTTAAAAGACCTTAGGAATTTCCCCCCATCCAATGGGTTTCATGGTTCGATGAACCGATCCGTGAAACCCATTGGATGGGTCCTTTTGTTAGCCAAACTAAGCCGCAATCACTCTCAGAAACGGATTTCTGTAGGCCCGGTCCCCTGACCGGGCGGGTTTTCGTCCATTTAGTCAATACGTATGTAACATGTTACGGGTAAGAGTTTTGCGTCGCTCTAAAACTCAAAAATCAAATCCCGCCATGTCAGGGGACAATGGCCTACAAAACGTTTTGCCCCCTTTGAAGATTAAGAATCGCCGTTGGGCTCCGCCCCAATTCTCAGACTCAAACACCAGATTTCAGAATGAGACGTATGTAGGTCACCCCTGGCCAGTTTTCAGCTCACATAGTGTCTCACGAAGAGGTCGTTCTGGATCCACAGGAGTTTGCCGAACGCACGGATGGTCGCAATTTCGATATCTCGTGGAAGGTTGAGCGAAAAGATCGTGTTTGTGATGGCGTCTGCAACGAATCCCATCAGCGAGTTGATCTGGACAATCGGTACGTTCACCGATTTTGAACCAGCTTTTGGAGTGTGGATTTTCCCGACCCAATCGAGATATTTTACCATCTTGTCGTCGTAAGGCCGGCTGACCAAGGCGACGAGATAACCCTGAAGATGCTCTTTTCGGAACTTGATGATCGGGTGGTCCGGAGTCAGATCTTCCAGCCTTTCCGGCACCGTCCCCTCATAGCCTGCCTGTGGTCTGGCAAAGTGTCGCCAGGTGGCGTCCTGTTCATAGAGCTTGTTGTAGACAGCATTTACCAGCCCTGGAACAAGCGGTGCCAAATCTCCAGCCGCTCCGTGAATGGCCTTGATATCGGCTTCAGTCAGGCCGATGAATCCGCTTACATACCCGAACCGGGCCTCCAGGTCCGTTTCCAGAAGTTGCTCGTCAATGTGCTTCATGCGTTGAACCTTTATAAACAAGCTGCGACAGGGAGGAGGGAAACGCAGGAAATGATAGTCACTGCTTTTGAACAAAGCGGTTTTACAAATCTAGTGTATTACGATATCTGCACCTTCTTATCCGATAATAGGGAGCGTCTGTCAAGTGGTTTTCGGGATTTCAAAAAGTTTTGAAAAGCATGACTTGAATTTGTCCTGTCGCGAACCTTCTGCTCGCTTATGATGAACGGGAAGCAAATGCTTACCACTGTCTGGGTTGATCATGACTTTAAAGGAGCCAGAGATATGAAGAAAATCATCGCATTCGGATTCGGATTGCTGCTGATCGGCCTCTCGAACAGCTTTGCCAGTTCAGGGCATCAAGCAAATTCCGAACCTGTTTCGCAGACGAAAGAGTACAAATACAAATGTATCCGGAGCGGTCAGATTCATACCTACACCCGGCCCGGCAATTACAAATGCCCTGAGCACCCGAATCATAACCTCATACCAACCAAATGAATGGAACAAAAAAGAAGGGCGATTTTTATAATCGCCCTTCGCTGATCTAATTGCGTCAAATCAGGCGTAGCCAGCTCCGATCGCTTCCGTATAGACAGAATAGACCGAGGTGCTGGCGGTCATGAACAGGATGTTGCGTTTGCGGCCACCGAAGGCCACGTTTGAGCAGATTTCAGGTAGAAGGATGGCTCCGATTCTGTCTCCTTCTTTAGAGAAACAGTGAACGCCGTCGTAGCCATCGCCCACCCAGCCGGCTGAGGCCCAGATGTTCCCGTCCTTATCTGCCCTGATCCCGTCGGCCAGACCTGCCCTGCCCTCAAACTCCATGGATGTGAAGGTCCGGCCATTGGCCAGAGCAGTTCCGTTATTGGTCAGGTCCCAGACCTTGATCTCTTTTTTGGCTTCCGGATAGTGGCTGGAGCCGGTGTCGGCCACGTAAAGTTTCTTGAAATCAGGTGAGAAGCAAAGCCCGTTGGGCTTGAAGATATCGTCGGCCACCTTGGCCACTTTGCCTGTCTTTGCGTCGATCCGATAAACGGCTTCCTTAATTTCCAAAGGCCCTTTGTTGCCTTCATAATGCATGAGGCTGCCGTAGCCAGGATCGGTGAACCAAATGGCTCCATCGGGCGCGGCGATGGCATCGTTTGGAGCGTTGAACGGCTTGCCTTCAAACTTGTCGGCCAGAATGGTCACGGTGCCGTCATATTCGTAACGCACCACACGGCGGTTCCCATGTTCGCAACTGATCTGGCGGCCTTCACGGTCGAACGTGTTGCCGTTGGAGTTTCCAGCAGGTGCGCGATATTTGCTTACATGTCCATCGTCTTCCAGCCAACGGTGCTGGCAGTCGTTTGGGATATCCGACCACATCAGAAACTTCCCAACACCGTTCCAGGCAGGCCCTTCGGCCCAGAGGAATCCGTGAGCAATCCGCTTGATCGGCGTGTTGCCGATCTTAAGGCTGTCAAAGCGTTTATCGAGACTGACGATGTGTGGGTCAGGATAACGAACGGGCAAAGCGCCGGGCCGATAATCACGCGAGCTGGTGGAAGGGAGATCCTTTCCTCCAACTTTTACGGTATCAGCGGCCTTGGCCAGGCTTGGTCCCATGATGGCGGCCATCGATCCTGCGGCGGCTGTTCGAATCATTTCGCGACGTGAATAGGGTTGCTGTAACATGGTCGAAAAAATCCTTGGTGAAGTAGATATTGGCGATTTGTGTAGAGATGCGTGCAGGTGGGCAAGCATTGTGACTTATCATGCAAAGATTGTTGAGCATATGCCAGTGGGTAGATCAGAGATCGGCGATTCACAACGGATTTGACTGGCGCGAATCGGAAACGCATGAAATATCACGGACCAGCTCGATTTATCGGTAAATTCCGTATTGATCGCCGCTCACCGTTTGCCCGAAACGCCTGTGACCGTATATGATGGGGGCATTGCGGCCATGGGCCGTATCACAAGACAAAGCTCAGGTTCTCTGACGACCCGATAGCGAGTGCAACGAAATACGCCATGGATTCCTCTGACACAACCGGCCCGTATCGTTCCGAAGTCGCCCCTGCCCCTGCAACAGCTCTGATGAGCACTCGAAATATCGGCATCATTGCCCACATCGACGCCGGCAAAACCACCACCACGGAGCGTATCCTTTACTACACCCACACCATCCACAAAATGGGCGATGTGGATCGCGGCAGCACCACCACCGACTACCTGCCTGAAGAACGTGAACGCGGCATTACGATTATCGCCGCCGCCATCACCTGTAAGTGGAAAGACTATACAGTCAACATTATCGACACCCCCGGGCACGTCGATTTTACGGCTGAAGTCGAGCGGAGCCTGCGGGTTCTGGACGGCGCTGTGGTGGTCTTCTCAGCTGTCGAAGGCGTGGAAGCCCAAAGCGAAACCGTCTGGCGACAAGCCACCAAATACTCTGTCCCGCGGATCTGCTTTATCAACAAAATGGACCGCATCGGCGCCGATTACGAGCGTGTTTTTGACGAAATTCAAGAACGCCTCGAGTCGAATCCCGTACCGGTCGTCATGCCGATCGGAGCCGGCCCTGAAGGCAGCATGGGCCAATTTCGCGGCCTGATTGATTTGATCCGGATGAAGGCGTTTTATTCGAAGTTCGAAGACATGGGCGACAATGTCGAAGAAGCCCCAATTCCAGAAGAGATGCAGGCTGAGGCTGAGCTTTGGCGTGAACGGCTTTTGAATAGCCTCTCTGAAGTGGACGAAGAATTCACCGAAGCCTTTATGGCGCACCTGGAAGGCATGGAACTGACCGAAGAGATGGTCCATTCTGCGCTTCGGCGAGCCACAGTGGCGGCCAAGATTCAGCCTGTCCTGTGCGGTTCGAGCTTCAAATATGTCGGTGTGCAAAGGCTTCTGGACGGCGTTCTGCAATACCTTCCCAGCCCATCCGAGAAGCCGCCCGTGGTCGGTATCCATCCCAAAAAGGGTACGGAAATCGCGCGTAAGCCAAGTGTGCAAGAGCCTTTCTGTGGCTTGGTCTTCAAGATCACCAGCGACCAGCACGGCGACCTGTCATTCGTGCGGATTTATTCCGGCACGTTAAGTTCTGGCGACCGGCCCCTGAACACAGCACGCGACAAAAAGGAAGTCTGCTCCAGGCTTTACCACATTGCAGCCGATGAGCGGATCAAGATTGACGAAGCCACGGCCGGCGATATCGTGGGCGTGGTGGGTTTGAAAGAGGCCCGAACGGGCGACACCTTGTGTGAAGCCTCGCACCCGATCCTTCTGGAAAAGATCGAGTTCCCCGAGACCGTCATGAGCATGTCCATCGAGCCTGTCAATAGTGCTGATAAAGGCAAGCTGGCAGACACTCTGGCGAGCTTGGCGCGGGAAGACCCCACCTTCCTTTACAAGGTGAATGAAGAGACAGGCCAGACGATTATTTCGGGTATGGGTGAACTGCACCTCGAGATTCTCAAGAACCGGATGATTCGCGATTTCACCATGAAGGTGCACGTCGGTCGGCCTCGGGTAAGCTATCGCGAGACGATTAAGAAATCCGTAAAGCGTGTCACAGGCATATGTCAGCGAGTCTCAGGGAATCAGGAACTCTTCGCCAAGGTCACGATTGACATCGAGCCGGAAGCCCAGCCCAAGGGCGCCCCGGTGGTGAAGTTTGTCAATAAGTGCAAGGCTGGCGATGTTCCGACCGAATTCGTGCCTGTGATTGAACAGACTTTGCGTGAAGAAGCCAAATCGGGTGGCAAAACAGGTTATCCACTGGTCGATCTGAAAGTCACCCTGGTGGACGGTTCGTACGACGACGATGCATCCAACGATGTTGCCTTCCGGTTCGCTGCTGCCGACGCCATGCAAAAGGCTTTGGAAGAGGCTGGACCGGTTCTGCTTGAGCCGATCATGAAGCTCGAGGTGGTCACACCGGATGAAAGTCTGGGAAATATCACAGGCGACCTGACATCGCGCCGGGCGATCATCACAGGCACCAGCCAGCGCGGACGCTTGCAGGTGATCGAGGCTGAGGCTCCTCTGGAGAAGATGTTCGGCTATTCCACAGCCGTCCGATCGCTCTCTCAGGGCCGGGCCAGTTATTCGATGGAGCCGTTGCATTATGCAGCAGCGCCTGACAGCATGCTGGAAGCGATTCTGGGGAATTGATTCGTCGTGTAAGTGGGCCCATGTGGCCCACTTTTTTATTCGTATCGTCTACTGACAAACCAGTGATAGACTTCATCAGAACCGAGAAAGATTCGAAATGTTACGATTCCTGAGAAGTATGACAAGCGTACTCATCAGTAGGAAAGGGTTGTTTTTACTGAATCTATTGCTGCTTGCCATGACATCGTTCATGTGTTTCGACATCGTGCTGATGCTTCTCGAAGGGGTCGGTGAGTTATCTGCGATTGATGCATTGACCGACGATGTGGCCACCGTGATGGTTGCGTTTGGAGTTCTAATCGAAGAACGCAAGGAAATCGCCCACATGATTGGCCATACGGAATCGAATGAGCACAAAGATGATATTCCGGTTACCACGATGTATTACGGCGTCTATTTCGTCGTGATTGGACTATTTATTGAAGTCTATATCGAATCCTGCAAAATTATATCCAGATATGTCGATGGCGCTTTGCTGGAGGACATCATGGTTCACACCAGTCTTCTCATCGCAATCAGTGGAGCCATTCCCTGCCTGCTTTTCTTATTCGACCTGATCAAGCCCGCCAGGCCCCAGCTACAGGCAGAGCATCACGAATCATCGATTTAATCGATTGCAGACGACTTCGGGAAAATCAGGCGATAAGCTCTGGAATCACATTTCCATGCACGTCTGTCAGCCTGAAATCGCGGCCGGCATAGCGATAGGTCAGTTTTTCGTGGTCAAGGCCCATCAAATGCAACATGGTGGCATGAAGGTCGTGTACGTGTACGGGATTTTCCTGAGCTGCAAAGCCGAATTCGTCGGTGGATCCATACGCTTGACCGCCCTTTACGCCCCCACCGGCCATCCATACAGAAAATCCATAATGGTTGTGGTCGCGGCCATTTAAGGCTGGTAATTCGGCGACCGGTGTGCGGCCAAACTCGCCACCCCAGAGCACCAGAGTTTCATCGAGCAGGCCTCTTTGGGAAAGGTCGAGCAGGAACGCTGCGATCGGCTGATCCCATTGCTGGCCTAGCGATCGGTGCTGCGCTGCAAGGTTATCGTGGTTATCCCATGGCTGCCCTGCCCCTGACCAGACCTGCACAAACCGGACGCCTTTTTCGATCATCCGCCGCGTGAGCAGCAATTGTCGCCCAACGACCGTGTCGCCATAAAGCTCACGCGTCCACTTCGATTCCTTCGAAAGGTCAAACACATCCGCAGCCTCGGTTTGCATCCGAAATGCCAACTCGTGGGCCTGAATGCGGGCCTCCAGCAAAGGATCGTCGTTATTACGCTCCAAATGCCTGCGATTCCATTTCTGAACCAGATCGAGCTGGTGTCGCTGCTGATTCTGATTTAAACTGGAGTTGCGAATATTATCCACCAGCTTATCCACTTCCTTATGCTGCGTATTTAAATAAGTGCCCTGATAAGCGCCTGGTAAAAACGACGATCGCCAGTTCTGAGTGGCCACAATCGGATACCCACCTGGACACATCGCTACAAATCCTGGCAAATTTTGATTCTCAGATCCCAGGCCATAAGTCGCCCACGAGCCGAAACTGGGCCTTGGAAGACGCGAATCGCCGCAGTTCATGAGCATCAGCGACGGTTCATGGTTCGGCACTTCAGCCTTCATGGACCGGATCACGCAGAGTTTATCCGCATGCCATTGGGCGGTCTGATGAAATATTTCGCTGATTTCGAGACCCGACTGGCCATACTTTCGAAATGCAAACGGAGACCCCATCGCCGCCCCGGTCTTGCGCTCCGTCCTCAAATTGGCTGTGGGCAATGGCTGGCCATGATACTTTTTTAATAATGGTTTTGGATCAAACGTATCGACCTGAGATGGCCCTCCATTCATGAATAAATGGACCACATGCTTGGCCTTGGCTGGAAAATGCGGCTTTTTAGGGGCCAGGGGATGCGTGGCATCGTCTGCGGCCTCAAGTGCTGACAATGCCAGAAGGGGCAGCCCTGTGCCGGTTCGGCGAAGCAATTCACGGCGTGAGATGGATTTGTCAGGCGTGTTCATGGGTTAGTCGATGAAATGAAATTCATTGGAGATCAAAAATGATTGAGCGATTGAAATCAACGCTTTACGACGTTCTTCAGGAGTTTTAAGCCCGGATTCCGACAGGAAATTGCGGATGTCGCTGGTTTCCATGGCATCCAGCTCTCTCTGCCAAACAAGCTCGGCCATGGCCCGGACAACTGCAATATCGTCCGTACCAGCTCGTTTTTCAGCCTTTTGCACCAGCCCTTCCGCACACGATTGCAATAACTGGTGATTTAGTAAAAACAGGGACTGAGCTGGCGTGGTGGTGGTCGAACGATCCACAGACGCCGTGTTTGGATCAGGAAAGTCAAACGTGCGGAGCTGTTCTGGCAAATTCAATCGGTCGATCTTTCCATAAATACCACGCCTCCGGAATTTAAAATCAATCGCCTCGCCCGACGCTGTCCCGCCTTCCGTGAGGTCCAGCAATCCGGAGACGAATAATAGTGAATCACGCATGGATTCAAAATCCAGGCGTTTTTGATTCTGATACGCATAATTCCGATTCTCAGGGTCGCCTGAATCCGCCTTGACTGGCACGCTTGAACGTTGATATGCGCTTGAGTTCATGAGCTTTCGGATCAATGTTTTCGTCGATCCGCCAGTCTTAATGAAATCGTCTGCCAATGCGTCGAGCAATTCCGGGTGCGAAGGTTGTTCTCCACGGAGCCCGAAGTCGCCTAAAGTGGTGACAATTCCTGTGCTGAAGAGATAGCTCCAGACACGATTGACATAAACACGTGCCGCTAAGGGGTTTTTCGGATCGGTGATGGAGAGTGCCAATTCCAGTCGGCCGCTCCTGTCCTTGGGAAATGCAATTGGGGGCTGGTTGTGTTGAAACATCTCGAGAAATTGCCGAGGAGCTGCATCGCCTTGATTTTGTGGATTACCACGAATAAACACCCTTGATTCCTCGATGATGGAACGATCGACCAGCATCTGAGGGCGAGCAGGTGCGTGAGCAGCTCTCCGGCTCTTCTCAAGTTCCGAAATCAGCGATTGCAACTGTGCCTGAGAGGCTCGATCAGGCAGCAAAGTCAGGTCGCCCTGCGGATTCCTGGCCACTCGGGTCGGCGACTGGGGGCCGTCCATCACCAGCCTGAGCGACTCAATATCCTGATCCGGATACGAGCTCGGAACCGGCTTTCCAGACGATTCAAATCGCAACACATAATCACGCCATGTCCCATAAGCCTGAGCAAATGCGGATGTGTAAATCCGTGCCAGATCATCGAGATTTCTGGGTGGATTCTCCACCAGTTTTCGTTTCAGCAAACCGTTTGTTTCATCAGCGTTCACGGATGCCAGAACGGTATTAAAATCTTTATCCGAGGCATCTGCCAGTCGGTTCCAGGCATTTAAGATATTTAAATTCTGCTTCCGGCTTTGTTCGAGAAATGCCTGAAATCTTACGATCATCGATGGATTTAAATCTCCACCGTCGGCAATCAACATGAAATCTTCGGTTTTCGGAGCCTTTCTTGCCTTTTCAGCCGCCATCAGATAATCGCCACTACGGCGCCTGGCAGTCTCCACAAGCTGGTCGTATTTGGAGTCGACAAAAGCCTTGAGTTTTTCATAATCCGCACGAATCTTCGTCTCTGCATTCTGCGAGGCTTTGATTTGAGGGATGGGATTTAATGCAGGCGGATAAGGTGGCTCAACCGAATTTGCAAAGACGGCATAAAGCGCATAGTAATCTTTTGCAGAAATCGGGTCGAATTTATGATCGTGGCAGCGAGCACAAGCCACGCTCAGGCCTAATAATGGGCGTGTGACGACATCAATCCGGTCGTCAATAATATCATGAGGGTTATTCATATACCGACCGCCGAGCGTTAAATATCCCAAAGCTGCCAGATTCTGAGTGTTACCAATGCCTGGGAGCTGGTCGGCTGCAATCTGCTCCTGAATGAACTGGTTAAAGGGTTTATCGTTATTGAATGCTTTAATGACATAATCGCGGTAGGTGTACGACCACGGGAAGTTGGCTTCCTCGAAAAACACATAGCCCTTTGTGTCGGAATATCGCGACAGATCCAGCCAGTGGCGGGCCCAACGCTCTCCAAACCGGGCTGAGGCGAGCAGTTGATCGACCTGATCGGCAAATGCAATCTTCAAATCACGTTTGTCGTTTATAAACAGTTGCATTTGTTCGGGAGTTGGCGGGAGGCCGGTCAGATCGTTACTGGCCCGACGCAGGAGGCTGCGTCTGTCAGCCTGCGACGACTTGGCGAGCTTCTCACGAGTTATGGCACGATCAAGCCATTTATCCACCAGATTGGTGTTCAGTTGCGGAGGCTCAGAATCTGACTTGATCGGCTGAAACGACCAGTGCGACTTTGATTTCTCGCGATTGGAAGCCTTTGCAATCGACTTCGTCTGATCTGGGAACGCGGCACCTGACTGAATCCACGTTTTCATGTCGGCGATCACGCCTGGTTCGAGCCGGCTCCGTTTGGGCGGCATTTTCAGGTCGTCGCGATGCTCAATGGCCGTGATGAGCAGGCTTTCGTCGACTTTCCCCGGGACCACGGCCGGCCCTTGGTCGCCGCCTTTGAGCATTCCTTCGCGCGTGTGCAGGCTCAGTCCTGATTTCGGATTCTCAGGGCCATGGCAATCGAGACATTCACGGACCAGAACTGGCCTGATTCTGGATTCAAAAAACGTGTCATCAGCAGAACTTATACTGAAAATACCGGTCGCAAGTGCCATCCAGATCGTCGTGGAGCGCATGAGAAAAAATCGCGATTTTCGCCTTTGACGGATATTGGAGACGATGGGCATAGTGGGTCGGCTTTCGAGGAAGGATTTGCCGATTTCTTGGGAGGGGCTTTTCAAGTCACTTTCACTTTATCATAACCTTATCCAGAATTGAATGATCGAAAAAATATGGTTGCCATACATCCTCCAATCGTTTCTAATAATGTTTAACCATCATGCTGGCTGCATGGTTCATCAGCGATCCCCCACACTTACCGATAAAAACGTTCAAGATCCATTCTGTTTGAGCGTTTATCCAAGGCGGCCGAAAACATGCTCCAAATTCAAGGCGTGCCTTCCAGAGCCTGTCATTCCATGACGCGCCGAACCATGCTTCAGGCCGCCGGTGCGGGCTTGATGGGCTTGGATCTGGCCAAGTGTCTGGCTGCGGAATCTGCCCAAACCAACGCGATCAAGCCGCGAGCAAAGTCGGTCATTTTTATTTTCCTGTTTGGTGGACCGAG
>Ga0209444_10001571_pt1 | contig 12511 bp, 11 predicted proteins | sample LauGreFaBDMM15DN_2_FD_188215 | JGI IMG/M metagenome (GOLD analysis project Ga0209444, IMG submission 188215) | Freshwater lake microbial communities from Lake Michigan, USA - Fa13.BD.MM15.DN (SPAdes) (version 2) | ecosystem: Environmental > Aquatic > Freshwater > Lake | place: Lake Michigan...
ACAAGGCGCCATGGTCGGCCTGTTTCCGGAAGGTACACGCACGCGCGATGGGCGGATGAACCCACTCAAACCGGGCATTTCCAACATCGCCCGAAAGGCTGGCTGTCAAATCATTTGTGCCGGAATTGCCGGTTCATTTGAAGCCTGGCCCCGTTCGCAGCCCTGGCCTGGCAGCTACCCGTTTCACGTGCATTACAGCGAGCTGATTTCCTCTGAAGAGCTGGCAAAAATGACAGAAGCCGAGGCCATGGCTTGCATGGAAGCCCGGTTGCGATCCGCTCAGGAAATCTCTGAATCAGAACTGCGACGGCTCCGTCACTATTCCACGTATTGATCATTGCGTGGCCGCCGTTGCATTTAATCACAGATGGATCGTCCCGCCCGTTTGTTGATATGATAGGCATCGACAATTCTTGGTTGGTTCAGGCTAAGTACTAATAAGACAACGGTTAAGGACGCTTGTTTATGACCGATCCCACTCTCGCCAGCCTTCCCCCGTTGCCACTGCGGCCAACGCATCAGTGCTGGATCTGCGAGTCCACAGACCTTAGCGTAGTCTGGCATGACGTGATTGATCTCCAATGGTCGCCTAATGTTGCGCCTTATAATCACTCCCTCCAGCCCACTTGCCGACTGTTTCGCTGCAACACCTGCGGATTCGGCCAGCCGGCCGCCGTGCCGGACATCGAGAATTATTACGGGCGGATTTATCATCGTGAGTGGACCGATGAAAGTTTGGAATTTGACTATCAAGCAACCTACCGTGACACGATTTACAACGATATCCTGAAGCAACTTGCAACATTTCACCCTGGCCCGAATCGGAGTCTGCTGGACATCGGCGCCCACACCGGTCGATTCGTCAGGCTGGCGCATGAACAGGGCTGGTCGGCTGAAGGGCTGGAGATCAACCCGGTGACCGCCGAATTTGCCAGCCGCCGGACGGGCTTACCGATCCATACCCAGCGTGCTGAAGAACTTGCGGAGAATGGGAAGCGGTATTCAGCAGTCACTCTGAACGATGTTCTGGAACACTTGCCGGAGCCGATGCCGATCCTTCGTTCCGTGACGGAAGTGATGACCAGTGGAGGTGTTCTGGCGATCAAGGTGCCTCATGGGCCGATGCAGCGGGTGAAAGAAGGATTTCGCCGTCGAGTTCTCCGGCGTGATCCGATGCTGGACCGGGCCGGAGTGATGAGCAACTTTGTCCACGTCAATCATTTCTCGGTGAATTCGCTGCGACTGGCGCTGGAATCGGTCGGCTTGAAAGTGATCGAGATCCGGGCGGGCCGATCGGAGACGATTCCGTGGAAGCAATCGGGCATCGGGCGTGGGCTGACGGTGCGAGCCATTGACAGAGCGGCCCGAGTCATTCCCGGATCAGTCCACACACCGCTGGCGATGAACCTGCAGGCGTTTGCGATGAAACCGTAAAGAATCGTTGAAAATGGTTGAAATCCAGGCAATCGACCTAACCGAATACTCCAACATACGCTATCATCTATACACATAGAGGATCAGGCGTGTCATACATTATTCAGAATTGCGAAACGAGCGAACGACCACATGAAGGATTCACTGGTCTGGTGGCTGATCGCTTTTGAGACCTGGATGGTCATCGTATGGCTATTCCGGCATATCGCAATCACTTTCGTTTTCTGGCGAACCCCGAAGCTCACCACTCATTCCAATTGTTTTGAATCGATAGAAAAAGCTCCCACTCCAAAGATTTCCGTGCTCATGCCCTGCAAGGATGAAGAGCACAACGTGGCCCAGTGTGCCCGCGACATTCTGGCCCAGTCGTATCAGAATCTGGAACTGATCGTGATCGACGACCGATCGACGGATCGGACAGGGGCGGAAGCCGACCTTGTCGCACTCTCTGACAGCCGCGTCAAAGTGATTCATCTGAACGATCGGCCGCCTGGTTGGACAGGCAAAACTTATGCCCTAAAACGTGGCATGGAAGAGGCTACCGGCGATTGGCTCCTGTTTGTGGATGCTGACACGAGACACCACCCCGACTGCCTCTCCATCGTCCTTCGATGGGCACTCGATCGACAGGCTTCCATGGTCAGCCTTCTGCCACAGATGCGTTGTGATACGTTTTGGGAACGCGTCAATCAGCCGCTTTGTGGACTGGTCCTGATGCGTTCGTTTCCCCTGGAACTGGTCAACGCTGACTGGTGCGGAATGGCGTTTGCCAACGGCCAGTACATCCTGATCGAACGCTCGGTTTACGAAACAGCCGGCGGCCATGAATCCGTGCGCGACAAATTTGTCGAAGACATTTATCTCGCCAAAGCCGTTAAAAAAGGTCTCAAGAAACGGGTTTTAACCGCCAACGCGCCTGACCTCTGCTCCACCCGGATGTATACCGACCTGACATCGCAAGTCCAAGGCTGGGCCAGGATTTATTACGATGCCTGGAATCGAAACGTCTGGACAGCCATTTGGAAAATCATCGAACCGATCATCTACACCCAGCCTGCCTACATCATGCCATTTATCGCATTGGGGCTGATCGTAAGCGGCTCAGGCAGTGCCGATCAGGCCTGGGAATTGCTTTGGCTATCGCTAGCCCATCTCGGCTTGATGTTTACGGTGATCGCGCGAGTTTATCATTTTAACCGGGCCCGCTGGTACGACACCGTCTATTACCCGCTCTCAGGCTTGATCTCCGACTGGATTTACGTGCATGTGATCCGCATGTGCCTGACAGGTCGAGTGACTTGGCGGGGAACGACTTACGAAGCCACATCAGGCCCCGGCGGCGGCTCGATTACGGAACTCGCAGAGAATCGGGCAGGGCAGACGGAGTGAATCGTCCGTTAGAGTCTGCCTTTCCAAATCACTGGTAAACGCCCATAATGAGATGAACCGGTTCAGTGAATGGATTGAGAACGACTGGAACACCTCCTTTTTTTGGAGATCAGCAACCATGCCAGAGCAACCTAATCAGAAGCAAAAGCTGAGAATTCTCAAGACCGGTCACGGCGACCTTTGCCTGGCTCAGTGGGAATTGACCGACGTGGAATCGACCAGCAATGCCCGTACCCTGTTTGAAGAAAATTTCACCGCCGGTCGGCTCGCATTTCGGCTCGATGGGCCGGGCAGAACGACCATGATCCGCAGCTTCGACGAATCTGCTCCTGAAATTCTGATCGTTCCCACCATCCAGGGTGGCTGATCTCACGTCGCTTTTCTGCCCATTCTCTGACGATTCCCGGAGCCTGGTCCGCCCATGATTCGTACCGGATATCTGCGCTGGGAGATCGACGCCGAGGATGTTCGCGTTAAAGATGACGCCTACTCCAGAGAAGTGATTCTGATCGCCAGGCCTACGTTTCGCCACTTGACCATCAAGCACAAAATTGCCGGCGACCTGGCCGACCGTTTCGCCCGTGGCGAGATTTCTTACGCTGAATATCAGGAATCGCTTGAAGAGGGTGAACACCTCACACCAGCCGAGACTTCCAGAAAGCCTCCGCCGGATACTCAACTGACGATTGAGAATGTGGGTCCTCACCTGTTTCGATACAGCGAAGTGGACCGCGTGAAAATGATCCGTTACTGGATGGACAAACTCCAGAGAGAGATCCACGCCTTTGCCCACGAAGTGGTTCGATCAGCCGCCAAGCACCCGACACTTGTCGCCAGAACTCCTGCCTTAAGAGCAGGATACGCCCACCTGGTGGCCCACGAAACCATGCGCGTGATTGAAGGACGCAGCCAATCGGCTGAGACTCAGGAAACCGAGCCGATGCTGATCGACCTCTCTGTGCAGGCCGAAGGCATTCCCGAACTGGTGGCGGCCGAACTGGTTCGCGATGTGGTGACGAAAGAGGAATTCAACGAGTTTTGCGTTTATGACCGGATCAGCGTGACACATGGTGAGCAGATTTACCGGATTCCGCGTAAGAGCCACGGCTTGATCGAAGTCTGGAACCCGAAGAGCAGGCAGCAGATGTGTCGTTTGTGCGTGGTGTTTGAAGATCCCGGGATGCCACCGTCCGACGAAGTGGTCATGAAATATCTTCTGGCAAAGCATCAGCCCGAGATGATCTGGAAGATCGGGGTCCGCTTCCCACCGACATCGGCCCAGTTCGACGCCCCTCCGCCTAAACGCTGGAGCATTTGAGCCAGGAAAAAGCATCAGCCACGGATCAGCACAGAATCGCGCGGATCGGCCATCAAACTCAACGGCCTTCGTGACTGGAATTCAGGATATTTCTCAAATTCATACTGTTCATTGTTCGATTCAGCTATACTGATGGTAAGAATGATGATTTTGATCTTTTTTCGATCGATGGAGAATATTCGTATGATTCGTTGCATATCACAACTGATAATGGCCCTGTTCATGGCCAGCGGATTATTTGCACACGCAAGCGACATCATGCTTTACGACTCGTCGGCTGGAACATTGCCGGGGAATCAGCCGTGGCTGCTCTATGCTCAGGACACTTCCAGTGGAGGCACCGCATCGGCCAGCCTTGTGACCGGCGGGACCAACTTTTCCACAAACAATCCTGGGCGAGGCGGGTGGTCGAATACGATCCCGATTTTGAATGTTTATAAAAACGCCAATTTCCCGACACTCAGCCCAACTTCTGGATTCGCTCTGGATTGGTCCATGCAAGTGGCTTCTGAAACGCATAATACAAACGACCGGGCGGGTACCAGTGTGATCTTGATCGGCGCCGATAATCAGGGAATTGAACTTGGTTTCTGGAGCGATCAAGTCTGGGCCCAATTGGCCAGCCCGCTTTTCACGCATGGAGAAACAGCCGCATTGGACACCAGTTCCTCCAGCGTGAATTATCGTCTGCAAATTCAAGGGGCCAACTATCTGCTCTACGCCGATGGAAACCAGATTTTGAATGGACAGACACGCAGTTATGCCGCATTCGGATCAGCACCATATACGCTGAGCAATTATTTTTTCATCGGCGACAATGCCACTTCAGCGGGTGCATCCACAAATTTTGGTTCGATCCGCCTGACAACCCCCGTGCCGGAATCTTCAAGCCTGTTACTTGGTGTGAGTGGCCTGCTCATTTTGGTGGCTTGTCGCAAACGAAAATGATTGGGCGGTTATTTGAGTGTGCACTAGAAGCAGGTGGGATTCATCCCACCGATTCATCCCACCCAACTTTGCCAGCCCCGGTTGGGTTGAATATTCGAACCGGGGGCTAGCGCCCGGCGGCTAGATGATACACTCATATTTGACACGGGTTGGTTGGATTTGCGGAACCGGCGGCTAGATTATACATCTCTATCAACGCAAAAAGCCCCTGATTTGCATCAGGGGCTTCTCTTGATTCAGCTCGTAAACTGGTTGGAATCAGACCCAGCCGCGTGGCTTTGTCTTCATTCCGCCCAAGGCTGCGTTCGGTGGGTATGCCACCTTGACAGGAACCTGTTCCGTTTGAGGCAAGACCACCACATAGCTGTTCGGAGCTTTGTAAGGCACAGATGGGAACAGGGCAGCGGCTGTGTCCGTCAGGTTCTGAGGTGTTGCAAAGCCATGACGGCCAGCAACCAATTGGGCTCCCAGAAGCCGTGGCGAACGGGTGACACCGGCATTATCGCTGACCTGAGTGTATTTATACTCAGGATCTATGATATAGCCAATATAATAGCTGCCCGTGGTTGGCAGAGTCACCTTGCCTCCCGTCACCGTGGTCTGATTACTGGCGAGCGACAGGTTATTGAGCGTTCCAGCTGGCAGATTTCTTAATCCGCCTGCCAGTGGTCGCTGATTCAAACCTTGAAGGTCTGAAAGAGTCAGTGTCGCCAGAATCACGCTCTGAGGCGTATTCGGGTGATAGTTGCGATCCGAAGATGCCACCAGAATCACTTGCAGATCGCCGGCAACAGCATTCTGGGTGAAGATATTGGCTGCCCCAACATTCGCCAATTTAATCTCAGGCAGGAAGACCTGGCCTGGTACAAGAGCCTTCGGTGTGTTGGCACCAAGGAACTGAATCTGTGGCAATGAAGGTAAAACCTTTACCGGCACGGAATACGAACCCTGATTAGGGTAGGTTCCCGGCAGACGGATCTGGTTCGTGACATTCGGCACAAAGACCAGCTTGAATTGTCCACCAGCAGCTGGGAAACCGGCGGGCGGTGTGGCTGGCATGTCGATCGTAAACTGGGCGTTGGTGCCCGTCCCATACACGCTGTTTTGAGTGATCGTGCTCAGCGGAATGGTATCAAGTAAATATCTGGCTGCTCGAGGACCATTGCCTTTGGTCAGATAAACACTGACTGTGGCATTGGCATCGGCCATGCTGGTGGCGTAAGGAAATTGGGCCAATGGTTCAGGCAGGCTGCTGGCACCCCGGTTAAAGGCTTGCAGCTGAACTGTATAAGGCTGACCCCAGGCGGCAACGGGAGCAACATAATTGCCAACCGAGACGTCAGGCAGAGAGAAGCCCATCGCCGATGCGGCCATGACTTCGCGTTGTTCAAGCAGTTCAGGTCCTAACATTTCAGGACGGAACTTGCGATTGCGGCGTTTAAGATCGAACGAAGCCACTGTGACCTCCGTAGGGTCGTTCGCGATCGTCGTCCTCCTGCCGTACGATCGAAATGTGTCGAGCTGGCGGGCCCGTCCAAGGTTGGCCCCGCCTGTATCCATGCCCATTCTATTTATACGGCCCAAAGTGAATCATTTCACAGATGAGACCGCTATTCACCATCCCTATCGAACCATTCACATACCTCTCTATAAATTCCATCCATGAATTTTACTGCGACCTGTTCGATATTGACCAATCACTCGAATCTGCCGAATAAACCGCAGTTTTGCAATTCCAGCGATTAAGCGCATTGAGCCGATTATCCAGCGAACCATCCACCGTTTCCAAACAAGTGCTGACATCATGCAATGACTCCTGATAAACTGAATTTGCCTTTATCACTCTAAGAGATCGAACCATCACGTGGAGCCACCCACAGCCATGACATCCCGACGACTGTTCCTGAAGAACTCCGTTGCCCTTGGCCTGACTCACTCTGTCATGGGGCAGTCGACCACCTCAGATCCTGTGGACTATGCCGCCAAGGCGCGTGAAATTCACAAAACCGCCATTCTCTTCGACGGCCACAACGACCTTCCCTGGCAACTCCGTGAGGAAGGCAAAATTGACTTCGAATCAGTCGATATCTCCAAAAAACTCGGCCCTCCATTCCAAACCGACATCCCGCGCATGAAACAAGGCGGCCTGAACGCTCAGTTCTGGTCCGTCTACATCCCCGGCAAACATCCGAACCCTCTGCGCACCGTGCTCGAACAAATTGACATCGTGCACCGGATGATCGCTCGATATCCAAACGACTTCGAACAAGCTCTGACCGCTGACGACGTCCGCCGGATTGTCAAAACCGGCAAATGTGCCAGCCTGATCGGTGTGGAAGGTGGAGTGGCCATCGAAAACGACCTCTCCATGCTCCGGATTTTGTACACTCTCGGCACACGCTATATGACCCTCACTCATAACCAGACCCTCGACTGGGCCGATGCCGCTACGGATAAGCCGAAACACGGTGGACTAAACCCATTCGGCGTCCGTGTGGTGCGTGAAATGAACCGACTGGGCATGCTGGTGGATATCTCTCATGTGAGCGTCGACACCATGTCAGACGTCCTCGACACCACCCAGGCGCCCGTCATCGCCAGCCACTCCAGCGCCTTTGCACTCTGCCCTCATCCACGAAACATCAACGACGATATCCTCCGCCGGATTCGCCTGAACGGAGGAGTGGTCATGATCAACTTCTTCTCCAGCTTCATCGTGCCCGACGCCTTTAAGAAGGTCTCTGCCAAACAGGCTGAAATCCAGAAAACGACCACCGATAAAACCGAAGTCAAAAAGCAGCTTGATGCCTGGCTAGCCACCCATCCAGAGCTTTTCGGCACCATCAATACCGTGGTGGAACACATTGAACACGTCGCCCGGGTGGCCGGCGTGGACCACGTGGGCCTTGGATCCGACTTCGACGGGATCACCCGCTGGCCCAAGGGTCTTGACGGTGTGGCCGACTACCCGAAAATTACCGAAGAGCTCCTGCGACGCGGCCATTCCGAAGAGAATATCCGCAAGATCCTCGGTGAGAATGCCCTTCGGGTGCTGGCTCAGGCCGAGAAAGTGGCCAAGCGTTTGCAATCGGAAATCAAGCCTGAAATCGATCCGCCTGTGACGGTGGACACGGATCATTGATATTCGGATATCCTGAAATAGTCAGAGATTCTGAAGAAAGAGCCGATGACCATGATGAATATTGAGAATCGAATTACGATTGAACCAGGAAAATGTGGCGGTCGGCCCTGTATTCGAGGAATGCGAATCAGGGTGACCGATGTCCTGGACCTGTTGGCTTCAGGACTTTCAAAAGAAGCGATTGTTGAAGAAATGCCTGACCTTGATCTGGACGACGTGATCGCTTGCCTGAAATACGCCAGTCTCCGCCTTTCACATCCGGTGCTAGTCGCTTGAGAATCAAAAGATCAGCATGACGTATCGCCGACTCGAATGGGTCTGAAACAGGACTTTTTACATTCCGGGTTTCAATTTCAGTGCGGCCCTTGCTCGCGCTGCGGGTTAGTCTATAGAGCACGCCAAATGCCACACATCCCAAACTAACCCGCAGCGCCAGCAAGGGCCGATTTATCAGAAACGCATGGCCGAGGATTTCTACAAAAATTCTCATAATCTGACCATTCAAGGCATAAATGCAATACATATCCCTGAAAATCTACCTGATATATAACTCCATGCCAAACCCATTCACCTCCATCATCGGGATTGCATTTCTCATCCTGCTTTCTCCAACGAGCCAAGCTCAGGAGAAACCTCCCGAAATTGAAATCAAACTGGCCAGATCCGCCGACGAATTCCTGATCCTGCCCCTGAAAATCTATCGCCTGAAAGCCGCCGATGTGCCTGATGTCGACTCCCTCCAATTGAAAGATTCCGACATCCACCGAATTCTCGCCAAAGTCAACACCGTCTGGGCTGCCGCTGGAATCTATTGGCAACTGGAATCCATCGAAAATGTCAACGCTGAAAATCTCGGCCGATTGAAACTGCTAGGCCTGGCAGACGCCCCCGACTCGCAAAAGAAGCCCCACCTGGCCTTTCGCGACATCATTCCGGAATCCACCCGTAAAGATTACCCCGGTTATCGAGTCTATTATATTCACGATTTCGACGTAAATGGAGTTTACTTCGGACGCCGCGAGGCGATGGTCAAAGAGACGGCTGCATTAAGGCCAGTCGAAGGTGGGATCGACGAACCTATCCCTCGCGTCACAAGCCACGAACTCGGCCATGGACTGGGCCTCCCACACAGGCAGGATCGAATCAACCTGATGGCCTCCGGCACGACCGGCACACTTCTCAATACAGATGAAATTGCAAAGGCCCGTGAATTCGCTGCGAAAAATCCAGCCTGCCTGAAATACAACGAATTGCAAAAGAAAATGTCGCTTGAAACAGACCCCTCAAAGAAAAAAACTGCTCTGGATACCCTGAAAGCGATTGAAACTCTTGGTAATAAATCAATCCATCCTGTTCGATCTTCCAAGGATGCAGAAATTATCCCACCAGGCGAGACCAAATGAGCGTAACTGCCTCTGACCCCTGGGATCTGATCGTTATTGGTGCTGGAGCAGCCGGCCTGTTCGCTGCCATGTCTGCCGCTGAACGTGGCCTGAATGTGCTCTTGCTCGAAAAGAACCGCCGTCCTGGAGTAAAAATCCTGATGTCCGGCGGAACTCGCTGCAACCTCACAAACGCGCGTGGCCTCAGATCGCTCGATTGCATTTCAGGACCCATCGATCCCGCCATCTCTCCAGCCATCTGCCAGGGTGTTCGCGCCATTCAAGCCGCTTTTACACCTGAAGCCGCACGGTTTCTAGCTCCTTCGCTGAAAGCGTTTGACGTGGATTCCACTGTCCGCTGGTTTGAATCCGCTGGCCTGCCCACAAAGATTGAAGAAAACGGCAAGATTTTCCCACTCTCCGACCGTGCCGCTGATGTCCTCTCTATCCTTGAAACCGCAACCAAACGAGCTGGCGCAAAAATTGCAATCAATCAGGCCGTCACAGGAATTGCATTTAACGACCCTACAAACACATTTGAAATCCAGACCACGACTGACTTGCATTATGCAAAGAAAATCGTACTCTGTACTGGTGGCAAAAGCTTTCCAGGCTGCGGCACCAACGGCGATGGATATGCCATGGCCGCTCATTTTGGCCACACCATTATCGACACCAAACCAGCCCTCGTTCCCATCGTGGTCACCGCCGATTGGGTGCGCGACTTAAAAGGCATCACCCTGCCTGATGTTCTGGTGAAAGTGATCAGCCCCGACGGCCAGATCACCGATCAACGCCGCGAATCAGTGCTTTTCGCTCACTTCGGGCTGACCGGTCCCGCCATTCTCGATATCAGCCGAGGCCTGGCCCGTTTGGGGGCACTCAAAGGCTGGCATTTGCAATTCGACCTTGTACCCGACCTTAAGCCAGAGCAACTCGATCAGGATTTCATCACCCGCAGCCGTCAAGGCCGAGTCACGGTGGGCCGGCTCCTGCCTGAATCCTTGCCCAACAGGGTCAAGGATCAAGTTCTGGAAGTCTGTGGGATCAGCACCAGCGCCATCGCCGCCGAACTCCCCAAAGAGAAACGCAAACTACTCATAGCCACCTTAAAAGGCCTGAATCTGCCGATTCAAGGCACCCTCGGATTTGAAAAAGCCGAGGTCACGTCAGGTGGAGTTGCATTAAGTGAGGTGGACCCGAAAACCCTTGAGAGCAAGCTCCGCACCGGCCTTTTTCTGATCGGCGAAGTGCTCGATATCGACGGCCGAATCGGCGGATACAACTTCCAGGCCGCCTGGAGCATGGGCTGGCTGGTCGGGCAGGTGGTTTGAAACGAATTGCAATGAAGGTCATTGCATAGGAAGCTCAGGATAAACCCTCATCAAGAGATATACACATGATTGCAACCCGACTCTTTCACGGATTCATTCTAACCATCGTCCTGATGGCCATAAATCCTGCCGCCAGAGCGCAGGATGAAGCCGCCATGAAACTGGCCAAAGAGCTGACCGCAGCCGGCGCCAAATTGTTCGAAAAAGGCGATGGAGCGGCTCTGGCAGCTCAGTATATGGACGACGGCGAGATTGCCGAAACCACCATCGAGCCCTTTGGCAGCCCTGTCGTGAAAGTCCACAAGGGCATGGAAAATATCAAGAAAATCTATGAAGCTGCCCCTGGGCTGGCCAAACTATCGCCCACCAATGAGGTGCGCTACGCCCGATTTATTCAGCCTGATACGCTTTTAATCACCGGCGATTTCTCGATCACCGATCAAGGCAAATCCACCCATTTCGGATTCACACAAGTACGCCGAAAAGTCGGCGATGCGTGGAAAATTGTCAGCCTGGAACTGATCATCCGCAAGTGATGAAAAGTGTTGCGGTTGCAATATGAATAACAATCGTGGTGCCAGCGAAATGCACTGACACCACTTGTAATTCAATACATCACGTGCCATCAATGATGGTGGTGATGCCCTTGACCATGATCGTGCCCGGAATGACGATGCTGATCAGGCGAATGCGTCTGATCATTCGTATGGGCTGATGGAGCTGCCTGATCCGGTTGATCCGCCGGTTTATCGCTCTCCGTCCATTGCCAGTCGCCGCTCTTCCAGGCATGTCGGGCGGCTTCCAGAACCGTTCTCAGGGTCACTCCATGCGACTTTGCGGCATCGGCGCAGGCATCGTGTTCCGGAGAAAACCGCTTGGTGTCGGTCTCTGATCGCCAGAACGCCTTTCCAGTAATTGGCCCGAATTCCGTGCGAACAATCGCCGCCCGGCGCGGCAGAATCGACCGGCTCCAGTGGCTGTGCCGCACGCCCAGCGTTTCGGTTTCATTAAACAGGATCGACTCCATCTGATGGGCCCGGATCGGGTCGCAAATCACGCTCAGCATCACGGCTGGCCGGCCCTTTTTCATATAAATCGGAGTCGAATAGACATCCAGGGCACCGGCCCCCAGAAGCAGCCCTGAAACATGCCCGATCAACTCTCCCGTGGCATCGTCAAGGTTGGTTTCAAGCACCGTCACCTGATCCGTCACGCGTGATTCCACCAGGTCGCCCACAATCAATCGCAGCACATTGGGCTGACTTTTCAGGTCTTTCGTGCCAGCACCGGTTCCAATCTGGGTGATGGTCATGGCGGGCAGGGGCCCGAACCGGCTCACGGTGGTGGCCAGAATCGCGGCTCCAGTCGGCGTGGTCAGCTCCATCTCCACCACACTGGCGGCTAGAGGAACGCCTTTGAGCAGAAACGCAGTGGCAGGGGCGGGCACGCTCATCCGGCCGTGGGCCACTTGAATAAACCCGGTTCCTGTGGGCACAGGGCTGGCCAGAACTTCATCCACACCCAGCAGATCAAGCCCAACGGCGGCCCCCACAATATCAATGAT
>Ga0209444_10001575_pt1 | contig 12493 bp, 11 predicted proteins | sample LauGreFaBDMM15DN_2_FD_188215 | JGI IMG/M metagenome (GOLD analysis project Ga0209444, IMG submission 188215) | Freshwater lake microbial communities from Lake Michigan, USA - Fa13.BD.MM15.DN (SPAdes) (version 2) | ecosystem: Environmental > Aquatic > Freshwater > Lake | place: Lake Michigan...
GCCATCAGATAGTCCGCAACCGCCTCATAGGCGGGCAGCGAGGTCGGATCGATATTGGCATTTGCGGCCAAGGGGAATGAGGCAAAGCGCACAATGGTCATCGCGGCCTTGGGCGCGACATAGCAGGCTTGGCCATAGACGCCTCTGGCCATATAGGCCCCAAACCGATTGTGCGAGACCCACCACTGATCAGCATAGCTCCAGCCGGGCAGGGTTTGGTAGCCCGCCTTGGCAAAATCAGCCTTGCTCGCCCCGCTCGCAATGTCGGCCACCACGGCGGCAGGAATGATCTGACGGTCGTTGAAACGGCCTCCCGAGCGCATCATCTCGCAGAACCGGGCTAGATCTCTGAGGCTTAGGTTGAGGCCCCCCGCCGCAAGTGCCGATCCGTTCGTATCAATCTGGATGTTGGCATCGTGCTCCATGCCCATCGGACCCCAGAACCGCTCGCTCATGATCTCTGCCAAAGGCTTGCCCGAAACACGGCTAACCAGCCAGCCTAGGACCTCGGCATTGACCGATTTGTAGGCAAAGGCCTGACCGTGCTCTCCGGCCTTTTTGACCGTTTTCAAATAGTCGTAGCTGTTGGTCGGGCCGGTATAGCCGGCAGGACGAGGCAGGCTGCCTGCGGCTCTGACGAAGGCAAAGGCATCGGAATTGGGGTCGGTATAGATCTCGGTATAGTTCAGGCCGGTGGTCATATCCATCACTTGACGGACGGTCGCGTCACCGAATGCGCTCGTTTTGAGCTCAGGGAGATAGTGTGACACCAGCGCGTTGGGGTCCAGCTTGCCTTCGGCCACCAAAGTTGCCGCAAGGGTCCCGACGAATGACTTAGTCACCGATTGGGCGATATGCAGGCCTTGGGGTTTTAAGGCACCAAGGTAGCGTTCATAGACGATCTTACCCTTGTGCATAACGATAATGCCATCGGTATAGTTGGCCAAGACCGACTGTTCCCAGGTCATGGGTTTTGTACCGCCAAGGGGTATAAAGGTTACGGAATCAAGCGCCTTGCGCTCTGCAGGTGGCAGCGCGCGCACCGGTCCGTCGCCCCGAGAAATCTCAACAGTGGGGTAAAGTTCCCGCCAGTGCGAGAAGCTCCACCGCAGTTGAGGGAAGGTCAAAAAGCTCATATCCTCGACCCGAACGGTCCGATCTGGCGAAGGGGGCGAACCGACCATCCAGCCCATGGTGATCGGGTCACTGGCTTTGGCATCCAGGGTCTGAACTTGAGCGGCGGCAGAACTGGCAAAGAGCGCCAAGCCGATCAAAAGAGAGACGGATCTTGTCATCGACATATTCATTGGGGTTTCCAGCCGGTTTTGGTCAAAGCCACCGCATAATCAACGGGCCTAGTTCTCGGGTCGACCGGTCTTTTCACGGCTTCGCCCAAGTCAACCAATAGTGACTATTGTATTGCAAGTGTCAATGGCGGCAAAATCCTGTTTCATCGGTGTCAGCCATATCAAAAAGAACCGCTAAACTGAACATTGATAGGTTTCGTTATTATGTTAAAAAGTCCTCAGATTCAGGGGGCGTTGCTATGTTTGGTATGATCCATCGATCCGCAAGAGACATGGTTCTGGCTCAGTTTGGTCAACCGGCTTGGGATGAAATTCTTAGGCGCGCCGAACTCGACGATACCGCTTTCGTTAGTGGTGAGTCCTATCCTGATGAGGTTACGTTCAAACTGATCACGACGGCGGCCGAGGTCGCCAACCTTTCGGTCGATGACACGCTTCATGCCTTTGGGGAACATTGGGTGGCAGCCGCTTGGGGTGGTCCCTATGCGACGGTTATGACCGTGTTGGGCCGGTCTCTCGCAGAGTCGCTTGCCAATCTGGACCGGATGCATGCCAGCATTCAGATCGCCATGCCAGACGCAGATCTGCCTCAGTTCGCCATATTGGCCGAGGACGAGCACAGGATCGAAATCGAATATTTCTCCAACCGTGCGGGCCTCGAAAACTTCGTTCGTGGCCTGTTTCGAGGTCTGATGGATCGGTTTGGGGTTAAGGGCGAGGTTGTCTATGCACAGGCGCCGGATGGCGCGCGGATATTCACCATTTTAATGGCGCAATAGCTGGTCGATGGTCGATCAATTTGAATTTTCTGCTGACCAAATTGAAAACCTCTTCCCCTGTTACATCCTAACAGACCAAGAACTGGTTCTTAAGTCCGTGGGCCGATCCCTCCGCAAACTGTTGCCGGATGCGAAAGCAGGTGTGCGCCTAATCGATTGTTTCAAAATCGAGCGCCCAAGGTCAGGCTTCAATCCAGCGGTCGCAGCGAAGCGATCGACTGCCCTTCAGGTCAAGTCCATCGATGGATGCGTCACCCTGGTTGGCTCGGTCCAAGAGGTTCCGCAGGGCTACCTGTTCTGTATGGCCCATTCGGCGATGATGGCTCAGAAATGGGGTGAACTTGATCTGACAGCCACAGATTTTTCATCAGCCGATCAGTCGATGGCCATCGGTACCTCTATGGGTCTGCAAGCGGTCCTCATGTCCGAGATGAAGGATTTGGCCAGAAATCTCGCGTTGGCGCGCGATGAGGCTCTGGCGGCTAACCGCGCCAAATCTACCTTCCTGTCGGTCATGAGCCACGAGATCCGGACACCGCTCAATGGCGTTCTGGGCATGGTCCAAGTGCTGTTGAAAGATGCACCGACCGAGCAACAGCGCTCGAGGTTGGAGATTGTTCGGGAGTCCGGTGACGCCCTTCTCGCAATCTTGAATGACCTGCTCGATATTTCCCGGATCGAAGCGGGCAAAATGACGCTGGAAGCCATCGAGTTCGATATTCGCGAGGTCTTAAGCGGGGCCTATGCGGCCTTTACCGCCATCGCCAACAAGTCGGGGCTCTCCTTCATCCTGGATATTGAGCCAGCGGCCGGTATCTATTTGGGTGACCCGACGCGCGTGCGTCAGCTGGCTTACAATTTCCTATCCAATGCGCTGAAGTTCACCAAAGAGGGCCGTGTGGTCCTGTCGGCCAGGCTGGTCGATGGGGGGCTTGAGATTTCGGTTATGGACACCGGCATTGGTATTGCCTCCGACCGTTTGGACGGCGTGTTCGAGCCCTTTGTTCAGGCCGATGCCAGCGTAAGTCGTAACTTTGGCGGCACTGGCTTGGGGTTGGGCATCTCCCGTGACTTGGCCAAGTTGATGGGCGGTTCTATTCGGGTTGAGAGCCAATTGGGCAAGGGGTCCGTCTTTAAGGCCCTGTTGCAGATCCCTCGGTTGCGTGACGCTACCGAGGCGCTACGGGTTGTCAATGATGACGAACCGGTCGCCTCGCAAGAGATCGTGCAGAGCCTTCGCGTGCTGGCGGCTGAGGATAATCTGGTCAATCAGTTAGTTCTGCGTACCTTGATGGAACAGTTCGGCATTACCCTGACCGTGGTCGATAATGGCAAGCTCGCCGTCGATGCGTGGGAAAGCCAGACCTGGGACATCATTTTGATGGACATGCAAATGCCCGTTATGGGCGGCGTGGAAGCTACTCGAATCATCCGTGAGCGCGAACGGGAGATTGGGCGGGCTAAGACACCGATCATCGCGGTGACCGCCAACGCCATGACCCACCATATGAGTGAGTATGATAGCGCCGGTATAGACGGCGTTGTTTCCAAGCCCATCAAAGCCGGTGCCTTGGCCGATGTCCTAATCAAGGTCTTGGATGAGTTGGCCTCTCGCCAGCCACAGATGGCCTAGCGTTAAACCTAGGTCCGATCTAAAGGAGCCCGCTTTGGGCGCTGGCCCAGACGCTAGTCGGTCTCGCCTCTAGCCGTTCTTGGCACAGGATCTCAGCAAAGGCGTTCTGCCCCGCGCGCCGAGCGGCGACCAGTAAGGTGCGCTGGAACACATCGCGCTGGGCGTGGCTGCCGCCAAAGATCGAGAGTTGATGCCTTATCGGTGCCATCAGAGTGACCGTCTGCCCATAGTCACCTCGGCCGAAGGCTGAGAGCGCTTGAGCCACGGGCAGCCCCGCTGAAGCCATGGCTAGAGCGTTACTGACAAGACGCTCTGGTCTGAGGGCCGCAGCCTCCATTCGTGCCACAACGGCCTCGGCTTCAGCCTGCCGACCCGCGCCAACCATAGCCAGGATCGCGTGGAGGTCGTTGAAGACGTACCAGCAGGTTGGGTCCTTCGTCGCCCAAGCTTCAGCCAAGGGCTCCCACCGCGCACCAACATCCACCTCGTCCAGATGGACGCGCCACAACAGGCTGCAAGCATCGGCCATCTCTAGGGCGGTGCGCAGCGATTGGTCTGAACTTAGGGTCTCGTCACAGATGCTCAGCGCTGCCCCGTAATCTTGCCGTTCCAGCGCGAAGATCGCCTTGTGCCAGCTGGTATGGACCTTGAGGAAGTTGCTCGTCGTCCACGACGCACTATGGTTGTCGAGAAAATCGATGCCTTCTTCGAAGAGGCCGCGCATCTCATAGGTATGGCCTACCGCATGGATGGCCCAGACATCATCCGCATTATGGGCGATCGCGGCCCGTCCAGCCTTTTCTGCGGCCTCATACTGTCCGCACTCTTCCAGCCCAAAGGCCTGCATACCCAGCAGATAGCCATAGAGGTGATGGCTGGGGTTCCAGTGCGGCAGGGCCCGCGTAATACGGCCTCTCAGATTGCCCGTCTCGCCCAAGAAGAAGTCCAGTTGATGGCCCACTGCGAGCGCCAAAATATCGCGCGGATAGAGGCTAAGCAGTTGATCCAGCGTGCGGCTTGCCCCGTGCCAGTCCCCGGCGATCCATTGACCTATGGCCCTAAGATGGAACGCCTCGCGCTCGTCGGTCGAGGTCATCCCCCGCACAAACCGCGCGGCATTGACCGCATCAGGATATTCGCTCGACATCAGCCCCAGATAGGAGCGCAAGGCCTGCGCCATGATGCAGCTTGGATCGCCCGCCCGCGCCGCTTCGGTTTGCGCGACCACTTCGGGCTGAAAGGCCAAGAGGTGGCCAATCGCCCGGTTATAATGGGCAGAAGCCTCTTTCGAGCCCGTCATCAAAAGGCCGGTCTGGTCTTTGAGCATGGGGCGGGTCCTTAAAGCCGATTGCAATCGTCGTTCAGCTTAGCGCGGCGGTAATCCACGCACCATGGTCAAGAACTGCAAGGTCGTGGCACCCCGGCGATGTTCAGACAGGGCCTGATAGTCGGCGTCATTATACCAAGCCGTCGCAGCAGTCTCAGACGGGAACTTCAGGATGATCACTCGGCCTGGACGCGGTGAAATACCTTCAAAGGTCGTGGGCTTGTCATCAAAGGTCAGCAACTCGCCGCCGTGGCGCTTGAGCAGGGGAAAGAAGCCCTTCTCATAGTTTTTATAGCCAACCGGGTCATTGACCTGGAGATTGGCGACGACAAAGACGGCACTGGTATCTTGGCTCATGGTTTAGTCTTTCCTTAGGGCAAAAGGAGGGTTAGAGGCCGCTCAGATCGCATTTGCGAGCCTCTAAGATCGGACGCATGGCCCAGTAGGCCTTGGGCGTACGCATAAGAGGAATGCGCGGATGCAGGTGGTGGATAATGTGGAACTGCATCCCCATCGACCCGATATTGCCAAGGAAGCTCTTAAAGCCTCGAGTGTCTAGATAGCGGCCGGTCTCCTTGGCGGGATGATGAGGAGCCCAAGATAGGTAATAGCCAATATAGGTCTGGGCCAGATGTTTGGGTAGCCACCACAGCAGCGCGGCCTCAATGGCGTGACCGGTCCAAGCGGCTGTAAACAGGATCGCCAGATAGGCCAACTGCATGGCCAAGGCTTCAAGCTGCGCGCGCATCGCGTCCGGCGTGCCGAGCCGGGCCAGCGCCTCACTATAGGATCGGTTGCCCCTTCCGTTGGGCTGACGGCTGGCGATGGACTTGATCAGGAACTGCAGGCTGTTTTCGGCCTTGGTGTGAATATCCGGGTCAAGCTCTGGATGGTTGGTGTGCTTGTGGTGCTCCATATGGGTCAGCTTGGCGACGCTGTAGGGCAGCAGCAACGGAATGGTCGAGACATGCCCGATCAACTGGTTCAGCCACCTTAAGGGCGTGCCGGGCCGGGCGATGATGTCGTGCTGCGCCTCATGCGAGGGCAGGTAGCCTAAGGCCACGCAGGCCGTCGCGATCGGGAAGGCAGCCCAGAGCGGCAGGATATGCATGAAGGTCAGGGGCCAAAGGGCCAGCCAGACCGCCAGATTAGCCAGGGCCCAGGTTACCGAACCCCAAGGCATACCGCCCATAAACTGCTCGGCGATCTCGCTCTCCAGCCTCATCAGGGCCTTGCTGTCCAGACCGCTCAGGTCGGGGAGGGTGGGTGCCGTACTCATATCCAGCGTCCCCGCACAACGGTCGATCCGCCCCACACAATGCCAAGGATCAGTCCTGCGACCAGCGGCGTAACCGGCAGGCTCGCTTGCCAGCCAAAGGCCTTGATCATCTCAGCCGTCAGCGGCGCAATGAAACCAATCCCGAACCACAAGGGCATGAGCCCCAAAAATCCCTGAACAATTTTCAGCACGCGTCCGCTCTCCTAACGTCCTAGATCGAAGCCCAACTTCTCATTTCCCAGATCGTAGGCGTTGGCACCTTGGGTGTCATCTTTTTGTTGGGCGTTAGAGGACCAAGGCGACCTGGGCCATCAGGCCGTCCCAATCGCCATAGGTCTCAGCCTCGTGAACCTGGGTGCCGGGATACCAAGGATAGGTGCTCTGGCCGAGGGCGGGCCAAGAGGCGGGTGGGGTCAGAAGGTGTAGGGGCGTGCCGACGGCGCCCAGCAGATTGGCACTAGCATTGGAAAAGCCTATGCCCCTATCGAGCGCGGCGGATAGGGCGGCGAGGCCTTCAAGATCGTTGAAGAGGTCTAGGCCGGGTGGCTGATGGACGGTTATGCCAAACTGCGCGGCGATCTGGGCGCATTCGTCGGTCGTGTCACCATATTGCAGATTGACGAAGGTCAGGCCGGGCTTGGTAAAGATCGGTCCCCAAGCGCTGAGGGGCGCGAAGTTTCGACCCCGTTCCTCGCCCATTTTGTGACTGCGCCAGGTGACGCCGGTCGTGGTCCCGTTCGGCAGGGTTGCAAGCCAAGCGTGCCAGTGCGCGACCTGTGCGGGGTCCGGTGTTAAAAATCCTGCGGGACGGTCGAAATCAGCGATGGTGAAGCGGAGCAGCGGCAGGAGGTCGCCGAGCGGTAGCCACATCTCACCCTCTACTGGCGAGCTGGGCGAGCGATGGCGACGTGCGAGCTGGGCTTGGGTCCGATGACCGACAGCCTTCACGGTCGGCCAACTACGTTCGATCAAGCCCTTGAGCCTTTGGTCGGCACAGAGCGTCAACTGACCGGTCGGTCCGAGCCGCTCTAACAGGTCAGGGATCATGCCCATGAAGGCGATCTCATCGCCGAGGCCCTGTTCGGCCATCACCACCAAGGCGCGGCCTTCTAGGTCAGATTGCCCGTCCCATCGCGGAAGGTCCAGATCGAAGACGGCGGCGCTGGGCAAGGCCAGATCCTGGCGCACTTGATAGCCGCTCCAGCCGGCCTTGAGATCACCCTTGGCCAGCAAGATTGTGGCCCGCAAGAAGGCCGCTGTGGCGCGGGTCTCGGCATCAAGTGGCTGGGCCAGGGCCTGCTCTATCCCGTTCAGTGCGGGCTCCAGATCGCCCATATCGGCCAAGGTCCAGGCCAGATCATACTGAATGCGCGGATCATTGGGCTGAAGGCGCAGTGCCTCTTGCAAGGCTTGTGCGGCCTGTTCGAGCCCGCCGCTCGCCCGGGCGGTCTTGCCCGCCAGCTGCCAACGTGCAGCCTCTTGCGGCGCGCCACCGAGGGCCTGAACGGCGAGGTCGTGAGCCTCTTGCACCCGGCCGAGGCCCAAGAGGGCCGTGCACTGCGCGCTGATCCCGGCCATGTCGCCCGGCCGCGCCTGCACAAAGTAGCTGGCAAGGGCGAGGGCCTCGTCTTTCATGCCCAAGCTGGACGCCGCGTGAGACAGGGCTAGGGCAATATCGACATCGTTGGGGTTGAGGCCAAGGGCCCGTTCATAGGCCTCAAAGGCCTCAAGGGTGCGTCCAGCCTCTTGCAGGATCAGGCCGAGGATCCGCCAGGCGGCGCTGGCCTTCGGAAACCGCTCTGTCGCCTGCCGCGCGATCCTTTCGGCAAGGGCCGGGTTCTGGTCATCGAGGGCCTTATGGGCGCGGTCCAGCAATGATTTGGGCATAAGCGGCGCACCTTTAGTTTAGTATCCTCTTCTATGGGCATCCCGCGCTAAAATTGAATTAACCCTGTTTGAGGCCGATTGACCCTCCGCGGGCCATATGACGTTATGGGTGCCAATTGATAAGGGGGCTGATGCGGTCCCTTCCGGAGGTGCCGTCCATGCAATTCAACAATCTCGTTCACCCCACCGCCGAGCAGACCAAGGCCTTTTTCAGCACGCCGGAAGACGGCCCCTTCGTCATGGTCAATCTGTTGAAGTTCAAGCCCAAGGCGGAATATGCCGATGGGGCCGACGCCGACATTTCGGGCTTTGAGGCCTATCTGCGCTATGGCCGCAAGGTCCGGCACCATATTATCAAGGTCGGTGGGACGCCCGGCTATTCGGGACCAGTGACAGGCTTGATGCTGGGCGAGGTCGAAGAGCTCTGGGACATGATCGCGCTGGCGCAATATCCCTCGCTCGCGGCGATGCAGGAGATGGTCCAGAGCCCAGAGTACCAAGAGATCGCCAAACATCGCGATGCGGGCCTAGCCGGTCAGTTGAACATCAAGACCAAGGGTGCGCTGGGATGACCCTTGTCTTCGATCTCTATTGGTCCTTTCGCTCTCCCTATTCCTATCTGGTAACCGACCGGATCGTGGCCTTGGAGCGCGATTATGATGTGGTGTGTAATCTACGGGTCGTCTATCCGATCGCGGTGCGTCAGCCTGATTTCTTCACCAATAATGACCCGCTTTGGATCACCTATTTTGGCAAGGACATCCACCGCAGCGCCCAGTTCGTAGGCGTGCCGTTCCGCTGGGCGCGGCCTGATCCGGTCTATATGGACCCGCAAACCCGGACCTATCCCAAGGAACAGCCCTATATCCATCGCCTGTCGTGGCTGTGTGTCGCGGCGAGCGAGCGGGGCAAGGGTATGGCCTTTATCGAGCAGGTCGGTCGTCTGATTTGGGACGGAACAGTCGCAGGCTGGAATGTCGGAGATCATTTGGCGCAGGCTGTGGCCCGAGCCGGGTTAGACCTTGCAGAGCTTGACGCTGCCATTTCAGCGCCCGGAGAGACCGAGCGTCTGGATAGCATCATCTCTGCCAATCAGGCCGCTCAGCGCGAAGGCGGTCACTATGGCGTGCCCCTGATGGTCTTTGAGGGCGAGCCCTTCTTCGGCCAAGACCGGTTTGATCAGTTGGTCTGGCGGATGGGCCAGCGGGGCCTTGCGAAGCGCTAGCACCAGCTGGCTTAGTCTGGAACGGATGAGCCGGCGCGGTTCAATCGGACCGAGTGCTGGGCCGAAACCAGACCTTAAATTTTGGATGCTGACCCACTAGCGGCAGTTGTAATGTCAATATATGCTCCGCTTCAATAATGACCGATGATGTGCCTGTAGACCTGTGCGGGCTGATCTTTCTGGGAGGGACCTATGCGGCTTTGGACCTGGTTGGGCGCGATTGCGCTCGTCATTGCGGTAGCGTTGGGATGGGTCGTGACCCACAAGGAAGCGGTCTTTATGATGATCGCCCAATCGCAACTTCCAAAGGTCGCGCCCAATCAGCCGATAAGCTGGGCTGAGGGCCCGGCAACCGCGCCTCAGGGCAAGCGTGCGCCGAACATCATTGTGATATTGGTCGACGACCTTGGCTATAATGACATTACGCTGAATGGCGGCGGTATTGCCGCAGGTGCAGTCCCCACCCCAAATATCGACTCCATCGCGCGCGACGGCGCGAACTTCGTCAATGGCTATGATGCGAACGCGACCTGTGCCCCATCGCGGGCGACGATCATGACGGGCCGTTACGCGACCCGCTTTGGTTTTGAGTTCACGCCGGCACCCGTCGCCTTCCTGAGGATGGTTGGAACCCAAAAGGAAGACGGTGCGATCGCAGCCCCGACCTTCTTTGCGGATCGGATCAAAGACATGCCGCCCGGAACAACAAAGGGCGCGCAGGCGGTCAACAATCTGGCCGTACCGACCAGCGAAATCTTTATTCCGGCCCTACTAAAGGCCAAAGGCTATCACACCTTACATTTCGGCAAGTGGCATCTTGGTTCTTCTAAAGGCACGCGTCCTGAGGAAAAGGGCTTTGATGAGAGCGTTGGTTTCATGTCGGGTGGATCCATGTTCCTGCCCGAAAATGACCCCAATGTCGTCAATTCAAAGCAGCCTTGGGACCCTATCGATCGCTTCTTGTGGCCCAATCTGCCCTATATGGTGCAGTTCAACGGCTCCGAGATGTTTGCGCCTAAGGGCTACATGACCGACTACCTCACCGATGAGGCGGTCAAGTCGATCCACGCCAACCGTAATCGTCCCTTCTTCATGTACTTCACGCCTAACGCGATCCACACTCCGCTGCAGGCCAAGAAGGAGGACTATGACGCCCTGCCTCAGATCAAGGATCACCGTCTGCGCGTCTATGGCGCAATGATGCGCAATCTTGATCGCAATGTCGGTCGCATTTTGAAGCAGTTGAAGGATGAGGGGATCGACGACAATACCCTGATCATCCTGAGCAGTGACAATGGCGGGGCGCACTATATCGGCCTGTCTGAGATCAATCGGCCTTTCCGAGGGTTCAAGGCGACGTTCTTTGAAGGCGGTATTCGCTCGCCCTTCTTTATGCGTTGGCCCGGAACCATTAAGGCCGGGAGCCAGTTTCCCTATCCGGTGGGTCATATGGACATTTTCCCAACGGCCGCTGCGGCTGCGGGTGTAGACCTGCCTAAGGACCGAGTTATCGACGGCGTTGATCTGGTGCCCTACCTGCAAGGTACGGCCAAGGGCCGTCCGCACCAAACGATGTTCTGGCGCTCGGGTCAGTATGAGGTTGTCCGCGATGGCGACTGGAAGCTTCAGTATAATGGCGCGCTAAGGAAGCTGTGGCTGTTCAATCTCGCGGTTGACCCGACTGAGCAGAACAACCTCGCAGCCACGCAGTCTGAGCGGGTCGTAGCCATGCAGGCCCTGTTAAAGGCGCATAATGCTGAGAGCGTCAAACCCCTCTGGCCCTCGCTGCTGCAAGGCCCTGTGACCATCGACCATCCGAGCGGCGTGCCGACCAAGGCCGGTGCCGAGTATATCCAGTGGGATAACTAGGTCTGAAACAGAAAGGGCAGAGCGACGTTTTTGGTGGCTCTGCCCCTTTTTGAGTTCACATGGGTTTGAACTATTCTGCGGCGACCGGCTGGGAAACAGCGACCGAGAACCGGTCCTGCCAAACCTTCAGCGTGGCGCTATTGTCCTGGTGCCAGGGGTGGAAGCCTGGTCGAAACCAATCCCAATAGGATTTCCAACTCTTGCGGAACAGACCGGGCTTGCCGAACAGGTAGCCTAGGACGCTCAGCCTAGCCTTCCACGGCTTCATGCCGTCGGCGATCAGCAACATGCTGGAAAATTTCGTAATGTTGGACACGAACATCACGGTCATGATCAGCATGATCCGGACGCGCAGGCCATAGCGCTGGCTAGGCTTCCAGTTTTTCGAAATCTCTTGGAACACATCGAAGGCCACGGCCTTATGTTCGGTCTCTTCCATCGCATGCCATTGCCACAGGCGAGCGAGATCCTCCGGTACGCCGTCCCAAAATTCAGGCTCTTCGAGGAACAGATCTGCCATCATGGCCGTGAAATGCTCCATGGCGATGGTCACGCCGAGCATAGCCACGCGGCCACGCGTGCGCAGGAAGGCCAGACGGCCTTTAATGTTGGCCTCAATCTCATCAATCGGATAGTGGCTGCGGTCTAGACCATCATTGAGGCCGACATGTTCGCGCGTATGGATCGCCTCTTGGGCGATGAAGCCCTTGGCGTCCTCCAGCAGCTTTCCGGACAGGTTGGACCGGTAGTTGCGCACCGCGTCCATGAACAGACGCTCGCCATCGGGGAAGGACAGCGATAGGGCGTTGAACACCGCTGTGGCAACAGGATCGCCCCCCATCCAGGCACGCCCCTGAGCTTGGTTGGCTGCAAAATGAAGATCTCGCGGTGAAACCGCAAGTCCGATAGGAGTTTGCATTGTTTTGACACCCGGCGTGGATTTTACTATCGACTTCTTATTGGGGAGGATCGCTTATAATGACAAAAATGTCAACATCGTCCCTCGCCCCGCGAGCTCGGTTACGCCGGACCTCTGAGGGGGCGCAAGATAACATTTTGGCTGCGGCCGAAAAAATCCTTGTAGAATCAGGGCCTCAGAACTTGAAACTGGTCGAGGTTGCTCGCCGCGCTGGTGTGGTCAATGCCACGGTTTTGCACCATTTCGGGTCCATAGATGGGGTTCAAGC
>Ga0209444_10001580_pt1 | contig 12490 bp, 5 predicted proteins | sample LauGreFaBDMM15DN_2_FD_188215 | JGI IMG/M metagenome (GOLD analysis project Ga0209444, IMG submission 188215) | Freshwater lake microbial communities from Lake Michigan, USA - Fa13.BD.MM15.DN (SPAdes) (version 2) | ecosystem: Environmental > Aquatic > Freshwater > Lake | place: Lake Michigan, USA...
GCAAAACCTTTGGTGCGTGCGTCGCTCAATCCGTTGCCTGTCAGCGCCGTGGTATTGCTCGCTGCGACTGTCGTAGTTAAGGTATTTACTCCCATGTCACCGATGTGGTTGTTCACAAACTTCGCTTGTGCGCCAATGCTAGCACCGCTATCGTTAAACTTCATCAATCCGGCGGAGAAATCGTGGAACACGGAGTTGTAGATTTCACCGTTGAAGTAGTCTTCAATGTGGAGTGCGAAGTTGCCTTTTTCGAAGTTCACATTCTTGCCTGTTCCACGTGTTGCAATCGGGGTAATGGTGTTATCATCCCCTGCGCCAATCATGGTTGCATTGAAGATACGTGGGCGGGCGTGATGAGCGCTGCCAACCGTGCCTACGTTGCTGAAACCGCCGCTTGTGCCGTCAACACCATCCCATTCGCCGCCGGCATCGGCATCGCCTGAGTTTTGGATGCTGAACCAGAATTGGTTGGTGCCACTGTAGCCTTGGTCAATGTCGAAGCTGTCATCTTGGTTGAAGGCCATCACCATGTGTTTGGTGTTGACTGTGCCACCGAAGAACTCAATGCCGTCATCTTGGTTGGCATAAACTTCCACGTATTCGATTGTCGTGCCAGAACCAACGCCACCAAGGGTGAGTCCGTTGATCTCTTTAGAAGTATCGAACTCATAACCGCCGTGACGGATGGAGACATAACGCACGATACCGCTGTTGTCAGAATCATTGCGTGGGAAATTGGTGCTCACACCGTATTGGGTGGCGTCAGGAATGGAGTCGCCATCATAGCTGGGCGAAGACGAACTAATGAAGCCTTCAATTTGCGTAGTTCCTGCATTGACGCCAGTGCCGTCCACACGGGAAATGAATGCTTGGCCGAGCATAATGATGCCACCCCATTGACCGGCATCAGCCACAGTGGGAGCAGGTCCGACGGCAGAGTCTGTATCGTATGGTGAATCCACACCATTTGCAGCTTCCCATTCGCGAACGGAGGTGAAAACGATTGGCTCACTGGCAGTGCCGTCAGCAATGAGTTTACCGCCGCGGCAGGCAACGATCGAACCTACTTTGTCATCCGTTTTGTCTCCTGTTGTGTTGTTGTTATCGATGGAGGAATAAATCTTCGTTCCTGGTTCAATGGTCAGGGTAGCGCCTTTAGGAATGAAGAGCCTGTCAGTTACGAAGTAGACGTTGTCTTTCGTCCAGGTGACGTTGGTGCCGTTGATGATACGAGTATTAGTACCAAGACCGCCATCGAGACCGCCGTCTGCGGAAGCGAAGCTGATTGTGCTGTAGGCAGCATCGCCAATAACGTTGATGCTAGCAGCATTGCTGACTACTGGTGCCAGAAGGCCCATTAGTCCGAGGAAGTAATTTCTTTTGTTTTTCATTTTGTTAGTTTGAGTTGTGTGTTGTTTAAGTAAAGTCTCATTACATGGGCAACGTCGATAGGCTAGCAGCGTGCTATTCTTTGTCTTTGAACTAGTTGTGACGAAATTGTCAAAAACTCAACTGGACCTCTGCCCAAAAACTCCGTCCCGTCGTCTCACTGTTAAAAGTCTCATCTCTGTAAATGTAGGTGTCTACAGCATTGAAGATGTTTTTCACGCCTGCCTTGATGGTGTAGTCCACGTGCTCTGTCTCAATCACCTTGGATAAAACCAGATCAAATGTATGAATCGCATTGCGCGACATCTCCGAGTCTTGAGGCGTTAATTTGAGGATCACGGGGTATTCGCCATTGTAGTTATAAACGAAATTCGCATTCAATTTCCAGGGCTCATATTGGTAGCCAAAATTCAAATTTGTCAAATACGTGGGCTGATAGGGGAGCTTGCTGCTAACGGATGTCGTTTCACCGTTCTGCGCATAGAAGTACTGCAACTGCGCATCAATGTATGTGAAGTTGCCCTTGATGCTGAAGGGACCAATATCAGAGATTTCCGCTTCAAATTCAAGACCGTTGATGCTGCCTGTAAAGTCTCTTTTGCTATTGGAAAGTTGGTCGAGATAAGAATCTGCGTAGAGCAGGGTACCGTTCTCATAAAACATCACGAGAGGACGTAAGAGATTTTTGTGGAACAAACTCGTCCGAATGCTTGTAGAATCTGAGGGCTTCCACGTCGTGGACAAATCGAAATTGTCAATTTCCGTCTGACTCAGGTTGTTATTACCTCTTCGCGCGAGTCCTGATGATTGATCGGTTGTCTGCGAGGGAATGAATTCCCAGAATGTGGGTCTTGCAACCGTTTGCGACCATGCAACTTGAACATCCAGTAGTTTATCGAAAATCGATGTTCCTGCACTCACAGTTGGCAGTACGGCAGACTGCGGGTCTCGATTTTCCCAACCATTGCCCTCGATTTCCTCATCGGAGTATGAGGAAAGTGGTGATGAAGCGATATCGATGTCGTACGTCTCCTTTTCAAAACGGGCACCCGCATTCAAAAATGTCGAGTCATAACGCAACAATACATTAGAGTAGTAGGCTACTTGATTCAGCCGGGTTTGGATGTTTTCGAGACCATTTCTGGTAAGATCGTTGACAAAGTAAGGATTACCATTAGTTCCACCGTTGAGGTACTGACTGATAATGGAAGGATCTTCCGCAATATCCTCTCCAAGTCCGCCTGGACCGCTGAGAACTCCCCCCGTTAACCCGGGATCCGTGCTGGAAGCGCTATTCAGCACGAGGTTGTAAACGCGGGCGGTTGTCGACCTCTCTTTAAAAAATGATGCCGCTCCCAATCCAAATTTCAAATAACGCTCGTCGCTGTAATCGTTGAAATAAATAGGAACTGCAAAATTCACATGGCGATGATCCGCATCTTCCACCGTTTTCTCAGATCTGCGAATGATTCTTTGTTTTCCCGGGATCGAGCCAGATGCACCATGATCTGCAGTTACTTGGGAGGGGCGACTGTCGTCGGGAATTACACTATTTTGCTGCTCGATCTCATCATACAGCCCGCCCAAACCAAATCCGATCATTGGCCCCTGTATGGAGTCCCATGTGTAAGACTGGGGATTTGGAAGCCCGAGTTCAGCAGCGAGCTGCACGGCAAAGAGGGCTAGATTCTCTTGTGCTTGGGCAATTTGCGGAGCAAGAGCAGCTGAAGAAAAATCAAGTCTGCCATACTCGAAATTGGTGGAATGGGGTCGAGATTCTGTGGCGCTGCTCCGTGTGATTCCCCAGTCGAGGCTTGGTCCTCGCTCAGAAAAAAGGTGTGAGCCGCTGAGTTGGTAAATGTCCAAGTCTCTAGCCAATGGGGAAACACTCCAAGATTCCCCGTAGTAGATATAGTCTGGCCCGTATGTGTTTTGAGGATTTGTCAAAGAATTGCGGATGTGAACGCCATAGTTCAGGTTCTCTTCGTCATCGATGATATTGTAGTTGCGCAAGGTTTCTTCCTGAGCGATGTGCTTATTGAAAAAGGTGGCTCGTAAAATATGATTTTCGTTGATTTCCAATGCAGCGGATAGATAGGCAGCCCACTCTACCGATCGTGTAAATTCATCACGGTCAAATGACCTCGTCTGATTGGTAATGCTTGTAGTATTGGATGAGTCGCCTGAGCTTCTGCTAAAGGCAGTCATCAGCCCCAGTTTCATTTTGTTGGGAAGCTCGAATGTTTCTCCGTATGTCAAAGACTGGGAATATCCGAGCTGTGAGTCCACCTCCTTTGGCATTAAGTTTTGTGAATCATGGAGTTGCTTCCAGCGTTCTCCCAACTCATCTTGCGGCGTATTAAGGGTGTCCCGGAATACAATATTTCCCTCGGCATCTCGAGTCTCAAGAACACTTGGCATATCATCGCCAATGTCGCCCCATGCACCTAGATCACTATTGGAGCGGGTGTTGATTTTACTCTTTAGCGCATCATTGTATGTGACCTTGGTGGACATTTGCAGAATTCTCTCCTCGGGAAGTGAACGAGTGATGATATCAATGGCGCCGCCGCCGAAATCGCCGGATAAATTGGACCCGTAGGTTTTATCCACCTTGATCGACTCGATCGCACTGGTGGGAAATAGATCGAGCTGCACAGCCTTGCGCGAAGGGTCTGCCGAGGCGATTTGTGCGCCATTGAATGTTGTAGTCACATAACGATCTGCTAGACCACGCACGACCGCGTATTTTCCATCAACGATGTTTGCGCCTGATACTTTGCCGATTGCTTCACCGGCATCGCTTACGTTGTTTTTTGTAAATTCCTCGCGTCCCATGGTCGCGGTGAGTTTGGGGGCCTCCATGTTTATCGCGAGATTGAAGTCTCCTGAGTTGCTTTCCTGATACTCCCCGACTACCGTTTCCTCTTCCATCATGGTCTCGTCGGTTTCGCCATCGCTAGGCTTGAGTTTGAGCGAGAGACGTACGGTGAGTGTTTGGCCTGGTAGGGCCGTAGCACTTTGAGTAGCGGAAAAATATCCCAGTTTGGAGGCCTCGATGCCGATGTTTCCTGCGGGCACTGCGGCAATGCGAAAGGCGCCCGAAGCGTCAGTTTCAATGGTTTTCCCGATTCCAATGATCTCCACCAATGCACCGGATACAGGGTCGAGTTTGTCATCGGACACCTCACCAATCACTTCACAAAATCCTTGCGGTAGAGGCATCGCGTTGACGGGAATTTGTCCTCCTGACGCGGGGCTAGGTAGCAAATTGGCATCTTGCGGCAAGACGACTATCGGCGCCGAGCGTTCCGCCATGGTCCACTCGCCAAGCGACTGTTGCTCCCAGCGCGGCACGATGCCCCATGATTCCGCGGCAAGTAGGCCTGCGCGTTCCGGCATCCAGCCCCACTCCTCGACAAGGGTCTCACCGATGACACTTTGTGCGCTTACCTGAGAGGGAACAAATCCCCACATGAGCGCGAAGGCGCAACCGAGTGCAAATCGCAGAGCACGCAGGACAGCAGAAAGATGATGAGAGAAGAACAGATTCATAAAAAAGTCGCAAACGCTATGATCAGAGCCATCCGTAGAACGGTCGTCAGCGCGGTGACTCTGTGTTTTTTCCGTGCTCTGGTATATCGGCAGATTGTTACGAAATAGTCACTTAGGAGAGAGCTCGATGCCGAAACTCCGAGCAAAGCAGGCCCAAACGATCCGGCCAATGGATCATTAAGTGCAGCAACTTTTTTCGATTTAGGGATTTCTTTTTTGCCTTAGTTTCCGCATGCTTTCCCCATGTCCAACACCAATCAATCGATCTTCCAAGGTTGCATTCCTGCCCTCATGACTCCGTGTTTTCAAAATGGTGAGATCAACTATGATGCACTCGTTGCCACCGCGCAGCAGCTCATGGCAAAAGGCATGCGCGGCGTGGTTTATTGCGGATCGATGGGCGATTGGCCGCTGCTTTCCGAAGAACAGCGCATGAAAGGCGTCGAGTTATTAGTCAAAGCGGGCATTCCCACCGTAGTCGGCACTGGTGCCCAAAATGGTCGTCTCGCAGCAGCCCACGCAGCTCATGCCCGTGAAGTCGGCGCTGCTGGCTTGATGGTCATTCCGCGCGTACTCTCACGCGGTAGCTCACCCACTGCACAACGCCACCATTTCAGCCAAATCCTCAAAGCCGGCGGTGATCTGCCTGCTGTCATTTACAATTCTCCGCATTATGGCTTCGAGACCAAGGCCGATCTGTTTTTCTCGTTGCGCGCGGAATTTCCCTCGCTTGTCGGCTTCAAAGAATTCGGCGGCGCGGCGTCTCTCAGTTATGCAGCCGAACACATCACCAGCGAAGATCCTTCCGTGATCCTGATGGCAGGCGTTGATACTCAAGTTTATCATGGCTTCGTCAACTGCGGTGCCACGGGTGCGATCACAGGAGTCGGCACCGCGCTGCCCACCGAGATCCTGCGTTTCATCGAACTCTGCATATCCGCTGCGCAAGGCAACATCACCGATCGTCGTTACGCATTAGAACTTTCGGAAGCTCTCACCGTGCTCTCGAAGTTTGATGAAGGCACCGACCTCGTTCTCTTCTACAAAGAGCTGATGGTGCTGGAAGGCAATGAAGAGTACCGCCACCACATCAATTCCTACGATCAACTCAGCCCGAGCCAGCGTCAGTACATCCACCACCAACACGCCCTGTTCCGCAGCTGGTGGGCGAATTGGGATGGGAAGTGATTTTTAGGAACTGTGAACTTCTTCATCGAGTGAGGGATCACAAGCCGGATTGTGGGGTTGAGGTGCAAAGGCATTGACTACTCTTCGAGCACGGGCTCGATGAGCTCTTAAATCGCAGATGATGTGATATTTGTGGCAGGGCTTATCAAAGAGAAAATGGGCTCAGCACCTTTACTCCTGTGCACTTGAAGTCTGCGACATTGCGTGTCACCATTGTCAAATCGTGACGCAAAGCCGTGGCTGCTAGCTGGCTATCAATGCTTGGCAGAGTGGTGCCGCGCTTGTCTGCGCGAGCAGCAAGTTGCCCCCAAATATGGGCTGTACTCGTATTGAAACTCAGAATCCGTCCCTCCATGCGATGACATAATTCCTTAAGCCATGATTGCAATGCAGTTTTGCGTTTCCCCGTGGCTAGACCCTCGATGCCTCGTTTGAGTTCACCAATCGATATGGTGCTCACATAGAGTTCTGCTTCGTGCTGGCGAAGCCATTGCAGCACTTTCTCATCAGGCTTTGCTTTGACTAGCTCACTGAAAACATTGGTATCAACTAGATAGTTCACGGCATTATAAGGCAATTGGTCGCGTTGAATCTTTGGCTCTCGGTGCAAGATCTATGGGAAATGGACAGGCCAAGAGATGATCGATCAATCCCTGATTGGGTTTGCGAGAGATTCGGCGGAGTAAGATCGTGTCTTCATCTTCGATTAATACTTCAAAATCTTGACCTGGCTCTAAATGCATCTGCTCCCGTACCGCGCTAGGTAAGACAATTTGCCCTTTTTGAGATAATATTGTCGTCATGGTAGGAAAATCTTACACGTGATATCGCACTTAGCAATGAGTAAATCAGTTTCAAGAAAACCTGGTTCGATCATCTGTTGATCTCTAAGATTCGTGCCGCGGAGGGTATGGAGAGGAGTCCTGCGGATTTGAGAGATGCAACACGTTCTGCAAATATGCTGATGTCTTCGCTTGCGCAATCTTGTCATCCGGCGGTGTAGTCACCATTTCCTTGGCTGAACTGTTGCTGGTAGCGTACGTAGTCGATAGGGCCTAATTCGGCTCGAAGGATTTGTTGGGCTTTTTGATTGATTTGGTGGAGTGTGCTCATGTTGTTATGGTAGCATGATTTCTGTGGGATTCAAGACCTGAATGCTTATGGCGGCTCGATCGAATGCTTTGTGGCATCTTTTCAAAAGTCGGTCATCAGTTGTGATGAAGTAATCACATTGCGATACTTCAGCGGCAGCTATGTGAAGGGCATCATTTCCCTTAATATCAAAAATTGATAGCTTTTGTGCGCGTGCTTCTATGACGGGGTCTTGAGGAACATGAAGCGAAGCTGATGAAGTGAGATTCATGACATCAATGCATCGCACGGTGTCAGGCTGGCAAAGAATTTCAGCTAGCAAATAGTCACTAGTCACCATTTCAATATGTCCAAGTCGCGCCGCATCTATCAGATATCACACGGCTTCAGCTTCCAAATGGATTCGCATTTGAGATTGGTCGTCCCAAATTCGATTCAAACAAAAGGTGTCGAAAAACAATCGCATGATCTTAGATCATGGTGAATTTATCCCACAAATATGCTGTTCACAATTTCTGCTTGCAAGCCATGCGATACGCACACGTTTCATAAATCACATCATAGCTTCTGGAAAAAAGGACGCAAGTGAATTGGAGGACTGGGGGCTAAAAAAACACGGACGGTCTTTGGGGGCCGTCCGTGTGGGTGAATGAATTTTTATGAGGCAGGAAGGCGAGACGCCTTCTCCTTATTTGAGGCTCTTGAGGTAGGCGGTGATGTCGGCGATGGACTGTGGAGTCAGGCCAAGCATCGCAGGGCTATACATGAGGGATTTCTCCATCGCTTTCATGCTGGCGATTTTCGACTTGGGAACGCTCTGAGTTTGGCCGCCCATGCACTTGATGAGCACAGGATCGCCGTTACTGAGGACGATGCCTTGGATGGTGATGCCATCTTTGGTTTTGATCTCGGTGCCTTCGTAGCCATGCGAAACCTCGACGCTGGGGTGCGCAATGGCGTTGATGATGACATCGGTGGGCTGTTGCTTGCCGAAGCTGGTGAGGTCGGGACCGTAGTCGATGCCTTGATCTCCCACTTTATGGCACATGTAGCAGCTGGCGATCGCGGCTTTGCCTTTTTCTGGGTCACCTTTGAGCTTGGCAATCTCTTCCACGCTGGGCATGGCTGCGGCACCAGCAGGCTCGGCTGGCAATTCCACGGCGGTGAGCTTGACGTTGTTCGGGTCTTGGCCCATCGACTTCAAGATGTCGTCGATTTTGTGCGATTGCCAGAGGTTCGACTTGCGATTGTTGATCCACCATTTCGCGAGTTCTTTTTGCGCAAAGCCCTCGGTGTTGGCGATTTGAATCATTGCTCCCGATGCCACAGGGCTGGGGTTGAAACCAAGAGCCGTGAGCATGAGTTTGGCTTGATCGGCATTGGTCGATGCCGCAAGCGCGCGGGCCTTGATGTCGGCAAGTGCTTGGTTTGGATGCAAACGCCAGGCGATCCAGGCGAAGGTGTCGGACCATTTTTCGCCGCTGCCAGGATTCATGAGTTTGTGAGTCGCATCATAAACGGCGGCTTCTTTGCCCGTAGAACCGAGGCCGAAGGCTTCGAGATAGGCGCGGTCTTTGCCATCGAACTGGGCACCAACTTGCGCGAGCAATGGCACGCTTTGTTCAGCGGGAGTATCGCGGAGCATCAGAGCCACTTCACGGCGGACCATGGCGGCAGGGTCTTTGACCATTTTTTGGCCGAGTTTTACCACATCAGCACCAGCAGCGCGGAGAGCACGCACGGCAACGAGGCGTTGGCGAGGTGATTTGGCAGCGAGCCATTCCATGGCGATTTCTTGCCCTTTGTCACCCATTTGCGCGAGCAACCATACGGCGCGAGCTGCGATGTGAGGGTTTTTGTCTTTGAGCAACGCAGAGACAGCTGGAATGGCTTTTTCGCCTTCGGCCTTGAGACGGATAAAGCCGCTATTACGAATGTTCACTGCGGGGCTCTTGAGCGCGAGGATTTGTCCTTCGGTGGTGCTGAGATCGATCTTTGGCACCACGGATTTGAAGCCTTTCGGAGCGATGCGATAAATCGTGCCGGAAGCGCCACCATCGGAGGTGCCGTGACCGCCAACGCGTGGGTCGAACCAGTCGGCAACATAAAGTGCACCATCGGGACCGACGGTAACGTCAGCAGGGCGGAAGCGGGTGTAGAGTTCGTTGTTGGATCCACCGATGAAGTCAGAACCAGCGAATTTTTTCTCGGTGTTGGTGGTAAGGAAATCGATACGCTCGAGCTTGAAGCCTGCGCCATCGGGCACGGGGAGATAGCCGAAAACGACGTTTTTACCAGCCTCGCAAGCAAGCAGAAGGCCTTGCCATTTGTCACCGAGAGCACCATTTTCATAGTAGGCTACACCAGTCGGGGAGCCGCCGCCATAAACGTCACCAGAGGGCATGGTGCCGGGGTCTTCTTGACGCCATTCAGCGGTAGGAGTGTCTTGGCCGGGGCGCATGTCAGCATTCCAGGAACGCTGGCCGTCGGCCGAGGAGAAGCCAGCATTGCCACCTTCGATGATCTCGGTAACGCGGCAGGCTGGTGGGTCGTCGTTATCCGACTGGAACATATCGCCAAACGAGTTCATCGCTTGCTCGTAGGAGTTGCGGTAGTTGTGGCCAACGATGCGGGCGTTAGTGCCATCGGGATTCATGCGCACGGAAAATCCGCCGACCCAGACGTTGCCGTCATCGCTTTTCTGACCAGCTGCGGTGCGGGTATCAGAATACCAAGTGCCACCACCACTTTGGTAGTAGCTGGAGCCGACGCGGAAGGTTTTGCCGGATTTATCGGTGAAAATGCCACCGCAGTTGCCGTTGTTGAAGTTCCATTGGCCATCAGGACCGGCGGTCACGGAGTGCAAGGAGTGGTCGTGCTGACGGGCATTGAAACCAGTGAGCAAGACTTCTTTTTTGTCTACTGCGGGATCGTATTTGCGGTCGCCATTGACGTCGGTGTAAACGATGAGATCGGGTGGTTGGGAAACGATCACCTTGTTATCGAGCACAGCGACGCCGAGCGGTGATTCGAGATTGGTATCCTGCGTGAACACATCCGAGGTATCGGCCTCGCCATCGCCATCACTGTCGCTGATGACCACGATGCGGTCGCCTTCCGGACGTTTGCCCTTGGCGTGGCGGTAGTTGGTGCCCTCGGCAACGTAGAGACGACCGTCTTTGTCGAAGTCGATGTTGGTAGGGTTGTAAAGCTGTGGCGTGGTAGCCCAGATCGTGACTTCTAGCTGTGAATCGGCCACGGTGAACATGTTTTCTGGTACGAGTGCAATGTTCGATTGGGCAGCAGCAGGTGCTTTGTTGTAAACGCTGAATTGGACGCTGGATTCTTGCTCCTTGCCGCCTTGCAGCGCGCCACCGTCGTCGAGACCGACTTTTGCGGTGAATTTCACAGCGTTAGCAGGAAGATCGTAAACGATGACCGAGCTGGCGTGGCTACCAAAGCCTTTTTCATAGGTTTTTTTGTCGATAGTCAAAACACCGCCGTCGACGTTTTTATTGATCTTGTTATCGCTCCATCCGGCTTGCGCAGAGCGCCATTTGAGGGTAGTGAGGTCAACCTTGGAACCATTGGCAAGCTCGATGGTGGGTTCGATCCAGTTGGCCCAGTCGTGGCTGTAGCCACCGAGGTCATCGACGATCAAGTGCAGCTCCTTGGAGCCTTTGAGATCGGCGCTGAGCTCTTCGAGGCGTTTGTTTTTTGCGGTCATTTTGCCCGACTGCGCGAGTGGTTTCGGTTGCGCGGCAGTGGCGGCCATGGTGCTCTTACGGGCGGCAGCAACGGCAGTTTTTTCCGAAGCAGGGAACGATGCTTCGCGTTTTTCGTCGATGGGAGAAGCAGGTATTTTCTTAAATTCTCCTTCTTTCACTAGGGTTAAACGAGGAGCTTCACCTTTGGGGTCGAGATTGGCATTGAGGTCATCCTCGGTGAGTGGTTTCGAAGGCACGCCGTCTTTGGGGACTTCGAGACCGGAGGACCAAACGATCGCGTTGAGAACAATTTTGCGGAAATTATCGATCGACCAGTTGCGATGATAGTGACCACCGGTAAAGCCCACACCGCGTCCGCCATCGGGGCGCTCGATGCCCCACATGAGGGTTTGCTTTTTGCCCATGCCATCAACACCGTGACGGTTCCACAGGTTGATGTATTTTTTCATCCGCTCACGGTCGGGCGTAGCGGTGACGAGGTCGAGCACTTTGGCGCGATCTGGCATGAAGCGCATGTTGTAGTAAAATTCATCGTAAGCTTCAACGAGCGAACCGACGCCTTGAGAAACCGGGTGATTGGGCAGGGCTTGCAAATCGGCGACCCAGTGTGGGTTGACCGAAAAATCTGTCTCAAATGCGCCACCGATCCAAGGACGGTAGTATTTTTCCCCTTCCTCAGGAGAAGGATGCACGGCGTAGTGCATGAACATGATGCCACAGCCGCTCTTGGCGAGTTGGTCCACTTTGTTCCATCCCTTGCCAACCACGCTGGTGCCGTCGGCATAAATGACGAGACCTTTGATGCCATCGAGCACGGATTCATCTTGCGGCCAGCCATTGATCACGGTGGCTTCGATGTCGAGCTTGCTTTCGTTCAGAGCCTTCGCAAGCAATTGGCAGCCGGCATTGAATTCATGCTCACCTGGGCCGTGGCTGACGGAGCCGGCGAGGAATACGATTTTGCGGGCTGCCATCGCCTGAAATGTACAGAGCGTGGCAATGGATAGCAACGCGAGGCGGAGCAGAGCGGGATGTTTTGTTCGGAGCATGAGGCAATTACGTTGGTTGAGAGACTTTATCTATCAATTGCATGCAAAATAGCGAGGGATTTTTTCGGGGCGGTTGGCAGAGATTGGCACAGAAATTTGTAGCGACGTCTGGAGAGTGATTGGGGAAATGGTTGATTTGCCTCAACAATAGCTGGTGCTTGCTTCGCAAGGTAAAATCAGGCAGGTTCCATGCATGCCCTTTTCCTCTCTTCATGATCGCCCGAAGCGCGAGATGGAACATTGGGTGATTGCGGGTGGCTGTGCGCTGACGTTTTTGAGTGCAACAGCGAATGCGGGGTTTTTGATTGAGCTGGGCACCTCGGTGAGTCACTTAACGGGTGATGTTTCGAAGGTGGCGGTGGAGTTTGCACAAGGCACGCACCGTGTTGTGGAATTGGCGATGAATTTGTTAGTCGCGACCTTGAGTTTTCTGTTGGGAGCGACGATTGCGGGGTATGCCATCCATCACCCGAGTTTGGAAATTTCCCG
>Ga0209444_10001581_pt1 | contig 12486 bp, 10 predicted proteins | sample LauGreFaBDMM15DN_2_FD_188215 | JGI IMG/M metagenome (GOLD analysis project Ga0209444, IMG submission 188215) | Freshwater lake microbial communities from Lake Michigan, USA - Fa13.BD.MM15.DN (SPAdes) (version 2) | ecosystem: Environmental > Aquatic > Freshwater > Lake | place: Lake Michigan...
GATTGGTCCATCCTGTTTAGGATCAATAAAATCCTTCTTCAGCGCCTCGATGGCAGAGGCAAAACCCGAGTTGCCAGTGTTCGCATCGGTTTGGAACGCTTCCACTGCGATCCCGGGACCGTCTACAAACCCCGTCACCGTCAGCAGCACATCATAGGCATCCTTGGGTAATCGTCTTCCTGTTGGCCCGCCGAACGCATTGAGCTTCAGCACCAACAGCGGGCCGATATCGCACACCGCCACGGTGCATTCCTGGGCGGTGCCGAAGAGGTCGACTCCCTTCACCTCGACTAGACGCCGACTCGCCAAGGCCCGGTTCACACCCGGAACAATGCTTGCCACGACGTCATCCACCATCCGGGCACCGGTTACCGACGGAGTGTCCTCTGTAAGGAAGTCGAGGTAGAGATTCATCCCGCCGTATTTGCGTACGAGACGATTGCGCTCAACTCTGAAACCCAGTCCCTGCAAATCCGATTGGATGGTCCCGTATTGTCCGCCGGAGGCGCACAGGGAGATCCCAAAATCCACATCCATCGTGACCGCTCCTAGCAACCCAGGCACACTCAACTTCGTCAGATAGTGCACGGCTAAGCCTCCCACCAAGACGAGGTGATCGTGGTAACGCGACAGTGAACGCCAAGCCGTCAACAAGGCCATTTCGGCCGAGGCGAGGCTGTTCGTTGGGTATTCGCTAAACGTGCCGAATTTGCTCATTCCCATCCTCCCCCGAAGTCAGGCCATTGTTTAAGTTCCTCAACCTGCTCTTCTGCACGAAGTCCGGCACGCTGTAGGTCGAGGACAATTTGGACATCGGAAACCAAGTTGAATCCTTGTGCCGTTTGTACCGGATGTAGAACTCCTTTGTCCTTTGGCTGTACCAGTCGGAGTCGTCCGCTGCCGACATCCACGCGACGGCCAAGCAATGTCTCGCGAATCCTCGCCTCATCGGGAAACCGCTCCACATAGGCCGTCACAACCGTGGGAGTTGTGTGGGGATGCCTCAGCCAGCCGGCAAACCACTGCGTGAACACTGGCGGTTCGTCAGCCATGATGGCCTTGAGTTTCTCCGCAATTTCAAGCGGATCGGTGACCAGTAACGAATACTCTCGGGTTTGCGTCCTCTTTTCCCAATCAGGGGAGAACCATTTGAGGTTTCATGCCAAAGTTCGGGCTCATGAAGTTTCCCGAAATAGATTGGACGGAGCCCGGAAATTGATGCGGAAGTGAATGATGTGTGGATCGAGAGGGTTTGGTTGGCCCAAGCCTCTGAGCCCGCTTCGGTGGGTAATTTTGCGCTTCGCCCAAGGCTGCTTTGGCACCACAATTGACCCTGCTTCTCCAATGAAAAAACGATCCTGGAAAATTGCTGGAATCAACTTTGACCACTTCCACATGGGCGATTTGCTCCGGTACGCCCACGAGCATCCGAATGCCGAGATCGTCGGTATTAGCGACGAACAGCCGGCCCGCATGGAAGAAGCGGTCCGCAAGGGACTGGTCACCCAAGATCAGGCGTTCACCGACTACCGCGAGTGTCTCGAAAAGACCAAGCCCGATGTGGTGCTGCTGTGCCCGGCGGCCTCGAAGCACGGTGAGTGGGTCAAGAAGGTGGCTCCGTACGGGGCGCACCTCATGGTCGAGAAACCCTTCGCGGCCTCGCTGAAGGAAGCCGATGCCATGGTCAAATGCATGGGCAAGGATCAGCGCCTCATGATCAACTGGCCGCTCCAGTGGGTGGCCTCGCATCGCAAATCTTACGAGCTGGTCTCGAGCGGAAAAATCGGCGAGGTGCTCAACGTGTGGCACATCGGTGGCAATCGGGGGCCCTTGTTCCATGGCGCCGACAAGGATGAGAAGACACCCGCACAAGTCGCCAAAGAGAAGCCGAACTCTTGGTTCTACAAGAAGGCTCATGGCGGTGGTTCGCTGCTCGATTACTTGGGTTACGGAACCACTTTGGGCACCTGGTACCAAGGGGGCCGTCGGCCCATCGAAGTCACGGCCGTGGTCGATGAACCCGCCGGGCTCGAAGTCGATGAGCACAGCATCGTGGTGGCCCGCTACGCCCACGGCCTCTCCAAGTTCGAGACCCGTTGGGGCACCTTCACCGATCCGTGGATCATCCAGCCGCAGCCCAAGTGTGGATTCGTGATCCTGGGCACCGAGGGCTCGGTGAGCAGTTACGACTACGACGACTACGTCACGGTGCAAACCCGCAAGCAACCTGTGCCGCACGTGGTGGCCGCTCCGGCGACGAAGGCGCCTCACCAGAACCCCGTGCAGTACTTGCTGCATTGTCTTGATAAGAATGTGCCGCTGGAGGGGCCGGTGAGCCTTGCTATCAGCCGGATCGGCCAAGAAATCGTCGATGCGGCCGTCAAGAGCGCTCAGCTCAAGAAAGCCGTCAAACTGGCCTGACCGATCGCCGGTTTCCGACGGTTGAGACAAGGCCAGAGAGGGCTGCGAGCTCTCTCTGGCTTTGTTGCTTTTTGGCAGGCTTGTTTCTCCGAAGCTTCCTTCCCGAGGTCGGTCCGGTCACACTGTCAGCCATCATGACCAAGGCTGTCATCCTCGCCGCCGGAAAGGGAACCCGCATGGGTGACCTCACCCAGGAGATCCCTAAACCCATGTTGGAAGTGCAGGGGCGTCCCATCCTAGAGCACATTGTCGAAGGGTTGAAGGAAGTGGGGATTCGCCAGTTCCATCTGATCACCGGTTGGCGCGCCGAGGTGATCGAGTCGCACTTCGGCGATGGATCCCGCTTCGGGGTCGAGATGAGCTATTCCCGGCAGGTGGTGCAAGATGGCACGGGTAAAGCCCCGGAACTGGCCAAGGAGTTCGTCGGGCACGACGACTTCGTGCTGACTTACGGCGACATCTTGGTGAAGCCCGAGACTTACCGGCACATGATCGAACGGTGGCAATCCGGTCAATTCGACGGCGTGCTCACGGTGACTGCCGCCGAGGATGTCACTAAGGGAGGCCTGTTTTTCTTTGATGACGCGCAATTTTGCCTGACCCGGTTGGTCGAGAAGCCCAACGCCTCGCAGTTGGAGACCCTCCGCGCTGAAGGCTGGATCTGCCCGGGCAAGCCTGTCTGGTACAACGCGGGTATTTACCTCTTCAAGCCCTCGCTTTTTGCCTACACGGCCCGGTTGGAGAAGTCGCCGCGCGGCGAATACGAGTTGACCGATGCCCTGTCGGCGATGGTGGCCGAGAGCCGCCTGCTAGCGGGTCTCCAAATTGCCGGCCGTTGGGTCGATGTCCGTGACCCCGAGGTCCTTGCCTCGCTCCAAGCATGAGTTCATCCCCCACGTCTTCAGCCAGTCCAGCGAAGCCCCGCTTGCGGTTGCGACTCACCCCGGCCGCCGAGTACGCGATCCGAACCGGTCACCCGTGGGTGTATGCCGAACGCATCCGCGAAAAAAATCGGGAAGGGGATTCGGGCGAAATCGCCGTCGTGTACGACCGCAAAGACCGCTTCCTGGCTCTCGGACTCTACGATCCGGATTCTCCGATCCGCTTCCGCGCTCTCTACTCCGGCAAACCGGTCATGGTCGACGACGACTGGTGGCGTGCCCGCCTGGCGGCGTCTTTGGCCCGCCGTGAAGGCGTCGTGACCGACCAGACCAACGGCGTGCGTTGGATCAATGGCGAATCGGATGGTTGGCCCGCCATGGTGGTGGATCAGTACGCCAACACCTTGGTCCTCAAGCTGTATTCGGCCGTTTGGTTGCCGCGGATCGCCGACCTGACCCGCTGGCTGCGCGAATTTCTTAAGCCCGAACGCATTGTGCTGCGGTTGAGCCGCAACGCCACCACGAGCTTCGAACAGGCCGGTTATCAAGATGGGCAAAACCTCTGGGGTGAGGACACCTCGGGTTCGGTGGTCTTTCTCGAGGACGGCATCCAGTTCTGGTCCGACGTGGTGAAGGGCCAAAAAACCGGCTTCTTTCTCGACCAGCGCGACAATCGTCGGCGCATCGGGCAGTGCGCGGCCGGTGTGGACGTGCTCAATGCTTTCAGTTTCAGCGGCGGGTTCTCACTGCATGCGGCTCGAGGAGGCGCACGCAGTGTGACCGACCTTGATATTTCCCCGCACGCCCTCGAGTCGGCCCGTCGTAATTTCGAACTCAACGCGGCCGATACTCGTATGGCTGCCGCCCGTTACAACTCGGTGCAGGCCGATGCCTTTGCCTGGTTAGAACGCAGCACGGAGCAATTCGATGTCGTCATTTGTGACCCGCCATCGATGGCCAAACGCGAGACCGAGCGAGCCGGTGCCATTGATGCCTACCATCGGTTGGCGATGCATTCTATCGCTCGGGTGCGACCGGGCGGATTGCTCCTAGCGGCCTCGTGCTCGGCCCACGTCACCCCCGAGGAGTTCTACGCCGCCGTCACCGAGGCGGCCCGACGCAGTGGTCGTCCCTTTGGCGACGAAGTCTACACCGGGCACGCCCCAGATCATCCCGCGACCTTCGACGAAGCTCGCTACCTCAAGGCCGTTTACCTGCGCTTCGAACCTCGCCCTCGGTAGGGAAACCCCTCCTAGAGAGGAAGACCGTCCCAGACGTTGGCAGCGCACTGGAAGTGGAGGCGATTTCGGCGGCCCTCCACCACTTCCAGTTGCCTGCGGCGCAGTCGATTATTCACGGCGGTCTCTCCAGCGAATCCGATCTAGGTCCAATCCCAGACTTGCGGGCCAGAGGCATGCCCCGATGGTTGGGGAAATCATGCGTTTGGGAACACCGAGTGGATTGAGCAGCAGACGGGGCTATTGCATGGCCATCACAGGGGTCACGGCGGTAGTGGCGCTTGGGGCGCTCGCGGGCGAATTTAAGACCCAGTTGGGCCCTTCCATGGACAAATGGATGTACCCCTTCGAGTTCGGAACCGGAGGGTCCCGACCGGTGGCTCCGACGTTCGCCTCGTTCGATCCGCGCTTCGATACCCGCGATGCCGAGTTTCTCTTGGGCTGGCAAACTCAGACGGTGATTCCCACCAATGCTGTCCCGAGCCGGTACGTCCTGAAGCGCGTTCGACTGAACCTCACGGTGGGGCGCGACTTGGTAAATAATGCCACCGGAGAGCGAGTGACGTTTTTGTACGACCCCTCGTTCGACAGCTACCGCACCCACCTTCCGGACTCGGATCCGGCCCATCAAGCCGACGAGGATGCAGGCCGACCGGTGGAGATCTTTGGAGTGGGTTTCCGCAATGGATTCGAAGCGGTGGGTTATACGGAGGACAGCTCTTTCGGCGTGGTCGGAGCCTTTACCTCGAACACCATTTCCATCGGCACCCGTAATTCGTTCGCGGCCGTGTTCAACCCGGAGGGCGAACTCATCGACATCGCCAACCATGTGGGGCAGGCCAACGCCGCGTGGACACAGCCGCCCTTCGAGGCCCGTCCCTGGGCCGTGGGCCAGACCGATGGCGTGAATTCAGGGCAGAGTGTTCCCCTGGGAAGCACCTTTCGTTTCGATCTCGATTTGTCTGATCCGCTCATCGCCGGCTACGTGGCTCGATCGCTGGCCTCCGGTCGATTGTCGCTCATGGTGAGTTCGCTTTCGCCGGCCAAGCAAGTCACTCCGGGCGGCACCGGATTGGGCGGCAGCGGTGCTTATCCGCAATGGTCCACTCGCGAAGACAATTTGTTTCCTGGTCCCGTTCTTGAATTGGAAGGGTTCGTTGTCGGCCCAACCGATTCGGAGGCCGATGGATTGCCCGACGATTGGGAACTGTGGCGTTTCGGGAACCTCGCTCAGGGGGCCTCGGGAGATCCCGACGCCGACGGTGCCTCGAATTTGTCTGAATGGACGGCCGGAACCGACCCGTTGTCGTCCGCAGAGGTTTTTCGGGTCACCCTCACAGGTTCTCTGACCCAACCGACGCTCCAATTTGTAATTCGTCCCAACCGAATTTATTCGGTCGAACGCAGTGTCGATTTGACGACGTGGGCGCCGGCTTCCGGCGTTTTGAGCTATCCGTCCGTGGGATCGGCCACCTGGACGGGATCTGTGGAAACTCTTTCCGAGGCGCGCTTCCTGCGGGTGAGTGTGCGGGCCGAATGACGGGGAGCAATCGGCTTTGGAGTTCAGAGTCGATAGGCCAAGAACAACAACGCCGCGCCCGCTAGGATCCGGTACCATCCAAACACGGTGAAGGTGTGGGAACGCACGTAGCCCAGCAGCCACTTCACCACCACGAAGGCCGTCAGGGCCGCGACCGCACTGGACAAGGCAATCATGGACCACGGTTCGTGGGCGTCGCCGTGGCGGAGAGCATCCAGGGTTTCTTTGGCCCCGGCAGCCATGAGCGTCGGGATGCCCAGCAGGAAGGAGAATTCGGCGGCTGCGGTCCGTGAGAGGCCCAGTGCCAGCGCAATCAAGATGGTGGTTCCGGAACGGGAAGCACCCGGATAAGCGGCGGCAATGAGTTGGCCTGCTGCGACGCCCAGGGCGATAGCCCAGGTGACTCGGTCGGTGGTGCGTCGCCCGTACAACCAGCGCTCGAGGCCGACGAATAGAAATCCGCCGGTCAGCGTGGCCCAGGCGACAGGTGTCAGTGTCTTGGGTAGTCTCAACCCGGCCTTTTTCAGGGCGAGTCCGCCGATGGCCGTGACCACGAAGGCCGCGGCCAGCTTAAGAAGGTAATCTTGGTTGGCCGGTTCCTTCCAGCGGGTCAGCAGGCTGCGGACTCGGTCGGAGAAAACCGCGACCACCGCCAGCACCGCTCCAATTTGGATTACGGTGTTGAAGAGGTCGGAATAGTGCCGACCGGCCAGACGTTCAGCGATGAGCAGGTGCCCGGTGGAGGAGACGGGCAGGAACTCGGTGACGCCTTCGATGACGCCGAGCAAAACCGCAAAGAGCCATTCAGACATGGGGAGGAGGGAGTGGACGAGGTGCTGGAGTGCGGAAGCGATCTGTGGTCGATCGGGGGACTTTCAATGGGGGTTCAATGGGTGGGTTCTTCTTCGGGCAACGGTTGACCCCGGGTCTCTGGGGCAAAGTTCAGCGCAATGAGGCCGATGAGGTAAACCGAGCACATGGTCACGCCGGCATAGCGCAGCGGCATGGCCGGGTCGGTGGCTCCGGTGTCCTTGTAGACGACCCCGGTCAGCAGCCCCAAGAGGGCCGGTCCGCTCGCCGCTACGAACCGCCCGACGTTGTAGCAGAAACTGGTGCCTGTGCTGCGCAGTCGGGTCGGGAAAAGTTCCGGGAAGTAAATCGCATACCCGCCGAAGACCGACAGCGTTCCGAAGCCCATCAGAGGCACCAACCACAGGTCGCCGAAATCCCGCAGGAACCAGAACGTGGAGGCCACGGAAGTCATGGCCAAGACGAACGACACGGCGAAGGCCGGTTTGCGGCCCACCCGCTGCGCAAGTAATCCGAAGCTGTAGACGCCGAAGAAGGCACCGATGTTTTGGATCATCGAGGTGATGCCGGTCCAGTAGGTCAATTTGCCGGCCAGTTGGACTCCGCTCAGGCCCTCAGCCTGGAACTTCTGGTTCAGCACCAGCCGCACGAGTTCGAAGCTGAAAAAGGCGATGCCCCAGACGCCGATCACTCCCGCCAGCGCCAGCAGCAGTCCCACCACGGCACGGCTCCGGTAACGGGTGTCGCCGCCACCGCCGTACACCACCCACAAGCCCGCCGCCAGCGCCGCCAGCGAAAAGCCTAAGACCACCGTCTTAATGAGCGAAAACCCGGGCAGAACCATGATCTTACTCCAGGCCGCGGGTCCCAGGAATCCGAGCAAAATTCCAGTGAGCAACAGCAGTCCGGCCACCAACGCGGGCCGACGCCAGTTCGGGTTGCCGAACAGTTCGCCGTAGTCGCCGAGCTTCTTCATGTCCATGCCCGAGGCCTTCATTTGTAACCAGCGTTCGGGCTCCTTCAAGTTGCGGCGTATCACCACCACCAGCAGGGCGGGGAAGGCTCCGACAATGAACATCCAGCGCCAGGCCGCCCAACCGCCGAGGGACCCCAAGACACCGGTCGTCTCCAAGTGGCCGAGGCTCATGCTGGTAACGGCCGCCCCGATGTTGCCCACGGTAGACAGGGCTTGCAGGAGGCTCAGCGCGTAGGGGCGGGCCTTGTCGGGCATCACCTCGGCCACCAGCGCCACGCCCACGGCGAACTCACCGCCCACGCCGAGGCCGGTGATGAAGCGGTACAGGGCGAAGTCCCAGAAGGCTTGCGACAGCGCGCTCAAGCCGGTGCAGCCCGAGTACATGAGGATGGTAATGAGCATCGTCTTGGCGCGGCCGATGCGGTCGCCGAGCACCCCGAAGATCAGGCCGCCGGTGGCCCATCCGAGCAGGAAGATGGCCGTCGAATAGCCCGCGTGTTCCTGAACCGAGGCAGCGATCTGGCCGGGTGTTGCATCGGGCGCGAAGGTGCCCTTGAGCAGTTCCTTCATGGCCGGCGTGCGGGCCAAGTTGAAGAGCTGCTGATCCATGCAGTCGAGCAGCCAGCCCGCGGCGGCGACAATGAGGACGAACCACTGGTAGCGGTTCAGGAGCCGCCACCAGGCGACCGTGTTGGTTTCTTGGCTCATGAGGAATGTCCTCCGATCATGCCCCCGCCACCCCCAGAGCCAAGACGAGAAACTGGGAATGCCCACGAAAACCTTGAAATGAGCCGTCCGAAAGCAACCGCTCCAACCGGGCTCGCGATCCGATCTGGTGGGCGTCCTTGGGTCTGATGGCCACCCCGAGCCGCTCAACCCGGTCTGGGTCCCATCTCCGGGCGTTCCTCCGGATTATCTCGTTTCGACAGGCCAAAGCGCTTCAACTTGTTGAGGAGCCCCTGGCGGCTGATCCCCAACGATTTGGCCGCCTTCAGTTGGTTGTGGCCGCACCGTTGAAGTGCCTCAGAAATTAACCGACGCTCCAAGCCATCCATCGCTGTCCGTAGGCGGGATTCGGGGTGAAGGGTCGTGGTCGGAAAGGAGGACGGCCCGGTCGATGGCCGGGGAATCGGAAGGCCCTCTGCCCAGTCTTCCTCCCGAAGCACGGGCCCGCGGGCGCAGGCCACCAGCCGCCGGATCTCGTTCTGAAGCTGTCGGGAGTTCCCAGGCCAGCTCATCAGCTGCAGCTTCCCCAACAACTCCGGCGCGAATTCCATCCGGGATCGGCCCTGTTCCCGGCAGATGTCGAATAGAAGCCGGTGGGCCACGATAGGGATGTCCTCCGGGATCTCCCGCAACGAGGGCATGCGAATGAACACTACCTTGAGTCGGTAGTAGAGGTCCTCCCGGAATTTGCCGGCCTGAATCTCTGCTTCGAGATCCTTGTTCGTGGCCGACACCACCCGCACATCCACCGCACTGGCGCCACGTCCACCGACCCGCTCGATGCGATGGTCCTGAAGCACTCTGAGGATCTTTGCCTGGGCCGTGAGCGATAGGTCTCCAATTTCGTCGAGGAACAAGGTGCCTCCGTTGGCGGCCTCGAACTGCCCGACCCGGCGTTCGACTCCAGTAGCCACCCCGCGCTCGATGCCGAACAACTCGCTCTCGATGAGGGTCTCTGGCAGGGCGGCGCAATTGAGGGCCACCATTTGTTTGTGGGCCCTCAGGCTGGATTCATGGATCGCCCGCGCCGCCAATTCCTTTCCTGTCCCACTTTCACCTCCGATCAGGACATTCACCGAGGAGTCCTTGATGCGGTGGATCTGTTGGAGGACATGTTGGATCCTGGCGCTCGTCCCTGCGATCTGACTGGACCAGGAAGTATGGGACGTCTCCTGCCTAAGCTGGGCGTTTTCCCGCTTGAGATCGCTTCGGTCGCGGTTGATTTCGTCGAAAATTTGGGTGGCTTGGAGCGCGGTGGTGGCCTGCGCTGCTAGACACTGGAGGGATTCTTCGTCCTTGGCGGTGAATGGGGATCCACCGTGCTTGTTCAAGACCTCGAACGTGCCGACAATTTCACCGTCGATCCGTCGGAGCGGAACAGCGAGAAGATTGCGCGTAATGCTGCCGGTGTAGGCATCCACGCTGGAGTCGAACCGCGGATCCGAATAGGCATCCACAACATTCACCGTATTTCCTGAAGTTGCGACCGCGCCGACGATGCCCTTTCGGGCATTGATTCGGAGGATCCCTGAGACTCCCATCGCCACCTTAGACCACAGTTCGTTCCTACCGGTGTCGAGCAGGAAGAGGCTGGCCCGTTCACAATCCAGAAGGGTGCACGCCTCCTGCGCGATCAGATCGAGCAGGGCGTCGAGATTCCGTTCGATGTTCATCCGTTAACTGATCCGGAGGATGGCCCGCCACTTCGGGCTTTGGCTGTCGTCGGAGCGTGGGAGTTGGGCATGGAGGTGGTGAGATTGTTTCCGGGATCAAAGCAAGTATCGGAGTGCCTACGCAATAGACAATGTGTCCATAAAATAGACAATCCAGTGTCTATAAAATTGGAAAAACCATCAGCAAACCGGTGTAGGACCCCGAAAACCGTCTCAATAAGACTTGGCCTGGCAGCTGCGTTTAAGGAGACCGTAGTACCCCGCAAAGGCAGGCAAGCTCCCCAACGAACGGGGCGATCCGGCCATCTAAGGGGGGCTCGATTCCATCACCTACAAATCCACAAAACATCACCACCATGAAAACACTCCGTCCGATGTTCTCCACTCTTGCCATCGCGCTGCTGGCTCTTTTGGCCAATCCAGCGCCGGTCGCACTGGCTCAATACCCTAAGCCTGGGGTCGTCGTTCCGAAGGGTATTACGCTCACGGCCACCGGCACGGAGCGGACCGCCGCTGCAGCTGACAAATCAGCCGAAAAGAAACTGCATATGCAGAAAATTCGGGCTGCAGGGATGAACATTTTCTGGGGGCCGCCCGTGACGACCCGCACATTCACTCCTGGTTATTGGTATTTCTACCCCCCCGTGCACACCACCACAATAACCGTGAAGTCGAATTGAGCTCCACGGGTTTCCAACCGTTCTGCAAGCCCGCGCGAGGTCACGCGTCATCTCGCGCGGGCTTTCTGCAAAAAGGGACCAACATAGGGACAGGTCATCCGGTGATAAACAGTTTAAAAATTAGAACTCAGTTTAGAGTTAAAAACACTGTAATCAGGGAGGCTTTAAGAAAAGATAAGCATGCGGTTTACTATCAGGATTTTAGTTTAGATCAACAATGGACAAAAGTGTCAAAGGATTATGTTCAGGTATCAGGTCGAATTGGTGAAAATGATAACATCTTAAAACTTAACCAAACTGTTGGGAAAGTAATGCGAGGTAGTTTTTCAGATTTACCGGAGTGGAATGTCTCAAACTCCTTCATTCAATCATCTGATGCAAGATTTAAAGTTTCTGTTAATGTGAAATAGTTGTGTTTCTGTTCTGATTTATTTTTTACAAAACATTATGCGTCGATTGCTTTCTGTTTCAATAATCTGTATTCTAGTATTATTTGCTATTTATCAGGACAGAATTCAGTCAGCAATGACCACGTCGGCGCAACCGTCTTTACGGGAAACGACTGAAACGGCAACGCCAATTCCGGATGAATCGGATGTACCTAGGCGGCCAGATTCAGCCCGGGTGGCAGAGGTGAGGTCTGCGAAGTCCGACCCTTCAAAACCGTCGATTGAAGAGTTGGGGTTGTTTCTTGAGAGCCACGGATTGCCTCGTATTTTGGCCAAGGAAGTCTTGATTTACGGTCCATTAATTCACGCCGTGGTGGAAACTGGAAACAAACCGCTAACAAGAGTCTTGGCCACCGATCATGCACTGACTTCGTGGCGCGACATTTGCGTCATGCGGTTGACGCGGAAATACCGATTGGAGCCTGAGGTGATCGGCCAATTCTTTGCGGTCGTTCAGAGCAACAACCCGGCGCTGAAACCATGAACCGATACACACTGATTATTGCGGGACTGCTGGTTTTGATCCTCGGAAGGTTTGCGGGATTCATGAGCTCCCATCCGCTTCCCCAGCGGGAGATGGATCCCGTTTACTCCAAGGTGGGTCATAATGCGAATTCTGTGGCTGAGAAACCTCGGAAGCCGAAGGAAGGAAAGATATTGGATTCAGAATGGTACTTGGATCCAGATCGCCAAAAGACTGATGCAAAATATGCAGAACGGGTTTATCAATTTTTGAAAAAGCAGGACATTATCTTGCTGGAGCTGTATGGTAACAGCCCTTTTAAGCGAGAATTTGAATCGATCTTGCCGCTGCTCCGAGAGTACTTGGATGAGGATCAAGCTGTGGCAGAGTTGAGGGATACGTTTGAGGATCTCGGTAGACTCGAAAGCCTGAGGGAATACCAATCATTAGCGTTGAAAGAACGGGATGAAATGATTCAGATGCATGGTCAAAGTGTTTCCACGGAGTTGATTTATCAATCACAGCTCGAACTGTATCAATCTAGGATTCAAAAGATGTCTGCAGCCCTTCGGACTCGCCTTCAAGTCGAGTTTCCCCAACTGGACGAGGCCTTTTTCGACAGATTGTTT
>Ga0209444_10001582_pt1 | contig 12485 bp, 10 predicted proteins | sample LauGreFaBDMM15DN_2_FD_188215 | JGI IMG/M metagenome (GOLD analysis project Ga0209444, IMG submission 188215) | Freshwater lake microbial communities from Lake Michigan, USA - Fa13.BD.MM15.DN (SPAdes) (version 2) | ecosystem: Environmental > Aquatic > Freshwater > Lake | place: Lake Michigan...
GGAAATAAATCAGAGCTGGCCTGCGGCTACTCCACTCTCTATGGCGACGCCGTCGGTGGGTATGCACCGATTAAAGATATTTATAAGACCGATGTCTGGGCACTTGCCAGATGGCGCAATCGCGTTGCCATCGAGGCCGGCGAAGCCGCGCCGATTCCAGCTAACTCCATTACCAAGGAGCCATCTGCTGAACTGCGCCCGGACCAGAAAGATTCTGATTCACTTCCAGAATATGAGCTATTAGATAAAGTGCTCAAAGCTTATGTCGATGAAGATTTAGGACACGATGCACTGATTGCAGCCGGCTTTGATCGAGAGTTAGTCATTCGCGTAATCGGCATGGTCGATCGGGCCGAATATAAGCGCCGCCAATATCCACCCGGCACCAAGGTCTCCAAGCGGGCTTTTGGTAAAGATCGCCGCCTACCTATGACCAGTAAGTGGCGCGAACTCTAATTTCGTAACATGGGCGTAACGTGGCTTTGGCACGATATAGCCATGTCCCCAGCAGAGTCGAACATGAGCAAGCAGCAAGAGTTTGTGCTGCGCACGGTTGAAGAACGCGATATCCGTTTCATCCGGCTGTGGTTTACCGACATTCTCGGAACCTTGAAATCTGTGGCGATTGCGCCAGCCGAACTGGAAAATGCTTTTGAAGAAGGAATCGGTTTTGATGGTTCTGCCATTGAAGGCTTTGCTCGTGAATTTGAATCAGATATGTTGGCCAAACCAGATCCAGCAACTTTTACGATCTTGCCATGGCGGGCAGAGGCGCAAGGCGCCGCCCGTATGTTCTGTGACATTACCTTGCCAAGTGGGCAAGCATCCCCGGCTGACCCACGCAATGTTCTGCGTCGCACATTAGCTAAAGCAGCCAAGATGGGTTACACCTGTTACACCCACCCAGAAATTGAATTCTTCCTCTTTAAATCAGAACCTGAAAAAGGTGTGGCACCGGTGCCAGTTGATCAAGGCGGCTACTTCGATCACACACCTGCAGTTGTGGGCCACGATTTTCGCCGGCAAGCAATTACCTTATTAGAAGCAATGGGCGTCTCGGTTGAATTTAGCCACCATGAAGGCGCTCCTGGCCAACAAGAAATTGATCTTCGTTATGCAGATGCTTTAAGTACGGCAGATAACATCATGACTTTCCGCCATGTGATTAAAGAAGTGGCTCTTAACCAAGGCTTCTTCGCCTCCTTTATGCCAAAGCCATTTACCGAACATCCTGGCTCTGGCATGCACACCCACGTCTCACTCTTTGCCGGCGAGAAGAATGCTTTCTATGACCAGAATGCAGAGCTCAATCTCTCTCCCGTAGGTCGCCAATTTATTGCGGGAATTTTAAAGCATGCCGCTGAAATCACTGCTGTTACAAATCAGTGGGTCAATTCTTATAAGAGATTACAAGGCGGGGGAGAAGCTCCTTCCATTATTAACTGGGGCCACAATGACCGTGGGGCGCTGGTGCGAATTCCGATGTATAAACCGAATAAAGAGAACTCCACACGGGTGGAATTCCGCTCACCAGATTCAGCATGTAATCCATATCTGGCATATGCCGTGATGTTAGCTGCCGGCCTGCAAGGTATTGAGAAGAAGTATCTGCTTGCACCATCTACAGATACAGAGCTGCTTCCATCGAACCTGGAAGAAGCAATTACCGTGATGGAGAAGAGTGAACTCGTTCGCGAGACCTTAGGCGAGCATGTCTTTGAATACTTCCTGCGCAATAAGCGTTCTGAGTGGCAGGACTATCGCCGCCAGGTCAGCGCCTATGAGTTAGATCGTTATTTACCTGTTTTGTAACTCTTAGTAATGGAAATCAAAGTTTCGCTACAACCAGGAGATTCTTTTCCAAGGTCGTCGCTCAATTACCCAGTTCCATAGAAAGATTCTGCTAGAAATAGCCCATCCGGAGAGCATCTGCCCTCCGGATGAGTGTTCGGTTCAAGCACTTGGTGGAGGCTCGCCGTTTATGCGGCGGGCTTTCCTTTTTTCAATAATTTCAAAAATAGATTTGAATATCTCAAAAAGGAATCTCAGTAATAGAATTACTGATTCCACTTCGTCCTCCTCCCTCGTTATGCACTCTTTGTGCAATCTCCGGCAAGTTGCCGGAGAGAGTCAGTGAGGAAGCAGTCGATGACTCACGAGAAGCCTTCGATGAGAGAGTTGAACCGAACAGGCGGAGAATATTTAGGTTACCCATCAAAATTGCCGAGAAGAAGGCGGGCTGTGGATATAACCTGATGATTTCGCTAGAGAGATTGCTACTCAGAAAATCCCTCGCTACAACCCGATTGCAGGAATCATTCCCTCTTTCCCTCGTTGCTAAATCAGCCCTTGCTTGGATGATCTTCACGTCTACCTTGATTCAATAGCGCATCTGGAGTTATGCTCTACCCACTATGAAGCTCCGCGGACTCCTCCTTATCCGCCGTAGCGAGGCCTAAAGACCGGTCTCCTCGCTGCGGAGTTTGGTGTTGCCGGTAAACAATTTTTCCGACTACCAAACAAATAGGAGTAAGTGAAATGAATTTTCCGAAGCAAAAGCCTTCCAAGATGCCGGTGCATCGTTATGCACCTTTTATTCCGATTGAATTAGCAGATCGCACCTGGCCAAGTAAGCAGATGACGGTGGCACCTAAGTGGTGCTCAGTTGATCTTCGAGATGGCAACCAGGCCCTGATCGACCCGATGGACACACCTCGCAAGCTTGCGATGTTCAAATTACTTGTTGCCATGGGTTATAAAGAGATTGAAGTGGGCTTTCCCTCTGCTTCCCAAACAGATTTCGATTTCGTTCGCAAAATTATTGATGAGGGTTTGATTCCAGATGATGTAATCATTCAGGTGCTTACTCAAGCCCGGGATCCGCTTATTCGGCGCACCTATGAATCAATAGCTGGTGCCAAGCAAGCAATCGTGCATCTCTATAACTCGACTTCAACCTTGCAGCGCCGAGTTGTCTTTGGCCTTGATAAAGATGGCATTAAGAAGATTGCAACCGATGGCGCCCAGCTCTGCTTAGATCTGATGGCCACCGTGCCAGAGACTAAGGTCTCATTTGAGTATTCACCGGAGTCCTATACCGGCACCGAGCTCGAATTCGCCGTTGAGGTGTGTAATGCAGTTAATGATGTTTGGAAGCCAACCCCGCAGTGGAAGACAATTCTGAACTTGCCGGCAACTGTGGAGATGGCAACACCGAATGTCTATGCCGATTCGATTGAGTGGATGTGTCGCAACTTAAATAATCGCGATAGCGTCATAGTCTCACTTCACCCGCATAACGATCGTGGCACCGGAGTTGCCGCCGCCGAACTTGGTTACTTAGCGGGGGCAGATCGCATTGAAGGAACGCTCTTTGGTAATGGTGAGCGCACCGGAAATGTTTGCCTTGTCACCCTTGGCATGAACTTGGTTTCTCACGGCATCGATCCACATATTGATTTCAGCGATATCGATGAGATTCGTCGCACTGTTGAATACGGCAATCAATTACGTGTTCCAGAGCGCCATCCCTATGGCGGAGACCTGGTCTTTACTGCATTCTCTGGCTCCCACCAAGATGCAATCAAGAAAGGCTTTGAGCACCTAGAACGTGATGCAAAGGCTGCCGGCAAAGAAGTTGATGATTACACCTGGGCTGTGCCTTACTTGCCGATCGATCCTAAAGATGTGGGGCGCTCCTATGAAGCTGTCATTCGCGTGAATTCACAATCAGGTAAGGGTGGCGTTGCCTACTTGATGAAGAGTGAACATCACTTAGATCTGCCACGTCGCCATCAGATTGAGTTCTCCAGAATTGTGCAGACTAAGACTGATACCGAAGGCGGGGAAATTACAGCTGAGCAGTTATGGCAGATCTTCGAAGATGAGTATCTACCAACAGATTCTGCGCCGTGGGGAAGATTTCGCCTTAAGGGAATGTCACAGAACTCAGTCATGGGCGAAGATGTGCAACTGACAATCAAGATTACAGATCGCGGTGAAGCAATTGAACTAGCTGGAACTGGTAACGGTCCAATCGCTGCCTTCTGTCACATCATGCAAAACCATGGTGTTGATGTGAGAGTTCTTGATTTCCACGAGCACGCGCTCTCATCTGGCGGCGACGCAACTGCTGCTGCATATCTTGAGTGTGAAATTGGTGGCCAGGTCTTCTGGGGAGTCGGAATCGACCCTAATACAACGACTGCTTCACTCAAGGCCGTCGTGTCTGCAATCAATCGCGCTATTCGCTAACTACCGTACGCAGTATGCCGGCGCCGCTTTCCAAGCTCTATCGCGATGAGGCAATTATTCTGCGCACGCAAAAACTTGGTGAAGCAGATCGCATCATTACCTTGCTGACCAAAGAGCATGGCCGCGTTCGTGGTGTGGCAAAAGGTGTGCGCCGCACTATGTCTAAATTTGGTGCGCGCCTTGAACCCGGTAGCCATGTTGATATCCAGATGCATGCCGGCAAGACCTTTGACACCATCACTCAGGTTGAAGCGATTATGAATTACGGTGAAGCGCTCACGAATGATTATCAGCGTTGGACAATTGCCCACGCCATTCTTGAAACTGCCGAACGCTTTACCCAGCAAGAAGAGGAGCCAGCCCCGCAAGAATTTCAATTAGTAGTAGGTGGCATGAAAGCACTTGCTGATAATCGATACGATTCATCGCTGATTCTCGATGCATTTCTCTTGCGTTCTTTATCTATCGGTGGTTATGAACCATCGATGACAGCATGTTCTCGTTGTGAAAAGCCAGGACCACATCGCTATTTTTCACTTGTTGGTGGCGGATCTGTCTGTCTGGATTGCAGACCATCAGCGGCGGCGACCGCATCAGCTGAAGCGCTCGAACTTATGCAAGCGCTACTGATGGGTGATTGGGATACTGCCGAAAAAAGTGAACTTCGATATCGCCGAGAGGCTAGTGGTTTGGTTACTGCTTACCTACAATGGCACCTGGAACGTGGACTGCGAAGTCTGCCGATGGTTGAGAGGGCTTGATTAGATAGACATGTCTAAGAAGATTGATATTCCCCAACACATCGCAATCGTGATGGATGGAAATGGGCGCTGGGCAAAAGAGCGCGGATTGCCAAGAACTGCCGGACATCAAGCTGGTGAAAAAGTTCTCTTTGATTTAGTAGAAGCTGCAATTGGTTTTGGTGTGAAAGAGATCAGTGCTTATGCATTCTCCACCGAAAATTGGAAGCGCAGTCCAGAAGAAGTGAAGTTCTTGATGGGCTATAGCCGCGAGATGTTACGGTCCCGCCGCGATAGCTTGAATGGGATGGGGGTCAAGATTCAATGGCTCGGGCGCCCGCAGCGTTTGTGGAAATCGGTGATTTCGGAGTTGGAGGAGGCGCAAGAGTTAACAAGGAAGAATAAGAAACTGACCCTTAATATGTGCGTGAATTACGGCGGCCGGGCCGAGATTGTTGATGCTGCCACCGAGCTGGCCCGCGATGTGAAGCGTGGAAAAGTTAAAGCTGACTCCATCAATGAGAAGACTATTGAGAAGTATCTGTACTCACCAAAGATGCGCGATATCGATATGTTCTTGCGCTCATCTGGAGAACAGCGCACAAGTAACTTCTTGCCGTGGCAATCAACTTACGCCGAGCTGGTATTTATGGATGTCTTATGGCCAGATATGACGCCGGAGTTACTATGGAAGGCGATTGAGATTTACTCGGGTCGCGAACGCAGATTTGGTAGCGCCCAGTAATTTGATTTAGAGGCTTGCTACGACGCCCCACATAATGAGCACTCCGCAGATTGTTGCAAAAAATGTCCAGCGTGATGAGTGACGTGAGTGCGCTTCAGGCAAGATGTGTGATGTTGCTAGGTAGATAACAAATCCGGTAAAGAGTGCCAAGTAGAGTGCCAGAAGTGAGTCATTGAGAACAAGATAGGTGCCGACACTTGCGCCACCAATGCGAGCAACAGCATCGATTGCCAGCAAGCCATAACTTCGCTTGCTCCAATTTCCGCTCTTGACCAAGAGCGAGACGGTGTTGAGTCCATCGCTAAATGCGTGCACAAGAACTGCGATAAAGACGGCATAGCCAAGTGAGTTACTGACTTTAAATGCAACACCAAGACCAACACCATCTAGGAACACATGGCCACCCATGGCAAGTGCGCCGAGTGAACCCGCGATGTTCTGGTGTTCGTGATCATGGCCGTAATCAGATTCGGCAGGTTCGTGGCCGCCGAAGATTCCCTCAATGATGTGTAGTGCTAAGAATCCGATGAGAATGGCAAGAGAGACGGTGCGAACCCCGCCGATTGCAGATGTATTCATCTCAAATACTTCAGGTAACAAATCAAAGCCGACTAGACCCAGCAATAGTCCGGCGGAAAGACCAAGGACTAGGTGGAAACGATCTGATGATTTCAGGGCGACATAACCACCAAAGGTCGTTGCCAGCACGGTAATTGCGGCAAAGCCGATGGCCATGTTCATGAGCCCAAGGATACCGGCATTACTCTTAGCGCATGATCGCCATCGCTCGCTTTGAAGTGCAGCTCGCTGAGAGTGCCGCCTTTGAAAAAGATATTCGCACCGCCTATGAAGCCCTTGCATCCTGTCTCGGTTTTATCGATGGTGAATACGGCCAGAATCTCGATGAGACTCATCTTTGGGCGCTGGTGACGCGTTGGGAAAATGTTGGCTCCTATCGCCGAGCACTCAGTGCAATGCGCACAAAACTTGAAGCAATTCCACTATTGGCACGGGCAATTGATGAACCAGGGGCGTTTCAGATAAACTAGCGTCACGATTCCAACAACCGTTGTAATTCGCCGACAGCCAGCCGGATGGAGATTTGAAATGGCGGTAGACCGTTTAGAAAATATTGTTTCGCTATCAAAGCGTCGTGGATTTGTATTCCCCTCATCTGAAATTTATGGCGGACTTCGCGCCTCTTGGGATTACGGCCCACTCGGAGTTGAAGTAAAGAACAACGTCAAGCGCCAATGGTGGAAGTCGATGGTCATGGGCCGTGAAGATGTAGTCGGTCTTGATTCATCAGTAATCCTGGCACGTGAAGTTTGGGAAGCCTCCGGACACGTTGCAACATTTAGCGATCCGCTCACAGAGTGCACCGCCTGCCATAAGCGTTATCGCGCAGATCATTTAGAAGAGCAGTATGAAGCCAAGCATAAGAAAAAGCTGGAATCCCTTGCCGATATGAACTGTCCGGCCTGCGGCAATAAAGGACAATTTACAACCCCCAAGCAATTTTCAGGGCTACTCAAAACATTCTTAGGACCAGTAGAAGATGAGACAGGTCTTGCCTATTTGCGACCTGAGACAGCCCAAGGAATCTTTATTAACTTTGATAACGTGATGACAACATCACGCAAGAAGCCACCTTTTGGTATTGGCCAGATTGGCAAATCTTTCCGTAATGAAATTACCCCCGGCAACTTCATCTTCCGTACTCGTGAATTCGAGCAGATGGAGATGGAGTTCTTCGTAGTTCCAGGTACTGATGAACAGTGGCATAAGTACTGGATTGAAACTCGCCTTAATTGGTATAAAGATCTAGGGATTAATCCAGAACGGCTGCGCCTATTTGAGCATCCAAAAGCGAAGCTCTCTCATTACTCAAAGGGCACAACTGATATCGAATACAAATTTGAATTTAACGGAACTGAATGGGGCGAGCTGGAAGGAATCGCAAACCGCACAGATTTCGATCTTAAGGCGCACTCAGCCGCATCTGGAAAAGATTTGTCCTACTTTGACCAAGAGCAGAATGAGCGCTGGACGCCGTATGTCATTGAACCAGCAGCGGGTGTTGATCGTTGCGCACTCACATTTATGATGGATGCATTTACTGAAGATGAAGCACCAAATGCCAAGGGTGAGATGGAAAAGCGGGCGGTGATGAAATTTGATCATCGCATTGCTCCAGTAAAGGCGGCAGTACTGCCGCTTTCTCGTAACGCTGATTTGTCACCTAAAGCACGCGATTTAGCGGCAGAGCTACGTAAGAACTGGAACATTGATTTCGATGATTCAGGTGCTATCGGGCGCCGCTATCGTCGCCAAGATGAAATCGGTACCCCGTACTGCATCACCATTGACTTCGAAACTCTGGAAGATCAAGCGGTCACCATTCGCGATCGCGACACCATGGGGCAAGAACGAATTGCACTCGATCAAGTTCAAGCATGGCTAGCACCACGTCTACTCGGCTGCTAGCGCCGCTGCAACTCCCTCTTAAAGATGGAGTTCATTTAATAGATCCGCCAGTAGTTCTGGCACCGATGGCCGGAATTACTAACGCCCCATTTCGCATGCTCTGCCGCGAACAAGGTGCCGGTTTATTTGTCTCGGAAATGGTGACAGCGCGGGCTTTACTAGAACGTATTCCGGAAACGCTGCGCATGATTGAACCAGGTGCTGGTGAGTGGCCACGATCGGTGCAGCTCTATAGCGTTGATCCACACCATATGGCGGAAGCGGTAAAGATGATTGGGCGCGAGAATCTAGCTGATCATATTGATATGAACTTTGGTTGCCCAGTACCGAAAGTTACGCGCAAAGGCGGGGGAGCAGCGCTTCCCTTTAAACGCAATCTTTTCCGGGAAATTGTAAAAGCAGCAGTTGAAAGCGCTAAGCCTTTTGGAATTCCGGTCACGGTCAAGATGCGGATTGGAATTGATTCAGATCACCACACATATTTAGAGGCGGCCAAGTCGGCCGCAGACTTAGGCGTTGCCTGGGTTGCACTACATGCGCGCACCGCCCAACAAATGTATGAAGGTAAATCTGATTGGTCTGCCATTGCCCAACTTGTTGAACATTTAAAACCAACCGGCGTTCCGGTATTAGGAAACGGTGATATCTGGTCTGGCGCCGATGGCCTAGAGATGGTGCGTCAAAGCGGTTGTGCCGGAGTTGTTGTGGGCAGAGGTTGCTTGGGTCGCCCGTGGCTCTTTGCTGATTTAGTTGCCGCATTTAACGGTGAAAGTAGCCGAGTATTGCCAACGCTGCATGAGGTGCGGGAAGTGATGTATCGCCATGGTGAACTCATGGTTGAATACTTTGAATCTGAAGATCGTGGCTGCCGCGACCTACGTAAACATATGGCCTGGTATCTCAAGGGATTCAGTGTTCCATCAGAGTTGCGCCGCCAATTTGGAATGGTGGCATCACTAAATGAACTTCGCGCGCTACTGACTCAATTAGATGATCAGCCATATCCGGTTGAAATCGGTGATAAGCCACGAGGTCGCACAAGTAGTGGCCGACCTCCAACGCTTCCAGATGGATGGCTCAATGATCCTGATGAAATGATTCATCTCGATGCCGAAGATATGTTCTCTGGTGGCTAATGTTTAAGTTATTCAGACGAGTTATTTCTTTGGTGTTGGCAGTAGTTGTCATTATTCCTACCTACGCACTCTTTGTTACCTGGAACTCTGCTAAGAACCCAACCTTTCGATCTACGGCAGAAGTCATTGTTGTGCCCGGAGCAGCGCAACTAAACGGGGTCCCGGGAGAGGTACTACTTGCACGTCTGATTGAGGCCAAGCGTATGAAGGATGCCGGATATGCACCGCTGATTATTACCGTGGGAGCAGGAGCACCCGGTGATCGCACAACTGAAGCTGCGGCCGGAAAATATTGGTTGACCAGAAATGGAGTGGCGAAAAATAAAGTCATTTCAATTCCGATTGGGCGAGATACTTTTTCGCAGACTCAGGCATATATAAATGAGATGAAGAGTCGAAAGTTATATAACGTCATCATTGCAACCGATGCTTATCATTGCCAGCGCACCATTACGATGGCAAAAGACTTAGGAGCAACTGCAACGTGCTCACCAACCAGAAGTGGGCCAAATACCCTTGAGAAATCACGATATCGATATTTGATTCGCGAAGCCGGTGCATATTTGGCATACATCACGCTAGGTAGACGAGGAATTCATATCAGCGATCACCTGACTAATGGCAGGCTTGTAAGGTATGTGTATGACCCAGTCGCCTAAGGCATATAGCGCTGGCGATCAAGAGAGATTTCTTGATGAGCCGGCAAAGCGCCCTGGTCGCACTGAATTTATGCGCGATCGTGCCCGGGTTATTCACTCTGCCGCCCTTCGTCGGCTAGCTGCTAAAACACAAGTTGCAGTGCCTTGGGAGAATGATTTTCAACGCACTCGTTTATCTCACTCACTTGAGTGCGCCCAGATTGGTCGCGAACTAGGAGAGTCACTGGGCGCCGACCCTGATCTACTTGAGACTGCATGTTTGTCACACGATATGGGACATCCACCTTTTGGTCACAATGGTGAAGAAGCACTGGCCGAAGCTGCCCAGCCATGTGGCGGCTTTGAAGGAAATGCCCAGAGTTTTAGGTTACTCACGCGCATTGAAGCAAAGACTGTTTCACTTGACGGCAAAAGTCTTGGACTTAATCTGACTCGCGCATCACTTGATGCGGCAACGAAATATCCGTGGACTAGAGCAGAAAATGCTCGCAAGTTTGGTGTGTACGAAGATGACACTGAAATCTTCACCTGGGTGCGAGATGGTGCACCGGCTGGACGCAAATGTATCGAAGCCCAGATCATGGATTGGTCTGATGATTGTGCATACTCCGTGCACGATTTAGAAGATGCCATCTTTGCCGGACAAGTTCAGGTGAAGAATTTTGATAAAGATTTCGATACTTTATACAGCCAGATGAGCGAGAACTATGGCAGTGATGCCACCAAGGCGGAAGCCGCGGCAGCACTTACTCGCCTGCAAGAACTTAGTTGCTGGCCAAATAACTTTGATCGCACGCATCGCGCCCTGGCTCGCTTAAAAGATACGACATCACAACTGATTGGCCGCTTTGTGCTAGCTGCTGAACTTGAAACCCGAAAAGTTCACGGCGACGGCCCGCTAACTCGTTATAGCGCCAATCTTGAGATACCCCGCGAATCAAAGGTGGAAGTTGATTTCCTGAAGGCCGTTGCTGGTCATTACTTGATTAGCGCTGCGGCATCACAAGAGCGTTATGCAAAACAGCAAGTAGTCATTCATGACTTAGTGCAGATGCTCTTTGACGCAGCTCCAAGGGAGCTCGACCCCATCTTTAAAGATGACTGGCAGCAGGCGACAAATGATGCGATGCGCTTGCGTATCGTGATCGACCAAATTGCCAGCCTGACCGACCCCGGCGCATATGCGCTGCATGCCCATCTCTCGCAAGCACAATCAGAGCGTAGATAAGGTAGGAACATGAGCGGGCGTATTAGGGCTGATGACATCGTCTATGTGCGCGAGCATGCACATATCGACGAAGTAGTTTCGGCAGCTGGCGTTGCTCTAAAAAATGCGGGTGGGGGACAGAAGAAAGGTCTCTGTCCTTTTCATGATGAAAAATCTCCCTCCTTCCATGTGACACCCTCAAAGAATTACTACCACTGCTTTGGTTGCGGCGCCGGCGGGGATGTCATCGATTTCATGATGAAGACTGAACATTTAAGTTTTACCGAAACCATTGAACGACTTGCCTCTCAGATTGGTTACACGCTGCGCTATGAAGAAGGCGGCCCAGCCCAACCCACATCACAGCGTTCGCGGTTATTTTCTGCCCATGTAGCGGCCGCAAAGTTCTATCAAGATCTCATTAATACCTCACCGGATGCCGCGCATGCACGTGATCTACTGACTAAACGCGGATTCGATAAGGCGGCATGTGATTTATTCGGAGTGGGCTATGCCCCAAATAGTTGGGATGCACTGACCAAACACTTGCGCGCAGCCGGATACACCATTGAAGAGTTAGAGGAAGCTGGCCTTTCCAAGATGGGTGAGCGCGGGCCGATCGATAAGTTTAGAAATCGCATCATGTGGCCGATTAAAGATATTTCAGGAGATATCGTCGGATTCGGTGCTCGTAAATTAGCCAGTGATGAGGAAGATCAAGGACCTAAGTACTTAAATACCTCGGAGACTCCTATCTATAAGAAGTCACAAGTGCTCTATGGCCTTGATATGGCTAAGAAAGAAATTGCCAAGAGTCGCCAGGTAGTTGTCGTTGAGGGTTACACAGATGTGATGGCATGTCATTTGGCCGGGATTACCACCGCCGTTGCCACTTGTGGAACAGCGTTCGGTGATGATCACATCCGCATTATTCGCAGACTACTGATGGATGCAGATACTTTCCGAGGTGAAGTGATCTTCACCTTCGACGGCGATGCTGCTGGGCAGAAAGCTGCCATGAAAGCATTCGGTGATGATCAAAAATTTGTCACTCAAACATTTGTCGCAGTTGAACCAGATGGCCTGGACCCATGCGATCTGCGCCAACATAAGGGCGACCTGGCACTACGTGATTTGATTGCAAAGCGAGTGCCACTCTTTGAATTCGCTATTCGCACAGAACTGAAAAAACATGATCTTAATACCGCCGAAGGGCGCGTTAATGCGCTCAACACCGCAGCCCCGCTCGTTGCAGCA
>Ga0209444_10001584_pt1 | contig 12483 bp, 11 predicted proteins | sample LauGreFaBDMM15DN_2_FD_188215 | JGI IMG/M metagenome (GOLD analysis project Ga0209444, IMG submission 188215) | Freshwater lake microbial communities from Lake Michigan, USA - Fa13.BD.MM15.DN (SPAdes) (version 2) | ecosystem: Environmental > Aquatic > Freshwater > Lake | place: Lake Michigan...
GTATGAAAGCGGCTTGCTGAAGATGCTGGCCATCGGGCTGGGCAAGCGGGAAGGGGCCTCGCAGGTACACAAACTTGGCCTCCCAGGGCTCAAGAAACTGATCCCCGAAGTGGGCACATTCCTACTTCAGAATACGCGCGTGGTACTTGGTTTAGCGATCCTCGAAAACGCCCGCGAACACACCGCCAGAATCGTTCCCGTCGAGCCAGAAGAGATCCTCGAACAAGAGCCCAAACTTCTCGACGAAGCTCGCGAACTTATGGGACGATTACCGTTTCGTGATATCGACTTTCTGGTGGTCGGCGAACTTGGCAAAAACTATAGCGGAACGGGACTTGATCCGAATGTGATCGGGCGACAAAGGGTGGAAACCATGCCCGACCTGCCTCGGCCGGTGGTCACACGTCTGGCGGTTCTGGATCTAGCCGAAGAGTCGCATGGGAATGCACTTGGGATCGGTCTGGCCGACCTGACCAGCGAGCGGTTTGTCCAGAAAATCAACCCGGAACCGATGAAGGTCAACAGCCTGACATCCAATTTCCTGACTCGCGCCCGCGTGCCACTGGCCATGCCCACCGACAAGGACGTCATCGCAACCGGCCTCGACACCTGCTGGCGCACATCATGGGACGATGCCCGCATGGTGTTAATTCCCAACACGCTGGAGCTCGAAACCCTCTATATCAGCCCCGCACTTTTAGAGGAAGCCAGAGCCAATCCAGAATTGATCGTGGAGACTGACCCAACTCCCTGGCCATTCGATACTTCAGGGCACCTCAATCAAGCCAGCCTATTCCCTGCAGCCAATCAGGGCAGACGCGTTTTGAATCCTCACAAGTGATGAAATCACCAGTATTTGCAACTCATACCCAGCCAAGCTACGAACTCTGGGAGGCGTTCGGTGCGAGTGTCACAGGGCAGGGGCATCTGCACCAGAACCAGCCCGGGCAGGACCGTTACGCAACATTCCAATGGATTGGAAAAGATTCTGCAAGCCATTTAATGGTCCTTGTTTGCGCTGATGGAGCCGGCAGTGCGGCGAAGTCGTGGGCAGGGGCCTGGATGGGATGTCGGGCGGTGATCCAAGCGATTCAAGAACGCCTTCAGACCTCATCTGGCGAGTCGAGCCTGATCCGTTCAGAGGGTTGGACTGAAGCATACATCAAGCGCCTTTTCGACCAGTCTCGTCGACGTATCCAACGCTGGAGCAGCACCTTGAATGCAACTCCGGCAGATTTGGCCACGACGATGAATCTGGCCGTGATCGGCCATGATTTCGGATGTTTTGCACAAGTCGGTGATGGATTGATCGGTTATCAGCTTCAGGCCAGTCCGAATCTGTGGGAACTTGCAAACCAGCCAGATCAAGGCGAATTTGCCGGCGAGACCACGTTTCTGACAAGCCCGAACTGGCTGGATCAGATGCGGATTCGGATGATTCGCGAGCCGCTGGGCCGGGTGTTCGTCAGTACGGATGGCCTTTTGCCGGTGATTCTCGATCAATCGTCGGGACAGATCCACACCCGGTTCGTGAATCCTTTGTTTACGGTTCTGGAGAACCCGGCGATGCCTTCCGACTTAAAAAAAGTATCGTTAGGCCAATTTCTTCAAAGTGACCGCATAAAAAGCCGATGTGACGATGACCTGACACTGATATTGGCCAATCGTTCCCAAGTCCACGTTGACGCTGGGACGAATGGAGGGTACATTATCAGTTGAATACACTGGCTAGACTTCGTAATCAAAGTGGTTTCGAGTCGATGCGACTCCAGTACACGCAAATCACAGGCGAGACAGAAAATGGGTAAGGGCGACTCTCGTACACGCAAAGGCAAGATTTTCAAAGGTACCTTCGGCAAAGCACGTCCTCAACGGCCGCGCAAGAAGGTTGTCGAAAAGGCCGCTGAAGGCGCCGCCCAATAATTTTGATATACCCAAAATCAGAATCATTCGCCATTGGTCGGCTTCCGGCCAATGGCGATTACGTTATCTGAGAACCTCTGACCTCGCAAAAGTCCACCACTGATCGACTGCCAGGTACGACTGGTCAAACTTGGTAAAGCTCCATGGTTTGTATATTTAAAGTCAATCGCTTCAAAGCCTGCTTCCTTAAACACCCTCTGTAAATCCACAGACAGCAATGGGGTGATGTGCGCCGGATAATTCAACGACCCAAATGCAACGTAACATCCTCTGAATACGAGAGATGCGATTGATCTCCATGTCTCGTTGTTCGGTGTGGAACAGACAATCCATCCACCAGGCTTAAGCAGACGAAACCACTCGCGCGCCAAGGCTCGTGGATTTTCAAGATGCTCGATCACTTCGACTGCAAATATGACGTCGAACCGAGTCTGCAGATCATTCAGAGGCTCATTCAAATCGGCAAAATGCCAGCAAATCCCGTCAGAAGATGCTCCTGGATAAGGCACAAGGTCCACGGCATGAACTTCGTCAAAAAGCCGCTCTTGAACCAGTTTGGCGGCAAGTTCACCAGTGCCTGCCCCATAATCCAGAGCCAGAGATAGGCCAAGATTGTGTAACCTGAGCGCCTCGACCAGAATCGCATCATGAATCGCCCTGGCAGAAGTCCCACACGATGCAAGTGCTGCCTGCTGACGATTTTCTAACAGAATTCCGTCTTGTGGTACACGCATATTCATCCTTTTTCCATTCAAACATCAAAACCAATCGAAATTTCCATCAAAACGCTCGCTTATATAAACTTATCACAGTTCCGCCCAAAATTTTTGTGAAAAATCCCGCTTGTCGAAATTCTGAAACGAGGTATGCTCTCCAGCAAGACTGGACCAAGGAAGGTCCGTGTTCGTTTCGAGGCTCTTGCAATGAATGCGCCGAAGGGGCCAAATCCGAGATTGTCCTTTGCTGATCATGGTTTAGACCATGGCACGGATCCTCGTCGGATTTCCACTCTCTGGCGATCGCTCCTGCTGATTCCAGTGTTGGCTGGATTAGGCATCTGGTGGATGGCATTCTCACTTGTCCCAAGCCCAAATCGATTTGGCACGCACACCCAGCTTGGGTTGGCAAAGTGCCCGACAATGGCTCAAACTGGTGTACCATGCCCGACTTGTGGAATGACAACGGCCGCCGCATGGCTGGCCAGAGGTCATTTCCGAAACTCCATCAAGTCGAATCCAGCGGGGCTTCCACTCTTCGGGCTCGCAATCTCTGCCACCGCATGGCTTGGGTTTTGTAGCTACAAAGGCCGAATTGTGGGGTTTGACAACTGGGATCGCCCGCTCGCTTTATGCTCTGGCGGACTCTTCTCAATCGCTCTCACCTGTTGGGCGATCCGGCTCTCTCAGGCCGCTCAGCAAGCATCGTTCCATAGCCCCTGAAACGAATCAAATTTCCGATCATGCACGCAACTGGCAAGCAAGGACGCACGCCATGAATCATTTAGGACGACGCGGTTTTCTCGGTTCAATCGGTTTGGCGTCGGGCGTTTCAGTCCTCATGGGCTGCGACCCTCGTATGTCTCTCTATTTCCTCCAGCCTTTTGAACCGACCATCAGCCATACAGGCCCTGACCTGTCCGGCAAACTGATCGTCGTTCTGGCACACGCCGTGAATGGCGCGAACAACGATTTTCAGATGCTTGAACGCGATCTGACCAAAGAATTCCAGAAAACCATTCGAACCTCGAATCCGAAAATCCGATTCGCACCCTTCGAGCGCGTCTCCGAATGGCAGCAGGAGCATTCCGACTGGTCTGCCGAAGAGGCCCTGAACTTCTTTGAAGCCGATGCCGTCGTCTTCTTCGAAATTGAACAGTTTCAAATTCAGGATCCCTCCACGCCGATGCTGTTCCAGGGTCACTCCAAAATTCACATTCAGGTGACCAACAAAGATTATCCCAAGGATAAAAAAGGCAAGCCGATCAAGAACGAGCCCAAGGAAGTGGACGTGATCTACAACGATTATCGCGACACCGTCTTCCCGGTCACAGCTCCGATGTCCGTCGAAACCGGCGTCAGCAAATCAGCCTTCAAGAACAAGTTCCTGAAACTGGTTGCCACAGAACTCTCCTGGCACTTTGTGGATCATGCCCCCGGCGACGATATTCAAGACACCCGTCTTTGATCCAAACCAGCCCAGTTTTGAAAGATCTTGGCCATGGCAGCTCATAAATCCATCGCTCCAGAGCTTGCCGAAAAGCTCTTGGCAAAAGCCCGCGAAGCCGCCTCAAAAGCGTATTGCCCGTACTCGAATTTCCACGTCGGTGCAGCCATCTTGGTCAATGACGAGATCTTCACCGGCGCAAATGTGGAAAATGCCTCGTATGGGCTGACAATCTGCGCTGAGCGGACCGCTTCGTTCGCCGCAGTACTTGCAGGTCACAAGCAATTTGACGCCGTGGCCGTGAGCTGCGTGGACGTGTCAAGCGACGAGGCAAAGCTCCATCCGGAGATGCTCATGCCATGTGGTGCCTGCCGGCAATTACTGGCAGAATTTACGGACCCTGAAACCGTGATTCTGGTCGATCGGGCTGGGACTTACCAGCTTAAAGACTTACTTCCAAACGCTTTCAGACTGATTTCCAAATCCTCTGAATAAACCCGAACTTGTTTCTATACGACAGAATCAGGCGAACCTTCGGCGATCAACTGGCCTGCATCCAGATGCCAGACATGCCCTGCCATGCGACGAATTTCGTCGTGATCGTGCGTGACCATGATGACCACAATCTGTTCACGCTCTGTCCAACTCTGCAAATTCGCCAAAAGTTCAGTCCTCCCAGCCCTATCCACAGCGCTGACAGGCTCATCGCAAAGTAGGAGTTTGGGCCTGGCTGCAAGTGCACGCACCAGACCCACCCTCTGACGCTCACCTCCAGAGAGGTTGAAAATCTTGCGCTCCAACAGATGAACGACCCCAAAGTTATGGCAAAGCGAATCAAAAACAGATGGTTCCATGGGTCGTTCATGGCGAGCATATTTGATCGCAAACTGAGCATTGGCCAGCACATCCAGATGCGGGAACAAGAGATCGTCCTGAAACACCATCCCCACGCCTCGATCACGCAACGGCTTGACCTTGCCGGACTGGTTCAGGTCAAGCCTGCTCCCATTTAAGGCGACGGTGGAATTGGATTCAAGCCAGCCAGCGATCAGTTTTAAAACCGTGGTTTTACCGGCTCCGGATGGGCCAATCAATGCCGTAACACGTTGATTTGATTTGAGTTCCAAATCAAGTTTGAAACGTCCAGGTATGGAATAACAGACCTTGGATTGGAACACATGTACTTGCTGAGCCATGGTTTACCGGCCGCCTTTGGATATTGGTCTTCCAGCAAACCAGATCGCTGCCACGGCCACAGCACCCAACACAGCGACCAAGGACCTGGCGCGTGCCGCTTCGCCTAAAATAGTGGCGTCATAAAGTGCCAGTGCGGCTGTTCGAGTCCGGCCAGGAATGTTTCCAGCCACCATCAGAGTCGCCCCAAAGTCGCCCAGGGCTCGGACAAATCCAAGGACTATCCCAGCCAGCAGACCACGAATCGAGAGAGGTAGAGTCATTCGCCAGAAAACAGTCCATTCTGAACAACCCATCAGCCTGGCGGCCTGTTCGTAACCGAAATCAACCGAGGCAAATGCCGATCGGGCTGACACGAAATACAGAGGAAAGCTGGTCACCGCAGCGGCCAATACGGCACCCGACCAGTGGAAGACAAGGACAAGCCCAAATTGCTGTTCAAGAAATTGGCCCACCAACGCACGACGGCCAAAGATTTCAAGCAGTAGGTAGCCAGTCACAGTCGGTGGTAAGACCAGTGGGAGCGTTGAGATAGCCACAACAAGTCCAGCCCCTCGAAACGGCTTCTTCGCAATATACCAGGCGATAGGAGTTCCTACAGAAACAACTAGAATTGTTGCAGACAGGGCTATGGCCAAAGATAGGCTGATCGCGGTAAGATCTTCGGCAGTCATAGGCTCGCAAATCCGTCTGTATGTCCAAGTCAGGCAAAGGGTTTCATTGCATTCCGCATGGCTGAGGCGGTCGGAAATCGATCGTCAGGGTTGCGTGCCAGGCACTTTAGAACCAGATCACTGAGCTCTTGAGGGACATCGCTGCGGCGACTGCTGAGCGGAACCACGTGGTGATCGAGCAGCATTTGGATCATGTCGTCGCTGGCATCATCGGAATCAAAAACATACGTCCCGGCGATCAGATAGTAAAGCGTTGCAGCAGTCGAATAAAGATCGCCCGATGGCTTCACCGTTTTAAAGTCGATCATCTGCTCGGGAGGCATGAACGGAATGGTGCCTCGCATTTCTCCAGAAAATGTGAGCCCTGAAGCACCCATGGACTGGTAATTTTTGGCGAGTCCAAAATCACTGATCTTAGCAATCAGGCGTTTCTCAGACGTTCGACCGATCAATATATTTTCCGGCTTGATATCGCGATGCACGAGGCTCTGATTGTGCGCATACTCTAAACCCTTCAGGACTTGGCAGATAATACGACACGCCTGGTTCACTGGATAAGTACCGCGGTTGGCTTGTGCCAGATTTTCGAGACTGATGCCGGAGACGTATTCCATGGCAAACCAAAGGTGGCCAGCATCATGGCCCTGATCGATACATTCCACAATATTAACGTGTTTCAAGGCGCTGATCACAGCCATTTCACGCATGAATCGTTCGATGGCAGTGCGAGTGGTGGCCGTCTCGGGATCGATAATTTTTAGTGCGACATGCTGGCCAGTTTCTCGATGCTTTGCCAGATAAACAACACCCATCGAGCCTTTGCCCAAAAGTCGGATCGTTTCATAAAGGGGGGCCAGATCCTCTTCCGCATCAGTCGAAAGTGTCATGTGACCGGGCCGGCAATTCGTGCAGACGTTGGGACTTAGAGACTCTCTCGAACCTTGTGCGGGAATCTCCGCAACGGATGGCTCCTGATAAACTTTGTTGCAAATGGTACAGGTGAGATTCGCCGGTGGGAACTCAGGGGGCAGTTTTTCAGAGAATTGACCAGGTATTTTATGGGATGCAGAATCCGCTTCGCCGGTGAGCGATTGTGATGCGTCGATGATCGCGATATCGGCCGTTTCAAAATGAACCCGAAAAACACATCGGCCAGCTTGGATCAAATCATTTTGGACCAAAAAAACAGCCTTTTCAGGCTCAACAGGCTCATCATTCAAATTCGTGCCATTTTTGCTGGCAAAGTCGAACAAGAGACATCCGGAATCCGCAGGTGTGAGTTTTAAATGATTGCGCGAGAGTAGCCCATCCTCTGGAATGGACCAGTCAGCGGCCAGAGATCGGCCAATCACAAAGTCGCCCTGACTTGGGAGCAATCGACGACGCTCCAGAGGACTGGTCGGGCCTGAAACCCATTCCAGAACAACGCGGGTCAGATGCTGGGAATTGGAATGACTTTGAATTGAGGAGGTCATTTTTGGTGAGTTTGGGAGGGATACTGGGAATACATCCTAACTATCGTCGAGGATTCGATTTCATATTCAATCAGAGTCTCGTGCAAATCCGAACGGGCGTGTATAAATCGTACCAAATGGAATAAATCCGGAACAATCCGGAAGGCGGCTAGAAAGTTCTGAGAATTTCAAATTCTGCTAAGGAACAGGCGAGAAATAACTTCCAGTTTTCAAAACCAATTAACCGGGGCTAGCGCCAAGACCGGCTAGATAAAAGGCGATAGCCCCCGGTTTCTTGGTTTGATTCTAGCCGCCGGGCGCTAGCCCCCGGTTCGCAGAAGATAAATAACCGGGGCTAGCGTTAAGACCGGCTAGATAAGAGGCGAGAGCATCCGGTTTCTTGGTTTGTTTCTAGCCCCCGGTTCGCGGAAGATAATTAACCGGGGCTAGCGCCAAGACCGGCTAGATTACAACCAAGTTGTGATTGGCTACGATTGGACTAAAAACCGGAAGTTATTTATTCTCGGCCTAATCGTAAAAAAAAGAAGCCTGCTTCACAGCAGGCTTCTTTCAGAAACATTTTAGAGTTCCGTGAGACGATCAGGCGGGCGTTGGCTCGTCTGCGGGTTCAGGCAGGCTCATATTGATACCCACCCGTGAATCCTGGTGGATCTTAAAGCCTGTACCTGCAGGAACAAGGTGACCAAGGATCACGTTTTCCTTCAAGCCGACCAGCTTATCGATCTTCCCGGCAAGTGCTGCTTCGGTCAGAACCTTGGTGGTTTCCTGGAAGCTGGCAGCAGAGATGAACGACTCAGACTGAACAGAGGCTTTTGTGATACCCAAAAGCTGGGTGGAACCGCTGGCTGGACGTGGCTTGGTCCATTCAGCCTTACGTGCACCTTCGATCTCAACCCGCTGATTTTCTGTATCACAGATATCACGTGGAACGATTTCGTCTTTCTCAAACTGAGTCTCGCCAGGATCTTTGATCTTGACGCAGTTGGCCAGTTCCACGTTGGTACGACGAAGCTCGAATTTGTCGACCACTGATCCTGGAAGCAGGCCTGTATCACCTACAGTCTCGATCTTCACCTTGCGAAGCATCTGGGAAACAATGATTTCCAGGTGCTTGTCATCGATGGTCACGGACTGGGCACGGTACACGTTCTGAACTTCACGAAGCAGGTATCGCTGAACAGCCTCTTCACCGGTAATCCGCAGAATATCGTGCGGAACCAGTGGGCCGACCACCAATGGATCGCCAGCTCTGACATAGTCACCCGTGTGAACACGCAAGTGCTTGCCGTGAGGCACCAGGTGCTCACGTTCAATCCCCGATGGGTTCTTGACCTTGATGGTCCACTTACCACGGCGTTTCTCTTCAAGAAGCTCAACCTTGCCGTCAATTTCTGCCATAACGGCAGGAACCTTAGGACGTCGTGCTTCAAAGAGTTCGGTCAAACGAGGCAAGCCCGCAGTGATGTCCTGCGTACCCATCATTTCCCGAGGTGTCTTCGCCAGAGTGGTTCCGACCTTGACTTCCTGACCGTTTTCAACAACCAGTTCTGCCTTCTCGGTGATCGTATAGAACACCAGGTGGTGACCCGCCTTATCGGTCACAATCACCTGAGGGTGGAACGTACCCTTGTGCTCCATCACGGTGCGACGTTCGTTGCCCGAGGCATCGATGTCGAGCTTCAGTGTCTCGCCTTCGATCAAATCCTCGAACTTCACGATCCCGTCCACTTCCGAAATAATCGGGGTGTTGTGAGGATCCCATTCGCACATCACGCTGCCCTTGAGGACCTTCTGGCCATCTTCCACAAACAGGGTCGAACCGTTAGGTATGTCCAGTTTGTCGAGTTCACGACCACGATCATCAAACAGCTGAATTTCACCGTTACGGGTCAGAGCAATCTTCTTGCCATCTTCGAGAACAGCCGCATTGATGTTCACGAACTTCACGATCGCATCACGCTTGGCCTTGTGCTCTTTCTCTTCCAAACCACGGCTGGCCACCCCACCAATGTGGAATGTACGCATGGTCAGCTGAGTACCAGGCTCGCCAATCGACTGGGCTGCGATGATGCCGACGGCCATACCTTGCTCAACAAGCTGACCTGTCGATAGGTCCATGCCATAGCAGGATTGACAAACCCCGAGAGGGGCTTCGCATGTCATCGGGCTACGAACCTGAATCTTCTCGATCTGCATCTCTTCGAGCTTACGGGCCTGCTCGAAGCTGATCATATCGTTCTCTTTGATCACCACATCATCGGTGATCGGATCATTGATACTGACCCGGCTGACACGACCGCGAACGGATTGAGAAAGACTGACTTCGAGCTTCTCGCCCTTGTACACCGACCCCTTGGTGATACCTTGAGCCGTGCCGCAATCGAACATCGTGATCACCACGTTTTGTGCGACGTCAGCAAGTTTACGAGTCAGGTAACCGGAGTCAGCCGTCTTCAGAGCCGTATCCGCGAGACCCTTCCGGGCACCGTGAGTCGAGCTGAAGTATTCAAGAACCGACAATCCTTCACGGAAGTTGGCCTTGATCGGTGTCTCAATAATCTTACCGTTAGGCTTCGCCATGAGGCCCCGCATACCGGCCAACTGGGTGATCTGACCCACACCGCCCCGGGCACCGGAGTCGGCCATCAGATAGATCGGGTTGAGATAGACTTCGCCGTTGCGAACGTCGGTCTTCAACTCTTCCATCATCTGGTTGGTGATCAGTTCCCGGGCATGCGTCCAGGCGTCGATGACGTTGTTATAACGTTCGCCGTCTGTAATCAAGCCACGCTGATAGTTCCGGTTGAACCCAGAAACCCGTTTCTCTGCATCAGCCAGAATCTTGTCTTTTGATTCTGGAGTACGCAGGTCATCGGTCGCAAACGACAAGCCTGAACGTGTCGATTCACGGAACCCAAGGTCTTTCATCCGGTCGAGAAGGTCAATAGTCGCGCCCCGGCCCAAAAGCTGGTAGCAGTCAGCAATAATCGACTGAAGCTGCTTTTGGGAAAGTGCGACGTTGTAGAAACACATCTTGGCGTGAAGGATGTCGTTAAAGACAACCCGGCCCACAGTGGTTTCTACCAATCCGCCCAGCTTGTGAGTCTTCTCGCCTTCGCCTTTGACCATCTTGTCTTTGGCGATACGCACCTTGATTCGGGCGTGAATATCCATCTTCCGAAGGCTGAACGCCAGGAAAACTTCTTGAGGAGATGAGAAAATCATGCCCTCGCCCTTGTCACCGGCACGGTGAACGGTGAGATAGTAAGAACCCATCACGATGTCCTGTGTAGGACTGATGATCGGGCTACCGTTGGCTGGACTGAAGATGTTGTTTGTGGACATCATCAGGGTCATGGCTTCCACTTGCGCTTCAATCGAGAGCGGCAAGTGAACGGCCATCTGGTCACCGTCGAAGTCGGCGTTGAAACCCTTACAAACCAGAGGGTGAAGCCGAATGGCGTTACCTTCCACCAGTGTCGGTTCGAACGCCTGAATACCCATCCGGTGAAGGGTAGGGGCCCGGTTTAGAAGCACAGGGTGATTTTTGATCACCTCTTCGAGAATGTCCCAAACCTCATCGGCACGGCGTTCAAGCATCTTTTTAGCAGACTTGATCGTGTCGGCGATCCTCTGCTCTTTCAGACGACGAATGATGAACGGCTGGAACAACTCCAGAGCGATTTTCTTCGGAAGACCGCACTGGTGCAGACGCAATTCAGGACCGACCACGATGACGGAACGAGCGGAGTAGTCAACACGTTTGCCAAGCAGGTTTTCACGGAAACGCCCCTGTTTGCCCTTGATCATGTCTGTCAAAGACTTCAAGGCGCGGTTCGATGAACCAAGAACAGGTCGCTTGCAACGATTGTTATCGAACAGAGCATCGACAGCCTGTTGAAGCATCCGCTTTTCGTTACGAATGATGACTTCAGGTGCGTTAAGATCGACGAGTTTCTTCAACCGATTGTTACGGTTGATAATACGACGATAGAGGTCGTTCAGGTCGCTCGTCGCAAAGTTGCCGGAATCCAGCAAAACAAGTGGCCGAAGGTCTGGAGGAATGACTGGGATACATTCCAGAACCATCCACTCAGGACGATTCTCGCTATCGCGAAGTGCTTCCACAACCTTCAGCCGCTTTGTTAGATCCTTCAGCTTTTGCTTGCTGGAAGTCTCAGTCAGCTCTTGACGAAGTTGCTTGGAGATCGCTGCCAGGTCGAGCCTCAGAAGGAGTTGACGAACCGCTTCGGCACCCATGTCGGCTTTGAAAGCCTCACCATATTTGGCACGGGCGTTGCGGTAATCTTCTTCGTTCAGAAGCTGTCGTTCCTTGAGTTCCGTATCGCCTGGATCAACGACAACGTAATCCTGGAAATAGATGACCTTTTCCATGCTGGACGTCTTCATGTCCAGAAGGGTTCCAAGTCGGCTTGGCATCGCCTTGAAGAACCAGATGTGAACCACTGGTGCTGCAAGTTCAATGTGGCCCATGCGCTTACGGCGAACACGGGAGTGGGTGACTTTCACGCCACACCGATCGCAGACCATACCCTTGTACTTCATACCGCGGAATTTGCCGCAGGCGCATTCCCAATCCTTCTCAGGCCCAAAAATCTTTTCGCAGAAAAGACCATCTTTTTCGGGGCGATAGGTGCGGTAATTGATAGTCTCAGGTTTTTTGATTTCACCAAATGAACGACTTCGGATATCGGAAGGGCTGGCAAGGCGGACCTTCACGGCACCATAGTCATTAACGCGATCGTAGGCACTTTCGCCCATGCTCACAGAACACACTCCTTCAACAAGGGGTGAGAACGCCAATATATGCTGTATCTGGCGGAACGTGTCTTCAAGCCGCTGTTTGGGAATAAATCAGGTGCAACCTTGATAAATTCCTCCGCAAACTGATCTCCGGAAAATGACTTATCTGAAATCTCAGAGACACCGTTCAACCATAGGCTGATCAGGTCGATGATCATCAGGGCACCTTCCATATCTGGTTCCAGGTTCCACTAGGTCAGCCAATCAAGGCATACCGTAAACCTTAGACG
>Ga0209444_10001586_pt1 | contig 12473 bp, 9 predicted proteins | sample LauGreFaBDMM15DN_2_FD_188215 | JGI IMG/M metagenome (GOLD analysis project Ga0209444, IMG submission 188215) | Freshwater lake microbial communities from Lake Michigan, USA - Fa13.BD.MM15.DN (SPAdes) (version 2) | ecosystem: Environmental > Aquatic > Freshwater > Lake | place: Lake Michigan, USA...
ATTATCAAGGCAGTTGAAACCATAAACGAACAGATCCGTGACGGTAACTCCGTTTTAGGTGAAGTGGACCATCCAGATGATCTAAAAATAAATTTAGATCGTGTGTGCCACACAGTTGAAGGCATGTGGATGGACGGACATGCTGGTTGCGGTAAGTTGAAAATTCTGCCAACCCCAATGGGTGAATTGATAAAGACTCTGTTGACATCACCATCTACACGCCAGGTGGTTCAGCCGGCCTTGGGCTTTCGATATTAAAATCGCTTGATGCACCGACGATTGAAATCCGAGAGAATTCCGAATCGCTTCGCGAACGTGTTTCAGGCACAGTCATGGGCCTTTTGGCGCTCCTGAAAATTGAAGCTGATCCGATCACAAGTCGCGAATTCCTGCTACTGTCCACAATTATTGAATCGGCCTGGTTTGCAGGCAAATCGCTTGATCTGGCGGACTTGATCCGTCAGGTGCAAACGCCTCCATTTGAAACCGTCGGTGTGATGAGCGTGGAAACCGTGTTTCCTGCTAAGGACCGATTTCAACTAGCCATGAAAATTAATACTCTGGTGGCATCTCCCGGCTTTGCAGCTTGGCGCACGGGCGAGCCACTGGATATCAAACGACTGTTCCATACGCCTGCAGGCAAGCCCAGACTGACCATTCTTTCCATCGCACACCTGTCTGACTCAGAAAGAATGTTTTTTGTCACGCTTTTACTCAATGAAGTCATCGCCTGGATGCGTGCCCAGCCCGGCACTTCAAGCCTCCGGGCGCTTCTCTATATGGACGAAGTTTTCGGATATTTTCCTCCGACAGCCAATCCACCGTCCAAAACACCCATGCTGACACTGCTGAAACAGGCCCGGGCATTTGGACTGGGCGTGGTTCTGGCGACTCAAAACCCGGTCGATCTGGATTATAAAGGCCTTTCCAATTGCGGTACGTGGTGGATCGGTCGGTTGCAGACAGAACGCGATAAAGCCCGTGTTCTGGACGGCCTTGAAGGTGCTGCCACAGCGGCTGGGCAAGGGTTTAACAGATCCGACATGGATATAATGATTTCAGGCTTATCCCAGCGCGTTTTTCTGATGAATAATGTGCATGAGGAACAGCCGATTTTATTTCAGACCCGATGGGCTCTCTCGTTCCTGCGAGGCCCTCTTTCGCGAACCCAGATTTCCGATTTAATGAAATCGCGAAAAACAAATGGTGAATCCGACACCCAGACAACGCCTGAAACCAAGGAAACTGGCTCGACAATAGAGTCAGTTGGTCGGCCAATCTTGCCTCCTGATATTGAAGAATTTTATCAGCCTGCCCGCAAGGCTGGAAATATTGTTTACAAGCCAGCATTATTGGGCGAAGCGAAAGTGCATTTCACTCAAACTGCCGGAGGGATTGATATCTGGGAGCGACTCTCGCTGGTCGTTCCACTTGATGGTTCAATAGCCGACGAACCTTGGCTGGCTGGTGAAGTGTTTATTGAAGATCCTCCAGAACGCGAAAAAACGCCTGACGACGAAGCCAAATTCAGCTCCATACCAGGCGAACTTTCCAAGCCCAAAAGTTTTGCCGCCTTGGGAACAGCATTAAAGGATCACCTTTATCGCAACCACGTATTGAACCTGTTTAAATACACTCCATTAAAGATGATCAGCCAGCCAGGTGAGGATGAGGGCGATTTTCGCGTCAGAGTGGCCTCGAAAGTGGCTGAACAGCGTGACGAGCAGGTTGAATCGCTTCGAGCCAAATATGCAACCAAACGCAGGACACTTGAAGATAAAATGATGAGGGCTCAGCAAAAGGTGGACCGCGAGAAATCACAGGCGAATTCCAAAATGATGGATGCAGTCATTTCTGTCGGTTCGACCATTTTTGGTTCATTGATGGGCCGGAAAAAGATTACAGCTACCACCATCGGCAAGGCAGCCACTGCGGCCAAAACGGCTTCGAAAGTGGCTGGCCAGAAGCAGGATGTGGCTCAGGCTGAAGAGAGTCTGGAGGCTGTGGCATCGCAACTGATTGATCTGGATGCGCAGATTGATTTGGAAATTGAGACCTTGAAATCATCTGCAAATCCGCAGTCTTTGCAACTGGAGACTGTGGAACTATCGCCAAAGAAGACCGAAATCCAAGTGGATCGGGTCGCACTGTACTGGCTTTGCTGAACAGAACGAGTTTAAACTCAAAGATTCATCTCTTGAGTTCGTAATATCGCCGGGCTGTACCGGCGAATATTTCGGATTGTTCAGCTGTTGAGAGAGTTGCAATATTTTCCGCAAACGCATCGTGCACTTGCTCGTATGAACCAGCCAGTTCGCACACAGGCCAATCAGAGCCAAACATGAGCCGGGTTGGCGAAAAGGCTTCGATGGCCTGATCGATGTAAGGCTTAAGATCAGCAGGCTGCCATGCGTTCCAGTCGGCTTCCGTGACCATTCCGGAGAGTTTGCAGAAGACGTTTTGATATTTGGCACAGGCCACGAATTCTTTTTGCCATTGAGCAAATCCCTGAGATGCAATCTGGGGCTTTGCCAGATGATTGATCACCATTTTTAGTGTGGGAAACTTCCGGGCCAGAGTGGGAACCAGTTTGAGGTGTTTCACATAAATTAAAACGTCGAAAGGGACGTTGTGTTTTTCAAGTATGGAAAGGCCACGAAGGACATCGGTACGGATCAGAAAGTTATCGTCTGGTTCGTCTTGAACAACGTGCCTGACTCCAAGAAATTTCGGGTTCTGACGAGCTTTTAATAGCTGGTCCTCACACTCACGAGATCCAAGATCAACCCATCCAACTATCCCAAGCAGGTATGAATTTTGGTCGCAGAGACTTAAAACCCAGTCATTTTCCAATAGATTATGCTGGGTCTGAACAAAAATCGAGCCATCAATATTTCGATGATCCAAATGGACTTTTAAATCATCAGGCAAATAATCGCCACGGATTTTCGCCAGTTTCGGGTTATCCAGCCATTTGTAATCAAATGGCTGGCTGCGCTGCCAGAAATGCTGATGGGCGTCGATTTTTTGGAGGTTCATTGTAGATACAACTCAGTCCATGCGAACACCGATCGAGAGCAGTATATTGGCATATCGCTGTCGATCGGCGGTTTGTACGGTCAGAATATGGTCAGGAGTTGCCACGGCGTCGTAAAAATCCCATTTGTCGATTGGTTTCAACTCAAGATCTAAACCAGCATCAGCGATGACCTTGCGATAATCGTCCCAGACAGGTGGGTCGGCGTCGAGCGCGTAGGGGTCGTCCTTGGTATACATCATGGTATTGATTTCGTCGATCGGAATGGCCGATAAAATCGCTTCCAGAACCTGTGCACAATTCAGGACGCCTGGCATCAAGTTTAAACAGACGATTTCGGCGTTGGGGCCTTTTTTCGAGGAGCTTGGATAATTTCCGTCCGCGATCAGGATCTTGCCGTGATGGCCGGCCCTGCCGATGATTTCATTAATCTGGGGATGAATCAGTTTGTGCTTGAGCATATCAGGAAAAGCTCCGAGTTGAGAGTGGATTTAATTCCGGAAATAGAGGTGGAACGAGTCGATGGTTGTTTTGGCAGCCGTCAAGGAATCAGGCCAGGGCAGAGCTTCTGCCGAAACATAGCCTTGATAATTGATCTCTGCAAGTGCTGCACTGACAGATGTTAAATCAATGTGGCCATTGCCGGCGGGCTTGCGATTGGAATCGACGAAATGCACGTGGCCGATCTGATCGCCACCCTGGCGGATGGAATCGGCGATGCTTGCTTCCTCGATATTCATATGAAAAAGGTCGGCCAGTAGTTTGACATTTCTGGTGGAAAGCTGGTCCAGCAAATGCAACCCTGATTCAATGGTATTCACCAGATTGGTTTCGAACCGGTTTAAAGGCTCGTAAATCAATATGACACCTTGCTGGGCTGCAAATTCGCCAAGTTCTTCCAGTGCATCGGCCAGATAAGCCATGGCCGTGGCTTGATCGACACCATCGCCATGTCGGCCCTGCATGGATCCAATGATGGCGGGGGCTTTATTTACAGCTCCTGCAGCGATCATGGATTTGATGAAATCTTTGGCCTTTTGGCGATCACTTACATTTGGAAGGGTTAAATGCAACTTGTGCTTAACCCACCCAGCTCCTGTCCCGACAGCGGCCAGAGCGAGTCCGTTATCCGCAAGAGCTTTGGAAACGGCTGATGAGTGGAGGACCTCAGGGCCTGGGGCGAAGATTTCAACAGCGTCAAAACCGAGCTTTTTAGCAGTTTGACAGGCGTTTTCGAGGTTGTCCCAAAACACGAAAGGGCCACCACGGGCTTCAGGAACCAGACTTATTGTGACACTTGAGCGGATCATTGTTGAAACTACCTCAATGCAAATCAGACAGTGATTTTCGTTTGAAAGACTTCGGTCAGGCGTTTGGGTGGCCGACCATAAATTGATGTGTATTCGTCGATGGTAGGAGCGATTCTAACCTGCAATTTGGCATCGTGATTTAGGCTGATATTTTTCAGCAAATGCACCTGAAATGGGTTGCGGAATCGGTCGAAAGTCATGTCAGCAAATTCAGCCACACCTTCAACGCGGGCCACAAGGGCAGGCACAATTTCTTCAAAAACCACGTCGCGACACCAACGATTTGCAGCCTTGTCAGCCATCACCTGTTGAACGGTTTCAAAGCCATGCCCATAAAACCTGGCGACCATGCAACTGTGAACTGCATTTAAAATGCGAACTTTTCTGAGGAAAAATGGCGACATGTCGTCGACAACGTGCATGTAGGGGCTTGAAAACAGTGGTGGAACACCGCGAGCGGGCTTCTGGATGGCAAACAGGGCGTAAGGCTCGACGGCGATCAGCATTTTATCGGTGGCTGCCAGAGGGTGATCCGCCGGGCCGTCAGTAATAATACAATCGACAAGATTATTCAGCCACCAGCATTGATCAGTGACCCAGGAGATGAAATCGGCTGGCAAATTCCAGTTGGTGGCTTGTGCGATCACCAGTTTGCAGACTTTATCGGCGTTTTGCTCGATCAATTCACATGGGAGAATGACAAGCGGGTTTGAGCCTGCCTGATACCTTGCCCAAAGCACGGCCGCGAGCTTGCCGGGCAGGGATTTGGGCGGGCTGTCCGTGAGTTTGTCGGTGCCATCGGTTTCATAACCGGCTTCAGTCGCATTTGTGACGACATATTTTAATTCAGGAGAAGCTGCGATTTTAAGGATTTCAGGCCAGTTTGTACCTGCAACCAGTGCCCGGCTGACACTTTCAATTTTCATTGGCCGGTCAACTACCTGGCCGTCTTCCACGCCTCGATAAAGGGCGTGATAGGCGCCTTTTTGGTCGGCGAGTGTGTTGGCGCGTGAGCCGGGTGTGGACTGAACGATCACAATTCGGCCAACGTTTTGGCCTTCCAGGTTGGCTTGATGGACAAATCGGTCGAAAAATCCGCGTAGGAATCGGCCGGCACCAAATTGAAGGATGGTTTCAGGTTGATTTTGCATTTGATCAGGAATCCTTGAAATATGAGAGTCAGGAGCCGACTTCAATAATCGCCTTGATCACGCCTGATTCAGGGTTGATAAAGGATGGGAAGACTTGGATGACATCTTCAAAGCGTGTTCGGTGGGTGATCCAGGGGCCGGTATTAATCTGATCTGTTTCGATCAATTCAATAATACGTTTGAAGTCGCCTGGCAAAGCATTTCTCGAGCAGAGCAAAGTGCCTTCAGGGCGATGGAAAACGGCGTGTCTGAATTTCACTTCATCGGTGGTGATACCGACATAAACCAGTCGGCCGCCGCCATTGGCGATCAGTTCAAAGCCGTTGGACATGCTGCCGGTGTGGCCTGTGGCGTCGATCACAACGTTGGGCAGGTGGCCTCCGGAAAGCTCGACGAGATTTTTCTGAAGATTTTCGTCGGTCTTCAGAGTATGCTTCACGCCCATGATATCGCGGCAGAATTGCAATCTTTTTTCGTTAAGATCGACCACAATCAGACGAGCGCCTGTGAGTTTGACAAATTCAATCACAGAAAGTCCAATTGGGCCGGCACCGATCACGGCCACAACATCGTCTTTGGTAATTGCGGCCCGATTCACGGCATGACAGCCAATGGCGAGTGTTTCGACGAGTGCAAGCTGTTCGAAATTGAGTTTTTTCGAGACGTGCAGTTTGCGGGCTGGTATGGTGAAAAGCGGTGTCAAGCCGCCATCGCAGTGGACACCGAGGGTCTGGTTTGATTCGCAGCAGTTGGTAAAACCACGTCGGCAGGCGTGGCAATTCTGGCAATTGATATAAGGCTCGATCGAGCATTTATCGCCGATTTTAATATCCGTGACACCCGATCCCACGGCAACCACTTCCACGCCAAGTTCGTGGCCTGGGATCCGTGGATAGCTGAAGAATGGCATTTTGCCGAGATAGCCGGAAAGGTCCGTGCCGCAGACTCCGACTTGATGGATCCGAACCACGGCATCGCCGGGCCCTGGGGCAGGCGGTTCGGGGATGTCGATCAACCTCCAGTTTTTGGGCGAATCGAGTGAAAGCGCTTTCATTTGATTGATTCCTTTGAGACTGGTGCGGTTGGATTAAATCTTGTCGTTATTTTCTGGACGACCTTCGATATAAAACCAGTTGTGGATTGGTTTCAGGATGGCCAGAACGTCGTTCAGCAGTTCGGTGTTGATCGGTTGATTGGCCCAGGTGGCCCAGTTGCGGACATTTTCCGGGTTGGCCGATCCAACAATGCAAGTGGCCAGATCTTCATTTGCAATCGAGAATTGCAGTGCAAGCTGGGCGATATCCACACCATTCTGCGTGCACAACCGGGCCGCTTTCTGGCAGGTTTCACGCACCAGAGGCGTGGCCTTGTGCCAAGGAGGCAGTTCGGCATTGGTCAGCAATCGGGCGGAAAATGGAGCGGCGTTCATGATCCCGACATTTTTCGATTTTAAATACGGGACAAGATCGCCGAGCATCGTGTTTTGAAGCGTGAAGTGATTGTAAGAGAGAACTACGTCGAGGTCGGTCTGATCGAGTACGAATTTAAAGATATTCATCGGATAACCGCTGATCCCGATGAATCGGACCTTGCCGGACTGCTGGATCTTGCGGAGGGCGGGCAGGGTTTCGTCGACGATTTGTTGCATTTCGACAAATTCAATGTCGTGGCAAAGCATGATGTCGAGGTGATCCACACCCATGCGCTGGAGGCTGATGTCGACACTTTCGATGACACGACGGGCGGAGAAATCAAAATGGGTGCCTGCGTATCGGCCAAGTTTCGAGCCAAGAATATAGGAATCTCGCGGCACTCCGCGCAGGGCCACGCCGAGCAGGCATTCGCTCATGCCCCGGCCATAGAACGGCGAGGTGTCGATAAAGTTCATGCCAAGGTCAAGCGCAACGTGAACGGAGCGGATGGCTTCAGTCAAATCTACCTGACGGAATTCCTGACCCAGAGAACTGGCCCCGAAGCTCAGTACGGGGAGGTTCAAACCGGTACGTCCAAGCGGTCGGTGATTCATGGGTACGAATATTCCAAAAGGCGTTGGTCTGGCCCCACTGAAAGCGAGTGAATCAGGGCGGCCCATCTTGAAGATTGAGAGGTTTGGGTGTGATCATACTAACTATCAAACGGGCCACTGTCATGCGTTTTTTTTGAAGACAGGTTCGTCGGCATGTATTCAAGACGGCTGAACATGGTTAAATCGAGTGAATTCCTATTGGATGTCGGTCACTTCGAACGCTCTGAAAAACCGAAGTTTGCCGAACGGAATTTTGGCATTCAGAGACTCGTAGATATAAGTCAGAGTGGCAGAGGTGTTGGCTTTAAAGGCTTCTCGCATCAGGCTGGCTTCCTCGGAGGTATAAAAGTCTTCAGGTTTGAGCGGTTCGCCTGCTTCCAGAGCCTGGCAGAGATGGTTTTCAATCGTGGATGGAATCAGACCACGGCTGGCTGCAATTTGTGCGATGGATTGGCCTGCCCGATAACCTTTGAGACTCTCAAGAACTGTGCCGCTCAAATCGCCAGGTGAACGTGTGGGCCGTGAAAGTGAAGCTGCTGGAGCAGGAGCTTGCCTGGTTTCTGCAAAAGTTTTGCGATGGTTGGTTGCGAGCCACTCGCCGACTGCGGCGATGAAAGTGTCTCCATATTCGGCGAGCTTACGTTCACCCACGCCTGGTACAGAGAGAAACTCTGATGCTGAAAGTGGATACGTCCGGGCAATGTGACGCAGGGTGACGTCAGAGAAAACGACATAGGCCGGTACGTTGCGTTCATCAGCCAAGGTTTTACGGAGCAGGCGAAGTTCGTGAAACAGGCCTTCATCGCACGGAATGTCGCCGGTTTTGGCCATCCGGGCGACCGCTGCGGTAGCAACCTTCTTCTCAGCTTCATCTTTACGGCGACTTAGAATGATCGGCACCCGTTGCCGAAGGGCGTTCATACCTTTTTCGGTGAGGGTGACGGTCTGAAATTGGTCCTGGCTGGCTTCAGTCAGGCCAAGGCTGGTGAGGCGTCGGCCGAGGTCGATCCAATCCTTGCGTGACTTGTCTTTACCGATGCCGTAGGTGGATAGGCTGGTGTGATCCCATTTCCGGATTTTTTCGGTATTTGCCCCGGCAAGGATATCGGCAATGTGTGGCCAACCGACGGAAAAGCGGGCTTTCTGGCCGATCCGATAAATACAGCTGAGGAGTTTCTGGGCTTCGATCGTGGCGTCCCAGGTATCCATGGGTTCAAGGCAATTATCGCAACTTCCGCAATTGTCATGCGGCCAATCTTCGCCAAAATAGCGCAGAAGCGATGCCCGGCGGCAGGTGCATTCTTCAGCGTAAATGGCCATTTGATCGAGTTGCCGACGGGCCACTTGCTGAGCTTGCGGGTCGGTGATTTCTTCGAGAAAACGTAGTTGCTTAACGATATCGCCACGCGAATAGAGCATGATGCACTCTGCCGGGAGGCCATCGCGCCCGGCCCGGCCTGTCTGCTGGTAATATCCTTCCACGTTCTTGGGCAGGTCGGCGTGGATCACATAACGCACGTTCGGCTTGTTGATTCCCATCCCGAAAGCCACTGTAGCACAAACGATACGCGCTTTATCGCGAATGAAATCTTCCTGATTTCTGGTCCGTTCATCGGGTTCCAGGCCAGCATGGTAGGCGATCGCAGGCAGACCTGCGTCAATCAGCATTTCGGCCATGCTTTCAGCCGTTTTACGGGACTGACAATAGATGATGCCTGATTCTTCAGGCCGGGCGGATGCAAATTCCCACACCTGTTTCGCCGGTTTCTCTTTGGCGATCACACGATAGCTCAGATTGGGCCGATTGAAGCTGGAAAGAAATACAGCCGGGTCTTGGAGCTTAAGCTGATTGGCAATGTCGGCCTGAACCTGAGGCGTGGCCGTGGCTGTTAGGGCGATCATAGGCACTTGGGGAAATAGGGACCTAAGCTGGCTGAGCTTGCGATACTCCGGGCGAAAATCGTGCCCCCATTCGCTGATACAGTGCGCTTCGTCTACGACAAGTGACCGCACATTCCAGTGCGCGAGCCGATCCAGAAAGTCTGAAAGCATCAGGCGTTCCGGGGCCACATAAAGCAGCTTATAATGCCCGTTACCGAGTTCCTGAGAGCGTTTATGAACTGTGGAGCCATCGAGCGATGAGTTCAGAAATGTGGCTGAAACACCGGCTGCCTGAAGTTGGTCGACTTGATCTTTCATCAAGGCAATCAGGGGCGAGACCACCACAGTCAGGCCGTCTCTCACCAGAGCAGGGAGTTGATAGCAAAGGCTTTTACCAGCACCGGTTGGGAGAATTGCGACAGTGTCGCGACCGTCGAGCGACGACTCCATGATCTCGCGCTGGAGTGGACGGAAATCCGTGTATCCGAAGACTTGTTTGAGCAGGGCTTGTAAATTTGCGGTCATTACCCTGAGAGTTCCATGAAGGCCTTACGGCGTAGCGGGTGATCCATCATCGTTCAATTTCAAATGTCATCATAGCGAAATCGCTTGGAAATTAGAAAGCTCTTGAATCATGTTAGATGTTGTACTTGATGGCTTTTCCGATTTGGAAACAAAAAATCTCCGGAAGATCGTTTGAAGGATCGTTCCGGAGATATCGGGAGGGGGGGATTTCTAACAGTCGCTTACTCGCCGCCTCTGAACATTCGGAACAGGCCACGGCGAGGAGGGTTCGGATCGTTGAACGGATTGGCGAATCCGTTACGTGGCGATCCTGCGTTTACGTTCGATGGCATCGGAGCGCGGCCCGCTTCGAACACACGAACTGGCGAGAAGTTTGGAGATCTCGAATTCGAGGCTCGCATGGTGATCACATCGTAGTCGGGGCGATCACCGCTCGGAGCGTTGGCCATATCCAGAGCACGCACCTGTGCTTCGGTCATGTAGGGGTTGTAACCCTGCCAACGTGTGTTGAGCACTTCCAGAAGATTGAGCGGGCAAAACATGGCGTCGCCGCTTACGGATTGCCAGTCGGCTGCCCACGGATTCGTTTCATCCACTTCGCCGGTTGGGGCGTAGTTGAGGATGTAGTCATAGCGAATGAGGCGCGGCTTGTCATCCTCACCATTCAGGCTTGAGCCGGAATTGCAAAGCACTTCTGTGACAATCTTATAAGCCCGTTCGCCACGGCTGGTATCGGCCACATAGGTGGATCGATATTCGCCAAGCCCCTGATTCCAGACTTCGTTGGGAGTTCCCCGTGGTGGGAAGGCCCGGAAGTTGCCCAGAAGGGCTTTTTTATCGGCACGTACATGCTTCTCGAGCATGGCGTGGAAGTGTGGGACGGAACGGTCGCAGGCGTCAGGGCCAGGCCGGGGTGGGCCAGCGGCCACTTCCGTGACGTAATCGCCAATGGCGTGATTGTAGTGATTTTCACCCAATTCCGCCCAAAGTGATTTCAGTTCGTCGCGAGTCATGCCAGAGCCTGGCATCGGGATTGGCTCGTTCAGCAGAATCGAAGCCACGGCACCGCCAAGGCAGTGACCAGGCCATCTCTGAATATCTTGATTCTGACTGTTCGCAGCTTCCCATTGACGGGCCATGGTTCGATTGAGTTGATCGAACTTCAGGAGCGGGGAAGGGGTGCTGTAAACCTGACCGCCAACGCCGCGAGCCGTAAGATCGTCGTACAGGTTCGGGAACCAGGTGAGATCGTCGCCGGGAGCTGGCTGAGTTTCCAGCAGTCCGTTGGCACCGGCCCGGACAATGTCCTGACCAGGCGGAATGCGCGAGCCAGGCTGGGCGACCATGATGTCGTCACCCTGAACCTGAGAGGTATCCACGATCCCATTGCCACCGGCCCAGGGTTCGTGAATGGCGTCTGCCTTGGTAGGCCAGTAATAGAAATTCCAGGGCTTGCGAGCCGCTTTACCAATTTGTGTAAACCTGGATTCCAACGTGTATGGCTTGCCTTCGGACTTAATCTCGAAAGTAAACCAGCCATGCCGGTTCATACCAGTTTCAGCACCGTTATTGAAGTCTCGGCCATCGGGGCCCTTGAGATTTTCAATTTTGCCAGCGGTGGTTTCAATCGTTAATGATCCACCGAACCGGGTGGGAACATAGACGCCATACTTTTTATCGCCCGTCAAATTCACTGTCCGACCACCCAGTGGGACCGACAGTACTTGTACTGTAGGAGCCGTAGCGGTGGCCGCCGCCGGGTTGGCTGGGTTGGCAGCCTCCGGAGCGGTCTGAGCCATAGAGATATTAAAGTCCAGAGCACAGACACCAAACGTGATACACGTTCGGAGCGTCCTCAGGACTATTTCCCCCCTCGATTTCATAGAATCCCCCGATTCGCGGATCTGTCCGTAGATCGTTAAACTTGACTACCTATCAGACGCATCCCTGCATCTGTAGTACGACTCAGTCGAAACCGGGCCGTATTTTGAGTCATGTCAAGTCACTATCATGGGTATGGTATAACCTACAATATGGTTCGTCATTTTTACCAAATCAGAGTATCTCTATTTAGATCTCCCAGTTTATTTGAACAACCCCTGTTCGTTAAAGCCCGCACAATCGTCATCTATCCAGAAATTACCTAGATTTTAGAATTTGACTAATCAGCGTAGATCGCGCTGACGATAGAAAACCTTAGACATCCGGAGTGTCGTTTTGACCATTCCGTTTGTTTTGAAAGGCAAGAACCGAATCGAACCTTTCAGCCATTGCTCAACTCTATTATTGCGATTCTGTCGCAGTAATTGCTCAAGGATGAGCGAGGCGAGTTGTGATCAGATTCTTCCGTGTGGAAGCGGTTGAAAATGTCACAGCACACAGCTTTCCTCCAGGATGACGAGGATCTATCAAGATGACGAATATTATCGCTGGTCTGGCTCTCAGTGCAGTGGCTTTGACAGGTGCTGAACCTAGCGCTCAAAGTCAAGCCAATCAAGGTGTTGCTCCTTCCGGGCAATACGCTGCACCGGTTGCATTATCAC
>Ga0209444_10001593_pt1 | contig 12436 bp, 10 predicted proteins | sample LauGreFaBDMM15DN_2_FD_188215 | JGI IMG/M metagenome (GOLD analysis project Ga0209444, IMG submission 188215) | Freshwater lake microbial communities from Lake Michigan, USA - Fa13.BD.MM15.DN (SPAdes) (version 2) | ecosystem: Environmental > Aquatic > Freshwater > Lake | place: Lake Michigan...
GCACCTGCACCGTGTCCTCGATTTGCCGGCCATAACCTCCGGCCATGGCCATGGCCAGCGGAATACGCCGCTCTCGCGCCCAAGCCAGCACACGCTGATCGCGCTGTTGCAGGCCTGCAAAGCTCAAATTCAGTCGCCCCAAGCGGTCCCCCTCATGAGGGTCAGCACCTGCGAGGTAAAAAATCAAATCCGGCGCGCACCGCTCTTGCAGTTCATGCAAGGCCTTGTCTAAAGCCTCTGAATATGGGGCGTCGGTGCAGCCGTCAGGCAACTCCATGTCGATATCGCTGGCCTCTTTGCGAAACGGAAAGTTTTTTGCGCCGTGCAATGACAAGGTGAACACAGACGGGTCATCGCGAAAAATATGCGCCGTACCGTTGCCTTGGTGCACATCCAAATCAATCACTGCCACTTGCAAAGCTCGGCGTTGATGGCGCGCCCACTCGGCTTGCATCAAACGCGCCGCCACCGCCACATCATTGAAAACGCAAAACCCGCCGCCTTTGTCGGCATAAGCATGGTGAGTGCCGCCCGCCAAATTAGCAGCAACCCCCTCTTGGAATGCGGTTCGTGCCGCCATGACGGTGGCGCCTACCGAGCGCCGCGCCCGCTCGACCATGCCCTCAGACCAAGGAAAACCGATTTCTCTTTGCGCGGCGGGTGGCAGACTGCCTTTGAACACCGCCTTTATATATAAGGGTGTGTGCACCAGCGCCAACTCACCTTCGCTGGCCGGATCGGCCAAATGCAGTGTCAATGGGGGCATTTCAGCCGCCAGCCGCTGGCGCAGCAGCTCGTATTTACCCATAGGAAAGCGGTGACCCGCTGGCAAGGTTTGGATATGGGTAGCGGCGTAGAAAAGCTTCATCTGCCTAGGATTGTCAGGGGATTTAGAAAAACCCACCTAATTTGCTGCGCCGCAACAAATACCGCTTGATTTGACCAGTATTAACCCTCATAATTCAATCCATGCTGCGCTGCAACAAAATCAAACGCAGTTAACAGGTTCCCATTTTTAACTTTTCAAAGGAAAACACCATGATGACCGCAGAACAAATGATTGCCGCCAACAAAGCCAGCATCGACACCCTTTTCGGCCTGAGCCACAAAGCTTTTGCCGGTGTTGAAAAAATGGTTGAACTCAATATGGCCGCTGCCAAAGCTGCTATGTCTGACAACCAAAACCACGCCCATGCCTTGATGAGCGTCAAAGACGTGCAAGAACTGATGGCCCTGCAAGCCGGCTACCTCCAACCCTTGAGCGAGAAAGCCGTTTCTTTCAGCCGCCACATGTATGAAATCGCCTCCAGCACCGGCGGCGAATTCACCAAAGCCGTGGAAGAAAAAGCGTCTGAAGCTCAACAAACCGTCACCAATTTGGTTGACTCTGCTGTGAAAAACGCACCTGCCGGTTCAGAAACCGCGGTTGCCATGATGAAAAGCGCTATTGCTGCCAGCCAAACCGCCATCGAAAGCGTTCAAAAAGCTGTCAAGCAAGCCACCGAAGCTGCTGAGTCCAATATGCACGCCATGGCTGCTTCAACCGTTGCGCCTGCTACAAAAGCTGCTGCACGCAAGCGCTAATCTGTTGCCAGAACCTAGGTTCTCAAGCTGTTGAAGAGCCCGTCGAAAGACGGGCTTTTTTTATTTGGCCAGCGCCGCTTTGAGAGCCGGCAGCGCAAGCTTCATGGCGGCGCGTCCGGCTTCAATGCTTTTCTTGCGGGCGGCAAATTCGGCACTGCCCACATCGGGCATGACGGGGCGCACCACCACCTCGGCTTGCGCCAACTCAAGTTGACTGATGCTTTTACCCATGATGCTGAAAGTTTGCAAAAGTACTTTCAGCATATCGGTGGTCTTGGCGTCTTCGGGGCGGCTGGAAATATCCACCGCAATGATGATGTCTGCGCCCATCTGGCGGGCATAACGCACGGGCACGGGCGAGACCAATCCGCCATCCACATAGTCTTTGTTGCCAATTCGTACTGGCTCAAACACCGAGGGCACTGCGCTTGAGGCGCGCACCGCAGTGGCTATATCGCCACGTCTGAACAATATGCCGTCACCGGTTTGCAAATCGGTGGCCACAATGCCCAGCGGCATTTTCATATCCTCAATCTTGGCGCCATTGAGTTGTGAATTGACGTAACGCCCCAGCGCCTCGCCACGCAGCATGCCGCGACTCAGGAAGGGTACGCTCCAGTCGGTCAGTTGCGACTCGTCCATGCTGTCGGCCAGCCACTGCAACTGCGCACCTGTCTTGCCCGTCGCGTAAAAAGCCGCCACCAAACTGCCCGCAGAGGTACCCACCACCAAATCGGGCTTGATGCCGTTTTCTTCCAAAACCTGAATCACCCCAATATGGGCAAAGCCCCGCGCCGCACCCCCGCCCAAAGCCAAGCCAAGCTTGGGAATTTTTCGGGTAACTGGCGCTGGGGGCGTCTCGGGGGGCATAGCCACCTCAGGAGGTTTGACGGTGGTGCAGGCGGCCAAGGCCATCAACAGTCCAGCCAACCCGAGTTGGCAAAAGCGGCGAGTCAAAGCAATCAATGGGTTCATGCACCGATTGTCACCCAGCAGGCACTGCGATAATCACCCGCTTCTCATCTATTGACAGCGTTGAAAGGCTATTCATGCAAATCAAAGGCAATGTATTTATCGTGACCGGCGGCGCGTCTGGTTTGGGCGAAGGCACTGCGCGGCTTTTAAGCCAAGCCGGCGGCGAAGTCGTGATAGCCGACATGCAGGACGAAAAAGGCCAAGCCATTGCCGCTGAAATTGGCGGTGCCTTTGTGCATTGCGATGTGTCCAATGAAGACAACGCCGCCGCCGTGGTCGCCAAAGCACAAAGCTTGGGCAAACTCAGCGGCCTGATTAACTGCGCAGGCATCGCCACCGCCGAGCGCACAGTTGGCAAAACAGGACCCCATTTGCTGGCCGGTTTTCAGCGCACCATCAGCATCAATTTGGTGGGCAGCTTCAACATGATTCGTTTAAGTGCCCAAGCCATGAGCAGCAACACGCCTGAAGACACTGGCGAGCGCGGTGTGTTGATTTCTACCGCTTCGGTGGCTGCCTACGATGGGCAAATCGGCCAAGCAGCTTATGCGGCCTCTAAAGGCGGCATTGTGGGCATGACCCTGCCCATCGCCCGCGACCTGTCCAAGCTGGGCATTCGCAATATGACCATCGCGCCCGGCATTTTTGGCACGCCCATGATGTTCTCCATGCCCAAAGAAGTGCAAGAAGCACTGGCCGCAGGTGTGCCCTTCCCCTCGCGTTTGGGCACGCCCATGGACTACGCCAAATTGGTCTTGCACATCTTAGATAACGACATGCTCAATGGCGAGGTTATCCGTTTGGACGGCGCAATTCGCCTGCCGCCAAAATAAGTGCGCAAAGCCGTACTCGCTCTCACGCTTGGCTTGCTTGCGGGTTTTGCGCAGGCACAGCTTAACTACCGCATCCCCGATTTACCCGAGGCCGCCAGCGGTTACCAAGCCAAATCTGGTTGGCCCCTCAAACAACGCGGGGTGGCCGCAGCCAACCCCTTGGCCAGCGACGCGGGTTACCAAGTGCTGCAAGCCGGTGGCACAGCAGTGGACGCGGCCATCGCTGTGCAAATGGTTTTGAGCTTGGTGGAACCTCAGTCCAGCGGCATTGGCGGGGGTGCTTTTTTGCTGCACCACAACAGCAAACAGTTGCAAGTTTTTGACGGCCGCGAAACCGCGCCGGCGCAAGCTACGGAGCGCTTGTTTTTGATTGAAGACAAGCCCATGGCTTTTAACAATGCGGTGGTGGGCGGCAGATCGGTGGGCGTGCCCGGCTTGCTGCGCATGCTGGAGAAAGCCCACCAACAACACGGCGCCTTGCCTTGGGCGCAACTCTTTGCACCGGCTATTGCCTTGGCTGAAGAAGGTTTCCCCCTCAGCCCACGCTTGCATGCACTTTTGAGCGCAGACACTTCTTTGCAACATGACCCGCAAGCGGCGGCTTATTTTTTTCAAGCCGATGGCAAGCCTTGGCCTGTCGGTCACCGTTTGCAAAACCCTGCCTTGGCGAGCATCTTCAAGCGCATTGCCCTTGAAGGCACAGACGCTTTTTACAGCGGCAACATCGCCCAAGCGCTGGTTGACAAAGTGCAGCAACACCCCAGCAACCCTGGTTTTTTAAGCCTGCAAGATTTACAAAACTACCAAGCTCTAGAACGCGATGCCCTGTGCTTCACACACGCCAGTAGCTTCAGCGCCACCCAACAAGTGCAGGTCTGCGGTGTGGGCCCGCCCAGCTCTGGCTTACTCACCCTTGGGCAAATTTTGGGCATGCTTCGTTCAGACGACAGCAACCTAGCCCCACCCGCCGTTTGGAGCGAGCGCAATACCTTGATGCCCAGCACCGCTTGGCTGCACAACTACAACGAAGCCGCACGCTTGGCATTTGCCGACCGCGCACAGTACTTGGGCGACCCCGCGTTTGTCAGCCCTCCCGCGCATGACTGGAAGTCGCTGCTCGACAACAACTATCTGCTTTCTCGCGCCAGCCAGATTGGCGACAGACGCATACCCGAGGTGAGTGCCGGCAACCCAGGCGGGGGTTTACAGGGATGGGCACCTATGGCCGACCAAACCGAGTACGGCACCAGCCACCTCAGCATCGTTGATGGTTTGGGCAATGCCGTGGCCATGACCACCACCATTGAGAGCGGCTTTGGCGCGCGCTTGATGGTCAGCACAGAAAATTTACCCGGCGGCTTTTTGCTCAACAACCAACTAACCGATTTCAGCTTTGTGCCGCAAGACGAGCAGGGCCGGCCCGTGGCCAATCGGGTGCAAGCCGGCAAACGTCCGCGCTCCTCCATGAGCCCCACCTTGGTGTTTGCCCAAACCGATGATGGAGACCGCGGCGAACGCGGCGAATTGCTGGCGAGTTTGGGCAGTCCTGGCGGGGCCATGATCATCCACTTCACCGCCCAAACTTTGTGGGCCATGCTGCACTGGGAGCAAGACGCGCAACAAGCCATCAACCTGCCGCATTCAGGCGTGACCGGTGCCAATGCGCCCATGCTGCTCGAATCAGGTTTGTTTCCATCGGCCACCTTGTCGAATTTAAAAATTCTGGGTCACTCGGTGAAAGAGATTGATATGCCCAGTGGCTTGCAAGCGCTGCAGCGACTCGGGGCCGATTGGTTTGGCGCGGCCGACCCTCGCCGTGAAGGTGTGGTCGCAGGCGACTGACATGGCCATCCCCCAGTCTTTCATCCAAGAGTTGATTAACCGCAGCGATGTGGTTGAGATCGTGGGCCGCTACGTACAACTGAAAAAAGGCGGCGCTAATTACATGGGGCTGTGCCCTTTCCACGGCGAAAAATCACCCTCGTTTTCGGTGAGCCCCGCCAAACAGTTTTTCCATTGTTTTGGTTGCGGCAAAAACGGTAACGCGATTGGTTTTTTGATGGAACACGCGGGCATGAGCTTTATCGAAGCGGTGAAAGACTTGGCGCAAAGCTACGGCCTGCAAGTCCCCGAAGACGACGCAGACCCCGCCGAGCGTCAACGCGCCCAGCAGCAACGCCAACGCCAAGCCACCTTGAATGAGGTGCTGGACAAAGCTGGCGAGTCCTACCGCAAGCACCTGAAAACCAGCCCACACGCTGTAGCCTATTTGAAGGGACGTGGTCTTTCAGGCGAAGTCGCCAAGCAGTTTGGTCTGGGTTATGCGCCTGATGGTTGGCGCAATCTGGCCAGTGTGTTTGCCGACTACCAAGACGCTTTGCTGGTGGAGTCGGGGCTGGTGATCACGAACGCAGAGGATGGCGAAGAAGAAAAACGTTACGACCGCTTTCGCGACCGCATCATGTTCCCGATTCGCAATGTCAAAGGTGAATGCATAGGTTTTGGTGGCCGCGTGCTGGGCGACGGCACACCCAAATACCTCAACTCACCCGAGACACCGGTGTTCAGCAAAGGCCGCGAGCTCTACGGCTTGTTTGAGGCGCGTCAAGCTTTGCGTGAAGCCGGTTATGTCTTGGTCACCGAAGGTTATATGGACGTGGTGGCCTTGGCGCAACTGGGCTTTCCCAACGCGGTGGCCACCTTGGGCACAGCCTGCACCACCGACCATGTGCAAAAACTCTTTCGCTTCACCGACTCGGTGGTGTTCAGTTTTGATGGTGACGCAGCCGGTAGACGGGCCGCACGCAAAGCACTGGACGGCGCCCTGCCCTTTGCCAGCGACACGCGCAATGTGAAGTTTTTGTTCTTGCCCGCCGAGCACGATCCCGACAGCTTTGTGCGTGCGCACGGCACAGACGCTTTCGCTCGATTGGTCTCGGATGCCACACCCTTGTCGCGCTTTGTCATGGAGGTGGCGCGCGATGGCTGCGATATCGATACCGCTGAGGGGCGCGCCCTGCTGGCCGCGCAAGCCAAACCTTTGTGGTCTTCTATGCCCGAGGGCGTACTCAAGACCCAATTGCTGAATGAATTTGCCGATGCCGTAGGCATTGGTCAACACGAGTTACAACGTTTATGGATGGCAGTGCCTGCTTCTGGCAAAACGGGTTTTTCTGCTTCCAAGCCGCAAACCCCCGGGGCCAAACCTGCCGCGTCCAGCCCATGGGCTCGCTCGGGTCACAAACGCCCGCTGCCGATTGGCATCAATTTACGCAGTAAAGCGCCAACCCGCCGCGACAGGGCTTTGCAAATTTTGTTTGCTGACATGCTGCAATGGGAAACACTGTCGAGCCACCAACACAGCTTGTTGCTTGAGATGCCCGCGCCGCATGGTCAATTGCTGGCTTGGTTGAACCAAGAATGGTTAGAAAAAGGCGTGCAGTCGCTTGCTGCACTGCGTGAAGGTTTGCGCGAGCACGAACACGAAGCCTTGGTCTCTCGCTTGATTGACGATGCACCCCCTGACATCGACAGCGACGCCGGCGAATTGCAAAGCATCTTGGCGGCTTTAGAAATTGAACAACTTTCCCAATCGATTGATGACTTGACACGACGCATGGCCAGCGACCCTGATGCTTATGCGCGCATCAAGCAATTGAATGCACGTTTAGCCTCTCTCAAAAACGGCCCTCAGGTATAATCCACTTCTCTAAGACAAGCGCGACAGCAAAACCTCCGGGCCCGGCCAACTGTGACCTAGTACACAACCCGCCAATTTCCGCAAGGACTGCATACCAAATGATCGCCCTTTGAGCTTGCTTGGAACCCCTGCCACTGTCGTGTTTGCGCTCCCTTTAGCGCTCACTTCCCTATCTCTGTTCAAGGATTGACATGCCAGCCAAGAAGCCCCCCCAGCCTGCCAAGGCCAAAACAGCCGCTAAACCATCAGCATCTTCTGCCAAACCCGTCCCGAAGAAAGTCTCTCCTGTGTCGACTGCCAAAAAAGTACCTGCCAAAACTGCTGCCAAAACTGCTACCAAACCTGCAACCAAAGTTGCTGCCAAACCTGTTGCTAAAACTGTTGCCAAACCGGTTGCTAAATCCGCACCCGTGAAAGCAGCAGCCAAGCCCGCCGCCAAACCAGCCAAGCCCGTCGCCAAGGCCCCCGCCAAAGCCGCTGCCAAAAGCAAAGTCGCCAAAAAAGTGGCGGCTGAAGACTTAGATTTGATCGACTTAGAAGCCGAGTTTGCAGAAGAACCCGTCGCCAGTAGCGAAAAAGTTAAGCCTTTGCGCATGAAAATCAGCAAGGCCAAAGAACGCGCCTTGATGAAAGAGTTTGGCTTAGATGAAGCTGTGTTATCTGAAGAAGACTTGGCCAAACGCCGTTCGCGCCTGAAGACCCTCATCAAAATAGGTAAGACGCGTGGTTACTTAACCCACGGTGAAATTTCCGATCACTTGCCCGACAAACTGGTCGACGCCGAGACTTTGGAAGTCGTCATCACCATGTTGAACGACATGGGCGTGCAGGTTTACGAACAAACCCCTGACGCAGAAACGCTGCTGATCACCAACACCGGCCCCACCGTGGCCAGCGAAGAAGAAGCAGAAGAAGAAGCAGAAGCTGCTTTGTCCACCGTTGACAGCGAATTTGGCCGCACCACCGACCCTGTGCGCATGTATATGCGCGAGATGGGCACAGTGGAGTTGCTGACCCGCGAAGGCGAAATTGAAATCGCCAAGCGCATCGAAGGCGGCTTGATGGCGATGATGGAAGCCATCAGCGCCTCGCCCGCCACAGTTGCAGAAATTTTGCGTATGGCAGGGGACATTCGTGAAGGTAAGGTTGTTATCTCCACCATCGTTGACGGTTTTAGCAACGCCAATGAAGCCGATGACTATGTGGCCGAAGAAGACTTTGACGAGTTCGACGACAGCGACGACGACGACGGCAAAGGCGGCTCCAAAGCGCTCACCAAGAAACTTGAAGAGCTTAAGACAGAGGCCCTTGTGCGCTTTGACCGCGTTCAAATCTTGTTTGAAAAAATGCGCAAGGCCTTTGACAAAGAAGGTTATGGCTCACCGGCCTATTCGAAAATTCAAAAATCCATCAGCGAAGAGTTGATGACGGTACGCTTTACCGCCCGCACCATTGAAAAATTGTGCGATTTGGTGCGCTCGCAAGTCGACGATGTTCGCAAAAAAGAGCGCGAGCTTCGCCGCATCATTGTCGACCGCTGCGGCATGCCACAAGACATGTTCATCAAGGAATTTCCTGTGAACTTGCTTAACCTGAAATGGGTGGAAAAACAGTCTGCCGCCGCCAAGCCTTGGTCGGTGATCATGACGCGAAATATTCCGGCCATTCAAGAGTTGCAGCAAAAACTCACCGATGTCCAAACCCGCGTGGTTGTGCCCTTGGCTCAACTCAAAGACATCAACAAACGCATGAACGAAGGCGAACGGTCCTCGCGCAACGCTAAAAAAGAAATGATCGAAGCCAACTTGCGCTTGGTCATCTCGATTGCCAAAAAATACACCAACCGTGGTTTGCAGTTCCTTGATTTGATTCAAGAGGGCAATATCGGTTTGATGAAGGCCGTGGACAAGTTTGAGTACCGCCGAGGCTATAAGTTTTCTACCTACGCCACTTGGTGGATTCGCCAAGCCATTACCCGCTCGATTGCCGATCAGGCTCGCACCATTCGTATTCCTGTGCACATGATCGAGACCATCAACAAGATGAACCGCATCAGCCGCCAACACTTGCAAGAGTTTGGTTTTGAACCTGATGCGTCCGTTTTGGCTGAAAAAATGGAAATGCCCGAAGACAAGATTCGCAAGATCATGAAGATTGCCAAAGAGCCTATCTCCATGGAAACGCCCATCGGCGACGATGACGATTCGCACTTGGGCGACTTCATCGAAGACGGCGCAAATACCGCGCCTTTGGAAGCGGCGATGCAAGCGGGCTTGCGCGACGTGGTGAAAGAGATTTTGGACGGCCTGACGCCGCGTGAGGCCAAGGTGCTGCGTATGCGCTTTGGTATCGAGATGGACAACGACCACACCTTGGAAGAGGTGGGCAAACAGTTCGATGTAACCCGTGAGCGCATCCGTCAAATTGAAGCCAAAGCTTTGCGCAAACTCAAGCACCCCAGCCGCTCAGACAAACTGCGCAGCTTTATCGACACCCTATGACTGCAGCCCCTAACCGACGTGGCGTGATCGCCATGTCGGTCAGTATGGCCTGCTTTGTTTTGAATGATTCGCTGGTCAAATACGTCAGCGACAGCCTGCCACCTTCGCAACTGATCTTTCTGCGCGGCGTGCTCGCTTCACTGGGCTTGCTGTTGATGTGCATTTACATGGGCACTTTCAGAAACAGTCAAATTGCTTTCGCAGCCCTTGGCCAACGCTGGGTATGGGTACGCTCTGGTCTAGATGGTTTGGCCAGTCTGGTCTACCTCACCGCCATGTTTAATATGCCTTTGGCCAACGCCACAGCCATCAATATGACGACACCCTTGTTGATTGCTTTGATGTCGGGCTTGCTGCTGGGTGTACAGGTCAGCTTGCGACACTGGCTCATCATTGCCGCCGGTTTTGTGGGCGTGTTGCTGATAGTTCAACCGAACAGCGATGGTTTCAATGTGTGGGCTTGGGTGTGTTTAGCTGGCACCCTGCTGCATGCTTTACGCGACATCAGCATGCGGTTTGTGCCTCCACATATTCCGTCTTTGATGGTCACCCTGTGCACAGCTATTGGGGCCACCTTGATGGCCGGCGTATGGAGCTTGTGGCAAGACTGGGCAACGCTTAGCTTGATCTCGCTGGCATGCTTGTGCGGCGCAGCTGTGTTGCTGAGTGCAGGATATTTCTTACTGATTTTGAGCACCCGCACGGCAGACCTCACTGTGGTCGCACCGTTCAGATATGTGGGCTTGCTGACCGCCGTGGTGATGGGCTTTGTGGTCTGGGGGGATATTCCCAACACATTGGCATGGTGCGGCATGCTCTTGCTGGTGGGTGCGGGTTTGATGATGCTGCGCAGCCAAGCCAAGCTTGCACCTGTCGAAAATTAAGCCTCAAAAACTTCGGTATCGACTTCGCTGCTGGCCAACTCGTTGTAGCGGTTGCCTGCAACACGTTCGTGATTGATGGCTTTGTCGAGTCGGGTTAAAACGTCGGCTGAGAGTTGGATATTCAACGCAGCCATGTTGTCCTTCAAATGATCAATGCGCGAAGTGCCAGGTATCGTGACAATGTGCGGCGCTTGGTGCAGCACCCAAGCCAGTGCCAGTTGCGCCGGCGTGCAAGCCATGTCCTTGGCTATTTGCACATAGCTGTCTAGAAGCTGCAAGTTGTGCGGATAGTTTTGCGCATTGAAGCGCGGCGAGGTGTGACGCCAATCGGTGGGCAGCAAGCTGCGGGTATCGAGCAAATCAGCGCATAAAAATTTACGCGCCAAAGGACTGAAAGACACAAACGCCACGCCCAGTTCTTTGCAAGCTTGCAGCACCGCGATTTCGGGGTTGCGGGTCCACAAAGAATATTCGGTTTGCAAAGCGGCAATCGGATGCACGGCATGGGCCTTGCGTAAAGTGTCGGCAGACACCTCAGACAAACCAATGCTGCGAATTTTCCCCACACGTACCAAGTCACTCAATGCGCCGACACTGTCTTCTATGGGAATTTTCTTGTCCCAGCGGTGCAGGTAATACAAGTCAATCACATCGGTTTTCAAGCTGCGCAAGCTGTTGTCGCAAGTGGCCTTGAGGGTATCTGGATGGCCATCAATGACGCGCACTTTTTTGCCGTCGCCATGGACATCTACCCCTTGCATGCCGCATTTGCTGGCCAAGACGAAACGGCTGCGTTGCTTAGCGAGCACTTTGCCAATAATTTGCTCGCTCTGGCCAAAACCATAAAGGGCGGCGGTATCGAAAAAATCCACGCCCTCATCAAGGGCCGTCAGCAACAAACGCTCTGCATCTTCAAAGGCAGGTGGCGGCCCATAAACAGGACAAATATTCATGCAACCCAGGCCAATCGGGTTGATTTCAAACGGGCCGACTTGTCTGGTGCTCATGGGTTTGAAGTGTAAGGGCTTGAAAAAGAGTCATGTTTGATGAAAAATAATCAAACATCACAAGGAAAACCATGCGCACAACCCTAGACATTGCAGACGATGTGCTGTTTGCAGCCAAAGAAATCGCCAAACGCGAGAAAAAAACCGTGGGCGCCGTGGTCAGCGAATGGGCTCGCCGCTCCTTTCATGCCACGCCAACGGCTCTCGGGGTACGAGAGCCCCCACCCTTGGCAGAAGGGCCATTGGCCAAGTATGGTTTTCAGCCATTGCCGCATCGCGGCGAGATCGTCACCAACGAATTGGTCAATCGCATCAGAGAAGAAGAAGGCATTTAATGCGCGCTTTGTTGGATGCCAATGTTTTGATCGCCCTGAATGACCAAGGCCATATCCACCACACACTCGCTAACCAATGGATGGCTCAGCACATGCACTTGGGATGGGCCAGCTGTCCCTTGACCCAAAACGGAATGCTTCGCATCATGAGCCAAGCAAGTTATGTCAATTCACAGCCATTGAACATATTGTTTCAAATGTTGCGTCGTGAAACACAGCATGCGCAAGGCCGATTCATTACCTTAGATAAGCGCATCCCTCTCAACGCTGTGCCGGGTGCTAAGCCCTTGCACTTGGTCAGTCTGTAAAACTCAAACCAACTGTTGCTCCAAATCGTGCAGCACTTGGTAGCAAGGCAAGACCTGCGCCACACTGGCATTAGGCTCTCGGCCATCGCGTATGGCTGCAAAAAACTCGCGGTCTTGCAACTCGATGCCGTTCATAGACACCGCCACTTTAGAGACATCTAATTTTTCTTCTTTGCCATTGAACAAATCGTCATAGCGGGCAATGTAAGTAGCCGTGTCGCCTATGTAGCGAAAGAAAGTGCCCAAAGGGCCGTCGTTGTTGAAGCTGAGCGACAAGGTGCAAATTGCGCCATTGACCGCTTGCAGCTG
>Ga0209444_10001594_pt1 | contig 12430 bp, 13 predicted proteins | sample LauGreFaBDMM15DN_2_FD_188215 | JGI IMG/M metagenome (GOLD analysis project Ga0209444, IMG submission 188215) | Freshwater lake microbial communities from Lake Michigan, USA - Fa13.BD.MM15.DN (SPAdes) (version 2) | ecosystem: Environmental > Aquatic > Freshwater > Lake | place: Lake Michigan...
AATGTTTCGTGCATTGAGCGAAGAGGGTATTAATATTCAGATGATTTCTACATCGGAAATAAAAACCTCTGTTGTTTTAGATGAAAAATATATGGAACTAGCGGTTCGCGCGCTGCATAAAGCGTTTGAGTTGGAGCAGGCGGCGGCGTAAATTTGCGTCGTTTGTTCGACTAGGCAACACCTAGAAAATGGATTCTTTTACATCTTCTCAGGGGCGTTTGGCATTTTTAATGCGGGTTACTGAACGAGTTTGCCTAAATTTACTAAGTACCGACTCTCGACTATTTCGGGATTTTTTAATGTTAGAAGACTTACAAAAAATTGAGCTAGATCCTATTCTTGCCGAGCGCTTGGATGCATTTGTTTCTCGATTCGGAAGACTTCAAGACACGGTTGGCGACAAGTTACTTCCAGCCTTGTTAATCAGCATGGCTGAAAAGCCTGGAGCTGCCATTGATAATTTAGACAGAGCTGAAAAACTGGGCTTTATAGAATCAGCAGACACTTGGATGGAAATGCGTCGACTAAGAAACCAAATGGTGCATGAATACATAGAAGATTTGGCGATACTCTCGAGTGCTTTACGTTCAGGACATTCCTTTGTGCCAAGCTTAGTGAAGTCAGCAAGGCTTTGTGTTGAGCGGGCCCATCGGCTTATCAAATGAGGTAAATTTGAGTCTACAATGATTTACGCTGGAAACGTGACCGAGTGGCCGAAGGTGCTCCCCTGCTAAGGGAGTATGGGGTGTTGAGCCCCATCAAGGGTTCGAATCCCTTCGTTTCCGCCAAGCTTTTTTTATAAGCCGTTGACTTAAAACGGCTTTTTTCATTTTTTACTTTTAATTCTTCAGCTGGTACCCGCTCTGGTACCCATTTTGGTATTTGTAGTTGCAGATGCTCACATAGCAACTAATGAATCCATGAATTCCAGCATGTTTTTGCCAAATGCCTGCGGGTCTTCGAAATAGGGAAGTGCGCCAGTATCAAATATTGTGAAGCGCCAATTGCCCCGCGCAGTAAATCGCTCCTTACCCCGGTAATCGACAAAATCACCGCGCACACCGTGGCTCATCCAGACAGGCATGCGAAGCCCGTCGTAGACAGTGGTGATATCGGCGCTAAACATCTGGGCTGACAAAAAGCACAAAGGCGCATGCTCTGCGCCAGGCTGGCGCGTGGTCCAGACCGCGTACTCGTACATAGTTTCGTCAATGGCGCGGGAGCCCCAGGTCTTGTTCAGAAAATAACGAATCACGCCCGGTCGCGTGAGGCCTTTGAAAAGAAGGCGGCCCCACCCCGGACCTTTTAAAGTGGACCTTAACCAGTTCTGTCCATAGGTGGTTCCTTCTGTTGCTTGGCGCAGTTTGAGACCAGTCATGCCGGTGGGACTGACTAGGGACAGGGTATTGAAGGTTGTGGGTTGTTCGAATGCGGCGCGTGCCAGAAATTCACATGACAAGGACGCGGCCATGGCATCAATCGGTTGATCGCTGTGTTGCGTGCGAATGTAGGTGCCTAGGTCCAGGATGGCGTCTGTCATCAGACGCGGGGTATACAAGCGGTCCGAGCGTTCAGAGGTGCCGTAACCCGGTAAATCGATGGCATAGACCGTGCGATGCTGACTCATTAAATCGAACATTGGCCGAACCTCGGCAGCGCTTGCCGCAGCGTTGACGGTATGGACCAGGAGCAAGGGCTTGCCTTGTCCTTTGACATAGGCGCACAGCAAGCCGCTTTTACTTGGTATTGAACAAAGCTGTCCGTTGAGTGAAAGCAAAGGTGGCCTTAGTTAAACGACGTAGATCCTAACGTCAATCTAAAAGGGTTTCAACCCGCTATGTATTTGGTCAGTTGCTGGATCTTCAAACCAGCAGAAATGCTGTTTTTTATCTGATGTTATTGGGCATCACATCAAGCACATAGTCACAAATCAAATAAACAAGACATGCAACTAACGCAAATATTATCAACATCTGAAGTGTTTCTTTTTTATCTTGCAGTAGGTATAGCAAATTCCTTCTGTAAAAGAAAAACACCATGATGAGTGCAATCAAGATGTAGAACGGTTCTAGGTTCACCGCAGATCCTCATAGTTGCCTTTGTACGGAATGACATGACGAACTCCACCTTTTGGATATTCAACATCGCCCTTGCGTCTTGGTATCAAGTGAACGTGACAATGCCAAACAGATTGTCCTGCAATTTCACCGCAGTTCATGCCGATGTTAAAACCACCGATAGTTGAATCTGATTCAAGTAAAAATTTCCTCTGCGCTTCTATTAACTGATGGATTGCTAATACCTCTGCAGGCGCTAGACCGAAGTAATCAATCGTGTGTCGTTTCGGTATGAATAGGGTGTGACCTTCGGTAACAGGAAACGCATCTCTTGTTGCATACGCAAGGTCGTTCTCTGCAATGATGCGTTTTCTGTCTATCGTTTGAACCTCACAGAATAGGCAGTCTGTTGAATCACCCATGTTTTCCAATCCATCTCAAGAATGACAATTTGATACCAGCTAGGATACATCTTGTGTAATGTCACCGTCTACCGAGATTGCACAGGCAAACCCTGAACTTGACTACACCATAATTCGCCCATTCGCTCGTATTTCAATCGGAGATAAACCATGAAAACATTCGCTATATCGCAAACGCAGATGGAACAGCGTGTAGCGCGCTTTCAGGCCTTGAAGCCACTCGCCATTCAGCAGGGGGATGTCGTGCCGCAGGATGCGCGCGACGTGGTGTATGCACGCAAGCTTTTGTCGGTGATCGGACTCGAAGGTACCGCGAAGACTCCCATCAACAGCGCGGCGCCCATCATCGGCGCCGGCGGCATGACGATGACGCTCGCAATCTGCCCGCCCGGTCAGGGGCCGGGGCTGCATTCGCACCGCGAAACCTACGAGACGTTTACCGTGCTTGGCGGCAAGTTTGAAGTCACATGGAATGACAACGGTGAAAACCGCCTCGAACTAGATATGTTTGACACAATTTCAATTCCGCCAGGTGTATGTCGCGCGTTTCGCAATATCGGCACGGTGGAGGGTATTTTGCAGGTGCTTATTACGGGCGGGGTGCACGACATGAACGACATTGCGTTCTCTGCCAACGCAGCCGCAAAAATTGAATCTGCGGCACCTGGGGCGCTTGACCACTTCAAGAAAGTAGGCTTTCGATTTGACGCTGGTCAGGAGGCCTAATCGGAACTTTCTATGACTGCTTTTAATGCAGTTCATGCCAATATTGAAGCCGCCTCCTAGGCAGTCTTTCTTGTTTTGATTACCATTTGAAGTGCGAGCACACTTACGCATTAAAAAGGAGACTATTGTCATGAGTAAAGCATCTTGGGTTTACAACTTAAACGGCGATAACCGCGGAATCATTCGTAACTTGGCGCCAGGTATTGAGGCGACTATATTTCCGGGGGAAAATGTCATGCTCTCCGTAGTGCGAATTGAACCAAATTCACAGGGAACAGTGCATGCGCATCCTCAAGAGCAATGGGGGGTTTTGCTCGAAGGAAAATGCACGCGCATTCAGGATGGTGAAGCCATTGATTGCGTTGCTGGTGATTTCTGGCAAACTCCTGGAGGTGTTATGCATGGCATCACTACTAATGATTCGTCAGCGTTAGTACTTGATATTTTTAGTCCTCCACGAGAAGAGTACAAAAAATCTGGTGCTGGCTTTGGTTCTGCCAAGACATAAGGTTTATCTCATTTGGCAATATGGCTTAGCAAACTGCTCGAGCCTTCTTCGGAGCTTCTATGAAAATTATTAGATTACTCAGTTTTTGTGGATTTTTTATAACTAGTCTTGCTTACGCCTCGGATGGATTTATTTTGGTGCAAGCAACATCGTCTGACAACTCTGCGCGATCTAGTTCCAGAAATTCAAATGATAAAAAATCTGATACTGTTGTTATTTCTACGCCTAAGCCTAGAGAGCGCGTAGTGCCTCAAACACCACAACCAAGTCCTGCGCCACCCATACCTGTGATTGTCTTGCCAGTAGCGCCGCAAAGGTAAATCCATCAGTCGTGAAATACTTACAGGCTCTTTTCCTTGTATTGATTGTTGCCTGCACCCATACAAAGAGAGATGCGGTAAGTCTAAATAAGGTGGCCACCACTTTTTTAGGTGGTTCTGAAAAAGATGCCTACAACATTAAGCTTTTCTATACAGTAGACGGAAAGTTTGATTTCTTAACTTCGACTGCCACTGCGCAAGTTGGCAGCCTATACCAAACAGAGAGGGATGAGGCGCTTAAAGCAGCGACTATCAAGGCCAAGCAACAAGTCTTCGAGTTCATTAAAAATACAATTGAATCAGAACGATTCATCAGTTCAGTTGTAAATAGTATTCAGAACTCAGATGCTGTGCCCAAACATAAAGGCACCCCTAGTGACGCCAAATTGGCACATTCAGTGCGCGACAGTATCAAGTCGAAAAGCGATGCAATTTTGCAAGATGCTTACGTTTCAGATGCCGTGTTGGATTTAAGCACTGGCCTCATAGTTGTCACAGTCCGTTCAGGAAGAAAAAATTAGTAATATATGGCTTTTAAACTTTTACGATCTCGCGTGATGCGTAATTTAATTAGGAGAAAAAATTGAAATTAATTTCAAAATCACAAATTTATTTGTTTTTATCTTTCTTTTGTTTTAGCTTATCAGCTATATCGCAATCGTTGGGTGACGAAAAATACAAGCCAGACATAGGTCAGACAGGAAAAGACGTAATTTGGGTCCCTACACCTGACCAATTGGTAGACAAGATGCTGGCTACAGCCAAGGTCACAGACAAAGACCTTGTCTACGATCTAGGAGCAGGTGACGGAAAGATTGCTATTGCTGCAGCTTTAAAGTTTGGTGCCAAATCTGTTGGTATTGAATACAACCCCGATATGGCGGCTTTTGCGCAACGTAATGTTGAGCGTGCTGGTGTGAAAGATAGGGTGCGCATTATTCGAGGCGATATCTTTGAGGAGGACTTTTCGTCAGCCACAGTGGTCACTCTTTACTTGTTGCCTGATCTCAATATTAAGTTAAAACCCATATTGCAAAAAATGAAAGCTGGTACCCGCGTAGTTTCGAATTCATTCAGTATGGGTGATTGGGACGCTGATGAAGTGATCGAGGTAGACCGGGGGCAAGGTTTTTTTTGGATTGTTCCGGCCAGAATTGAGGGCCGATGGGACATTCGAATTTCAGGACAAAAGGGCTTACTCGAACTTAATCAAAAAAATCAAAAATTTGAAGGAAGTCTTAGGTTAGGTGGTAAAACATTTAACGTAACCAATGGACATTTGCGCGGCGCTTCTTTTACTTTTGAGTATGAACGCCCAGACCAAAGTTATGTGAAAGTGAGCGGTACTGTTGATGGGCCTAATATCAAGGCTCAGCAAAAAGTATTGAGCGCAGCAGTCGAACTAAATGGTAAGCGTAATTAGCTTTATAAGACTCAAGCACTTTCACTGTTAAAGCCAATATTCTTTTTGGTGTGATATTTTTCTCTAAAATGGATTATGACTAAGAAAAATCCACCACTAATCAATACAAGAAGTGATATGTGAACTGCATTTTGGCTAATTGCATAATTAATACTAGAGTAAGTTAGGTAAGCACAAGCCAAACAGAAAATTGCAGGTGTAACTGGGTAGAGTGGCACAGTAAAAGTCCTTGGCTTTAGTGGTTCTCGCAATCTAAGCCTAAATAAAGACAGGCCTACCAAGCAAAGAAATCCCCAAAATACAGGCGCAGTGAACTCCACCATGGCAGAAAAACCATCTGACTCGTGCGTACCAAATCCAATCAATAAAAGGCTAATAAACGTCTGAAAAAGATAGGCATGTGTAGGGCTGCCTTTTTGACTTTGCCAGAATCCCAAAGTGCTTAAAGTTTGCCAGTCTCTACCAATAGCAAAACTTGATCGAGCCCCAACGATCATGGTTGCATTAATACTTGTTAAAGCCGCAATTGCAACAAACAAACCTAAAGCTTTTTGAGCCTCTGGACCAAATGCCATACCTATCAGATCAGAGGCTGCTGTTTTACTTTCTGCCAAGCCTTTAATGCCAAGACCAGATATCAATGCGATATTTACTAGTAAATATATTACTGTGAGTATGGTCATGCTCAAGACAATTACACGAACCATGGCTTTGCTGCCGCCTTTTAGCTCAGCTGAAACATAAGCAGATTCATTCCACCCTCCAAAAGTGAGTAATACAAAAACTAACGCAAGGCCGATCATTGTTAAAGGCGGAGAATTACTAAATAAAGTAGTGGATTGAACGCTTTCATTCGTTGGTAAAAAAACACCTGCTACTACAACTGCAACCAATCCCAGCACTTCAAATACTGTCAAAAATATCTGTAGCCGCACCGAAGCGTTAACACCTAGAACATTGACTAAAGTTAGGATCAACACAATCGAAAATGCCCAAATCGAATTAGACAATGGCCCGAAAGACCATACCTGTGAAAAATAATCACCAAAAACAAAGGCTAAAAGCGCTATTGAGCCAGGGTTGATGATGGATGCACGAGACCATGCATATAAAAAAGAAACATGACGACCAAATGCGCGATACAAAAAATGATAATCACCCCCTGCATGCGGATAAGAAGTACACAGTTCGGCATAGCAAAGCGCTCCTAATAAGGAAACTAGCGCTCCCACCAACCAAATAACTATTAACCAGCCAACATCGCCAGTAACTCCCGCAACCATAGAAGGTGTTTTAAAAATACCCGCACCGATGACGATGCCAACAATTAATGCAATTGCGCCCCAAGGGCCAAAAGTTTTTTGCACTTCATTATTTGTGTTGGAATCTTTACTCAATTTATTCATCCTTATTTATTTATTGAATTTAAATCTCTTGAAAGATAAAAACTTAACATTTTATGGCTTGATTTGAAGAGAAGTTTTTCAGAAATTTAATCAGTAGCGTGCTCACGGCCGCAGATTGTTCTTGCTGCACCCAATGTCCTGCATAAGGAACGAGTTCGCACATCGTCATGCGCGTGCAAGTTTGGTTTTGCATTTTTTCAAATGCACCAGGAAATTGATAAGTTCCCCAATCGCTTTGACCAGAAATAAATCCAGACGGCACGTCAATAGTCTTGCCTGAAAAAAGATTTAAAGCAGATTGGCAAGATGCCTCTGTGCCACAACGGTACCAATGCAGCCCACCTTGGAAACCGGTTTTCTGATAGCTTTGTGTGTAGACCGATAGCTCTTCTTCGGTTAGCCATTTGCAACGCGCAATATGCTGCGCATCGGGCATGTAATGCGCTGACGTTTGTGCCATGTCTTGGTCTGCGTCCATGACGTAATAAGTCGGAAGCAGTGCCAAGGACTCTGCGCTTAAATTAGGTAGTGGATAGGGTTTATTTTCACTCCAGTCGGCACTTTTAGAGTGATAGTAAGCACGTAAAAAACTGTGTAGCCCCTGTTTAGCAAGCTGCATATCAGCGTTGGCCTCAGGCCCAGAGTAGTACCACTGGTAATGCTTTCTTGGTTTGTCCAAATCCGATAGTTGCGCTACAACTTTATGGACGAATTCAAATGGACTTTCACGAACTTCTATAGATCCATCCACACCCACTGGCAACTCTGGTGCGCCAGTAAAAGGAGCGCTCATCATCACCACCGAGCCAAACACATCGGGTCTTGTCAGTGCGCACCATCCCGCAACCCTAGATCCAAAATCATGGCCTATGACTGCATGCACTTTTTGGATGCCTAATGAACGCAGAAGAGCCAATTGATCTGTTACCAAATTAAGAGGGCCGTAAGGTGTGAGGGAAGTGTTGTAGTTAGCGTCCCATCCAGTGGTCTCGCCATAGCCTCTTTGGTCAGGAGCGATCACGTGATAGCCCTCAGCAGCTAAAGACGGCATAACCTTTCGCCAACTGTAGGCCAACTCGGGAAAGCCATGCAGTAAAAGTACACAAGGTTTTGTATGCGTAGAAGACGGTTGATTAAAACCGGCTTCTAAAAAATGCATATTTAAACCGTTTACGCCAGAGACAACTCTTGAGCGTATTCCATCTGGCAATTGCAACGCATGCATAAAGGGCGCCTCAATACTTGCTTATTCCACACGACCAATGCGACGTATGGCGGCGGCGATACGTTGTGAGTCTTTCTCTAGAAATGTTTGGAAGGCAGGGGCATCACGAACGTCTAAAGGCGCACCCAAACGCGACATGTGCGCTACAAATTCGCTATCTCCAGCGGCGCGCGCCACATCGCGGCGCAGTTGCGTCAACATGGCTTCTTCTGTTTTTATGGAAGCGAACAGACCTACCCATAAATAAAATTCGACATCTTTGTAACCCAATTCGATGGCGGTGGGGGTCTCGGGCAATAGCGAATGACGGACGGTTCCTGTGGTGACTAAAGCACGTAGTTCACCAGCTTTAATTTGAGGCGCTAAAACAGCTGGTGCGCCTGCGGTAGTCGCCACCACATTACCCAGCACTGCGGTCAGTGCAGGGCCACCACCGGAATAAGGAATATGGCGCAGCTTGATACCAGCTGCGTGGGCCAACATCTCAATAGGAAGATGCACTGCGCTGTAAGCACCCGATGACGAATAGGCGATCATGTCGGGACGTCTTTTGGCGTCTGCTACAAAGTCTTCGTAGGTTTTCCAAGGTGAGTCAGCTTTAACGACCAGCACCAGTGGGTCGGCAACGATAAGCGAGAGCGCAGCGAAATGGCTGCGATCAAACGCTACGTTGCGTCCAAATTGGCGCTCTGCTTCAGGCAGGGTGTTGATAAATGGGTGAGCCGCTAGCAAGGTGTATCCATCGGCTGGGGCATTGGCCACGGTAGACATACCGATGGCACCACCTGCGCCCGGCTTGGTGTTGATCACCACCGGTTGCTTCCACGTCTTAAAAAGCGACTGAGCGATAGCCCGACCGGTTTGGTCCACCACACCACCAGGCGGAAACGGCACGACCAATTGCACAGCACGGTTTGGAAAGCCAGACACCTGCGCTATGGCGGGGTCGAAACCTAGCGCGCCGGCTAGGCCAAGACTACTGATACCCAATGCGCCGTTACTTAAAAAAGTGCGTCGACTCCAAGGCGTAAGGTGGGCAGGACGGTTGTTGTGTTTCATATGGACTCCTATTTATTACGGGGTGAGCTAAAAAATTAACGCATGGCCTGAACCACGCGTTGCGCAGTCAAGGGTAAGTCGCGCACACGCACTCCCATCGCATGATGGATCGCGTTCGCGACAGCGGCGGCGGTTGGGCCTGTCACGCCTTCTCCAACGCCAAGCCAAGGTTGGTTAGGTTGTGGCATGAGTAAGACCTCGACTACAGGTACTTCGTTGAAACGCAAGATGGGGTAACTCTCCCAATCCGTGCTTGTGATGCGCTGACGGTCAAAGGTGACTTGTTCTTTTAATATCCAACTGACGACTTGTATCACACCGCCCTCGATTTGATTACGCACGCCATCAGGGTTGACGATTTCGCCGCAATCGATCACGGCCAATACGCGCTTGACCTGCACCACCTCCTGCAACTCAACTTCGGCAAATACTGCGGCATAGCATCCGACGTTTTTGTAGCGGGCAAACCCTAGGCCGACTCCGCACTGGCCATCTCCTGTTGCATGCTCAGGGTCCCAGCCCCAATGCTGTTGGGCATAGGCGCTGGCTTGCTCGATCACGGAACGTGCGCGGGGGTCGCTCAGGTGTCGCAAACGAAAGTGCACGGGGTCTTGCTGCGATTGGTGTGCTAGTTCATCCATGAAAGATTCAATGGCGAACACATTGAGATATGCACCAAGTGCACGCAAAGCCGATACCCGAATTGGCACTTCGGTGACGGCATGGTTAAGTACCCGCATGCCCGGCAAGTCGTAATACGGCACCGCATTGCGCTGGCTGCCACCGCCCAATTCCATAGCCATGTCAACAGGGGGCATCATGTCGCACCCCTCACCTTGGTGCCAAGCGGCTAGGAAGCCTGGCTCTGGGCGACGCCCAGGACGTTGGATGTGTCGATTGCCCCAAATCGACTGGGACCATTGCACGATATGACCCTCTGCATCCACAGCACCTTTTAGGTCAACCACCATCGCTGGGCCTTGGGGTTCCCACGCAAATTCATCTTCGCGCATCCATTGCACCCTAATGGGGTGTCCGGGCATAGCCCGCGCGATCAGGGCCGCATCATAAGCAGCATCGTCTGCTCCGTTGTGGCCATAGCATCCGGCACCTTGGCCATGTCGGGCCACTATCTGTTCGCGGGGAAGTCCTAGTAACTTGGCGATTTCATCGCGTAAGGCAAAGAGGGATTGGCAATGCGACCACACTTGGAGCCGCTCCTCGTGCCACCAAGCCAGTCCGCAAGACGGGCCAATCGACGCGTGCGACAGATAGGGGCGGGTGTAGCGAGCACTGATGCTTACCGTATCGATGCGATTAGCTGGTGAGTCATGCAGCAGCTCTTGTTGGTGCGGGGCCTCGGTCAAGAACTCGGGTAGGGCATTCATGTCTGGCAATGATTCATAAATGTCCCATTGCGTGTCGATAAAGAGTTGACGCCATGCTTTCACGGCTTGTTCTTCGCGCTGAGCCACTACCGCCAAAAAGCTGCCATCGCGTATCACCTTAAGTACGCCGGGTAAAGCCAACACTTTTATGTCGTTGCAAACGCGTAAGCGCGCTTTCACGGCAGGCGGTCTGACAACTCTTGCGTGCAACATGCCAGGCAATGTTAGGTCGTGTAAAAACCCGCCACCCATCAATTTGTCGCGTAAGTCTTTGCGAGGTAAGGGCTGCCCGACCAAACGATGGTGCTGGCGATCTTTAGGAGGCGCTTTGACCTGCACCAATTGGTGTAAGTCGACTTCGTAAGCTAGTTGCCAATAACTCACGCCGATGTCCGTTCCGCGGACATGAATGAAACCTTCTTTCACCTCTAGGTCGTCGATTTGTACTTCTAGTTTTTTTGCGGCGTGCTGCAACATGATCTGGCGCACTTGCGCGCAGGCTTGTCGCGTGGCCTCGCCACCCTCTTGAATTGATCGACTGCCTGAGGTCGAGCCCTCGTTCGGACTGAAGTCGGTATCTACAGCCTCTACGTCTACCTGCTCATAGGCTACGTCAAGTTCCTCTGCGCCAATTTGTGCGATAGCCGACAAGATACCTTGACCGAGCTCAACTTTGCCGGTGAATAGACGCACGCGTTCCCCTGCCTCAAAGCGCACCCAAAGATCCAACCAAGGCGAGGCTGCCAACGTAGGCGCAATATCAAGATGGGCAACCCGCTCATCAGCACCGGGGAATGTATTCATACCTCGCCCTGCCGCAATACGCTGGCAGCACGTTGCACTGCTTTCACGATACGCTGATGCGTGCCACAACGGCAGAGGTGAAGATCGAGCGCCGACTTAATTTGATCGGCAGACGGATTGGGGTTGTGTCTTAACAAAGCGCGCGCACTGGTCAATATGCCTCCCAAGCAATACCCACATTGACCAGCTTGTTCCTGCATAAAAGCCTCTTGCAAGGCATGCAAAGCCTGTCCAGGCGGCGTTAGCCCTTCCACGGTTTCAATGGTTTGGCCCACGCAGGCTTCGACAGAAATATCGCATGAAGCTACTGAGCGACCGTTGATCAGCACATGGCATGCCCCGCACTGACCCATGCCACATCCAAAACGTGCACTCGTCAAGCCTAAGTCGTTGCGCAGGACATATAGCAGGGGGGTGGAGGGATCGCAATCTACAGCGTGTTGCTGTTCATTGACATGCAAAAGGGGCATGAAAAGAATCTCATCAATGTTCAATATTCATGATAACCCGCACCCAAATTAAATTAGACATTAAAAGGCTGAGCATATAGAGATATTTAACAGACAAAATTTCAATAGGAGGCCAACTGTTTATTCAAGAGATCCGTGATCAGCATAGCCCCTGGGGCATGGGTGATACAAAAATCAGGACGCGCTTGAAGCAATGCTGCCTGAGGCGTAACACCACATGCCCAAAACACTGGAATTTCGTCGTCCATTATCTCTACTGCATCGCCGTAATCTGGCGCGTTCAAATCACTGATACCAATCAGTTTGGGGTCTCCTAAATGCACCGGTGCCCCGTGTACATCAGGAAAGCGCGATGTCACTTGTACAGCGCGAATTGCATCTGCCGCCTTCATTGGGCGCATAGATACCACCATGGGACCATTGAATTTACCAGCGGCTTGGGTTTGGATATTCGAGCGATACATCGCCACGTTCTTGCCCTGTTCAATGTGTCTTAAAGGTAAACCTATCTCTAGCAAAGCCTGCTCAAAAGAAAACGAACAACCAATCACAAATGTCACCAAGTCTTTACGCCAGAGAGAGGAGATGTTGATTGGCTCGTCGATCACCTTGCCGTGATGCC
>Ga0209444_10001596_pt1 | contig 12428 bp, 6 predicted proteins | sample LauGreFaBDMM15DN_2_FD_188215 | JGI IMG/M metagenome (GOLD analysis project Ga0209444, IMG submission 188215) | Freshwater lake microbial communities from Lake Michigan, USA - Fa13.BD.MM15.DN (SPAdes) (version 2) | ecosystem: Environmental > Aquatic > Freshwater > Lake | place: Lake Michigan, USA...
GGGACTCGAACTACCACCTAACACCTGTGTCATTCTTGAGGGACGGATTCTGGCAGATCTGGGAGCCCCGCTTGATCCACTTTGGGTCCGCGGAGAAGCGCCGTCCCAACTCATTCTCATGCCCAAGACTGGTTATTGCTCCATTTCCGGCGGCAAGCTCGACTGCGGACGGCAGGCATTCTTTCCGATCAATGCAAATACTGGTGGGATCACCCTCATCGAAGGCGTCACCCTGACCAGCGGAGCCCGCGATGGAGTCAATACCAAGGGCAGAGATTCAAAGTGCCCAATGTTTGTTTATCGCTGCAATATCCTTTCTAACAACGGACGCGGGATTTGGGCACACGTGGCCACGCGGGTGCATTCCATCTCAAATGTGTGCAGCGGCAACCTGCAGGATGGCATCGATCTCGATGCTGGCTCGGTGGCCGGCACCGCGCTGTTCAACGTCTCCAGTGGCAACGGTCGGCACGGGGTATTTGTGGAAGAGGCCATTTCCCACAACATGGTTTTCGGTAACATTCTCCACGGCAACGCGCAGTCCGGAGTACACGTCTGGAATGAAGCGGTAAAAGGAAACACTGGATCAAACATCATAGCCGCCAATGAATGTTACGCCAATCGTCGCGGAATCAGCGCGGGGGGTAGGGCGACTGACAAAACCGCACACGCAAATTTCTTCTTCAACAATGTCTGCCGTTACAATCGACTCAACGGGATCATGGCCGGCAATTCAAATGCAAAAAATAACTACTTCAGCCAATCTGTCGTCGGACTGAACAGGGAGCAGTGTGTCCTCACAACGCCCGACGCCTTCTTTTTCAACCAGCCGGCTGTTAGCCTTGGCAAGATTTCACCGCCGCAGCCTGATCCCGCCGTAAAAAGTGGCATCATGCAAACAAAAATCAGCCTGTGGTGGTGTGTAGTACCTTCGGCCATCCTTCTCATCATTCTCCTGCGCGGACTACGTAAACACTAACAAAAATCATCATGCTACTTATGCCATTTCTGCTGCGGACTATTCTCCCTGCTTTCCTTTGTGGCTTAGCAGCCACGCCAGCCGTTGCCTTAACCGAGGCGGACGTAATTGTCTATGGCGGCACCGCGAGTGGTGTAATGGCAGGCATAGCAGCAGCGAAACAGGGAGCCAAAGTGATCATCTTAGAGCCGAGCAACCACGTCGGCGGCATGCTTTCGGGAGGACTCGGTCGCACCGATATGGACCGGCAGGAACACGTCATTGGCGGGCTGTCGCTAGAGTTTTTCCGTCGCGCAGGAAAACACTACGGTCAGGATGTCGCGTGGACTTTCGAACCACATGTGGCGGAGAACATTTTGAAAACCATGCTGGCGGAACAAAAAGTGCCGGTAAAATTCGGACAAAATCTAGCTTCAATCGTCAAACAAGACGGCCGGATCCGCTCACTCAAGACGACCGACGGCAGCGAGTTTTCAGCACCCGTATTTATCGACGCCACTTACGAGGGCGATCTCATGAAAGCTGCGGGAGCCTCCTATGCGGTCGGACGTGAGGGACGTGACACCTATCAGGAATCGCTTGCCGGCCGCAGGGATCTTCTGCGCAGCAACCATCAGATCAATTTCCCGATCTCGCCGTGGAAAGACGGTCGACTGCTGCCCCATGTCACCGCCGAGGAAGATCTCGTACCGACCGGCACAGGCGATGGGAAAATCCAAGCCTATTGCTACCGCCTATGTCTAACGAATGTCCCGGAAAATCGCCTTCCTATCACCCGGCCCGAGGGCTATGATCCCGAGCGCTACGAGCTGCTCCGCCGCTGCTTCGAGACCGGCGGCGACAAAGTGCAGGCGGTACTCGGCATCAAGCAACTCCCTAACGGCAAGTCCGATGTCAACGCCGGCTATCCGATTTCCCTCAATCTCCCGGGGGCGAACCAGCACTATCCGGATGGGACACCCGAGCGCCGCAAGGAGATCTTGAAGGAGCACCTTGATTGGACAAAAGGTCTGGTTTACTTCGTACAGAACGATCCATCGGTTCCGCAAAGCGTGCGGGCAAAATACGCACCATGGGGCCTCTGCAAGGACGAGTTCACTGATAACGGCGGCTGGCCGCAGCAACTCTATATCCGCGAGGCGCGGAAGATGAAAGGTGAATACATCCTTACCCAGAACGACCTCATGAAGCACCCTCGCAAATCTGATGTCATCGGCATCGCGGGATACAACATCGACATCCGCGAAGTCCAGTGGGTCTCGATGCGTACGTTCTATTTTCCGAATGCCGCAGAGGAAGTTTACATGGAAGGCTATGTCAGCCAGCCGGTAGATCCATGGGACATACCCTACCGCGCACTCCTACCGCGCTTCAGCGAGTGCAAAAATCTTCTAGTGCCAGTATGTATCAGCGCATCGACGATCGCTTTCGCATCATTCCGCATGGAGCCGCAATTCATGATCGCTGGTCAGGCGGCCGGAACCGCTGCCGTGATTGCCTGTCGCAACGGTACTACCGTGCACGAGGTTCCGATCGCCGAGTTACAAAAACAACTCGCTAACGACGGGCAAATCCTCAAAATACCGTGAACTCCGGCGTTCGGTATGGATCATGAATGTTTCAAATTCAAATCGTCATGTTAGACCGACGCGACTCGATCTACGATCACGGAGGGCATCCATGTCTGGCGGATCACCGCCAAGCTAACAACTTCTGAAAATGGCCATTGGGCCAAGCTCTGCACTCATTCCCTGAGATCTCAGCAAATGCAACAATCCATTGATCCAAGTAGACCACAGATTCCCACAATTATGAATTTTATGAGTTTTTTGAGTTTGACGTCACTGTGCCTTGGGCTGATCGGCCCATTGATGGCGGAGCCGGTCGGTCACGCACAGGGGGAGTTTGCCGGCGAGGTGACCGCGACGAGCGTGCTACTTCAATCCAGACTGACCGCCATCCAAGGTCCGGCGCTCGCCCCGGACGGGGATGTAGCGGGGGCCGCAGGCGTGGCCTGTTTTGAGTGGAGTGAAAAAAACGACCTGTCAGGAGCCAACCGGACCGCGTGGATTCAAGCCGGACCCGCTACCGACTTCATTGTCAGGACAAGAATCGACGGCCTCCACGAAGGCACAAATTACCATTACCGGCTAGTCTTCGGGGCTGATGAAACGCACACCCAAAACGGACCAATCAGGCACTTCAAAACGCTCAATCCAAATGATCCGAATGCCACGCTGTCCTTCTGCATGGGGAACTGCATGAACTACAACGCTTTCATGAGTGGCGTAGCCAATGGGGACGGCCCGGTCACCGCAAATGCCGAGGACAAACTCTTGGGATACCCGGTTTTCGAAGCGATGCGTAAGCTCCGCCCCGACTTTTTCATCGGTGCCGGAGATGCCGTTTACTACGATAAACCCGCAGCAAACGCCGCCCGGACTCTGCCGCAGCTGCGCAAAAAATGGCATGAGCAATTCCGCTTTCCGCGCTTGATCGATTTCTTCGGTTCCTGCTCGACTTACTGGGCGAAGGACGATCACGATTTTCGCTTCGATGATGCCGATCTAGCAGGAGCATCGCGACCAACCGCGGTCACCGGTATCGGGGTGTTCCGCGAGCAATTGCCGATTTTCCTGGCAACCGACCAGGCTTCACCAACCTATCGGACTCACCGAGTGCACAAGCATCTCCAGCTGTGGTTCATGGAGGGACGTGATTACCGCTCGGACAACAAGATGCCGGATGGTCCCGAAAAATCCATCTGGGGCACGGTGCAAAAACAATGGCTCGAGAGAACCCTGCTCGTAAGCGATGCCACCTGGAAGGTAATCATTACACCGACTCCCATGGTCGGCCCAGACCGCGCCAGCAAGCGCGACAACCATACCAACCCCGAAGGCTTCCAACACGAAGCCAATGCCTTCTTTGATTGGCTCATCGAGCAAAAAATGCACAACGTGCTCTCCTTCTGCGGCGACCGCCACTGGCAATACCACAGCATCCATCCGCGCGGGTTTGAGGAATTTTCAGTCGGCGCGTTGAATGATGAAAACTCCATCACAGGAGAACGGCCTCGAGGCCAGGGTTCGACCGATCCACAGGGACTGATCAAACAACCTTATATCTATGAGGAACCCACCGGCGGATTTCTTTACGTCACCATCGGCGCGGACTCCAAGTTGGTGATCGGGTTTTTCGACGACACCGGAAAAATGCTTCATCAGGTGGTCAAGCGTGCGGTCCGTTAGTATCGGGCCTTGGAGGTTTTGATTCGAAGCGGATTGTTGACTCCAGTGGATCCGTCATCAGTTCGGCTCTACCGCTTGCTTCCCGGAGCTCAGCACTCCAAGGATTTCTGCAGCCACCTTGCCACCGAGAACATCATAGCCATGCTCGCTAAAATGCACGTTGCTCGGCAGTTGTAGTTCCGCGAGGCGTGGTTGGATGAACGTGCAGAGATCATTCGCCACGATCAAGTGGCGTTTCATCACTTCATCGGCAATGGTATTGAGTTGCGAGCAGCGTTCGGGCGAAAATTTCTCAGCGTTAGAAGCATCGATAGTAGGGGTGGTACGCGCCCAGATCAACTTCGCGCCGGTAGCTTTTAACTGGCCTACAAGTTTCTCAAGATTTTCCGCATAAACAGCTTCCTTGGTGCCGCGGTCATGGATGCCGAAGTTGAAATGAATGACATCCCACGGGCCGCCTTCGAGCCAGATCGGAAGCTTTGCAAGGCCGGTGGCCGTCGGACCGCAATTGGCAGGTGCGCGGTGAACGTTCGCCTTGCCGGCGAGGGTCTTGCGGACGGCGAGGGTGTAGCCTCTTGAAATGGAATCACCTATCAGCAGAATACGCGGTAGGCCCGGCACCTCCTCGACGAAGTCCCAGGCAGTTGCGACGCCCTTCAACTTATCCTGCATGTGATGTGGGAAATAGAATGAGCCAAGATTGGCTTCCAACACGCCCTCCCATTGTTGTCGCTCCGAAGACAGAGTGGCCTTCCATGTGCGGTATTTACGATCCACTGCCGCATTGTACGCTTCCTTCTTTGCCGCAGCTGCGGCGGCATTGGTCGGCTCGGTAACGACGGTATGAGTCAGTTGCTCGCTAGTACTGCTCCCACCGAGGGTGATGCTGCTACTCTTTCCGAGCGGACTGTTCCATGAGACATTCCCGATCATGGGCACTGAAAGAGAAGCACCCGCAGCGATGACGACAGGACTGGTCAAACTGTTTGCGCTACCAGCAGTGCCGAAGTTCCACGTATGTTCCGCGCCAAAAGATTCGGTAACGGTGCCCGCGAAAAGGAGCGAAAATCCGACTGCAGTGCTGAGGGATGAGAATCGGCTGTTGTTGTTCATCGGCTTTGAGCGTGGGTTATTGGGGGGATGAGCTATGTGCGATTTCGGCAAATCCTAATCTAATAACTTGCAGTCAGGGCAGTCGGATAACGCCATGATAGGGTTCATTCAACGGGAGTCACCATGAGGCGAACGAAGCGCTTGTTAGCGCCTGTAAGCGTGTATGTTAATGTAGTGTCAGAATTGGTATTAAGTTCGCCAACGGGCACATCCACCCAACTGACAAGATCACTGGATGTTTGGACTACAAACTGGGTCCCGTATGCGGAACTAAGAATATTCCCGCCATTTGTCCAAGTGATGGAATTGCCCACTCCCAAGGTAGGATTGGCGGTGAAACCAGCAGGCGCGTTCATGAAATATTCGATCCCATTGGTGACGGAGTCGTTGTCCCAGTCTAGGCCCGCGGCCTGCCCGCCAGCGTTGGTACCTTTCCAGGATCCATACCCGCCAGAGATCTTCACCAGTGTGATTTCACTGTTGTTTCGGGTGCCGTAGTCCCAACTGTAGCCATCCGGCGCAGCGGTCCCAAATGTGCCGGAGAGTGTGCCTGTATAAGTGGCAATCACGTAGGAATCATCATCCAGATCCGGATTGAGGAGAGGGCGAGCGAAAGCGATCGAAGAGTTGCTGATGTCCAGATTCGCAGCATTGATGCGGCCAGCGGAACCTGCAGCCGTGCTATCCAGGGTGAAGGTATAGGTCTTTCCAGCAGGGAGCGAGAATGATGAACGAGCAGAAGTGTCGAAAGTGGCACCAGCTCCGATATTAACGAAGAGACTGCTGTCGATCGAACCAGATGCAGCAAGAGCAAGGGTTCCGGCGACGATGTTTGTTCCGCCAGTGTAAGGATTCACGCCAGACAATGTCCAGGTGCCGCTGCCATCCTTACGTAAGCTCGTAGGGTTGCTGCCATCGACAATGTTCCCGGCGAACTCGCCCGTTCCTGCGCTTGAGCCTTTCAGCGTGAAGGTCTTGGCACCCACTCCCGTAACCGTCAAATTACTGGTGAGCTTAAGCAAGCCAGTGCCGGATTGTTCGAGTCCAGTACCACCCAAGGTATTGGATAAATTGATAACCTTGTTGGTGGTTTCACCACTGCCAGTGTAACTGAGGATATTCAATGAGGTGGACTCGGCACTTCCGAGATTGATAATTCCGTTGGTGCCAAGGTAGCTATTGATTCCGCTGTTCCCGATCGCTGCCACCTGCAGAATATAGGTTTTAGCGGTGGTATTACCATCAATAGTGACGCCACCTGTGAACGAGTTATTAGTGTTTCCCAGCGAGAAAGTTCCATCGCCGCTGCCACCGACCCTCACACTGATCGCGGAGCCGCCAAGGTCGGAAATTAAGCCGTTAAAATTGATGCCGATACCGACTGCAGAGCCGCTGCTCAACAAAGCCAGCGTCTTGGCTCCTGAACCGGTGGCACTCAGGGCGCTCGTGAAAGTTGTGACCGCGCCGCCTTGGGCGATGATCGCTACCCCGCCTGTCTGGCCAGCCATGTTGATCACCTTGTCAGTCGTTTCAGCCACCGAGCCTAGAAGCCTGATTGAGCCGGTAGTGGTAGTGCTGCCAATGTTGATCGTGCCATTGGTTCCGATCGAGCTATTGAAACCGTTGTTGCCAACGTTCGCCACCGAAAGCGTGCCGGCATTCACGCTCACTACACCGCTGAACGAGTTTGCAGGATTTGATAGAACCAAGGTTCCTGAGCCTGATTTTGTGAGAGCACCAGCGCTGGAAACGATGCCGCTACCAGTCAAGGTGAGCAAGCTTCCAATGTTAAAAGTAGCGGTGAACCCACTGGCGATTGAGATTGCATTGGCGATGGTCGGGCTGCCGACGGCACTGATCGACGAGTTAGCTGTGACGGCGAGCGAACTCGTTCCCAAGGCGGAGTTGTTGCCGAGAGCAAGAGTTCCTGCACTCAGGGTAGTGCCTCCGGTATAGCCGTTGCCCCCACCAAGAGTGACCGTGCCAGCACCAGATTTGACCACTGAGACCACACCACCACTGGGACCGGTGCCATTGCCGATGGTGCCATTGAATGCGATGTTGCCGTTGCCAGTAAGCGTCAACGAGCGGTTGCTGATGCTCGTGCCGCTGATCAAGGCCGATGAAATGGTGAGGGTTTGGTTTGAGGTGCTTGCGCTGATGGTCCCGCCTCCCGTGGCACCACCTAGCGTGAAGACTTTATCGGTCGTTTCGGTGATGTTTCCAGTCCAAGTCAGCTGCCCACTATTGCTGCCCCCACCAAGGGTGATACTGCCATTTGTTCCTAGAGGACTATTAAATGAAACCTTTCCGAGCATGGGAACTGAAAGAAAACCATTCGCAGAGATGACGACGGGACCGGTGAAACTGTTTGAGCTGTTAGAAATTGTCACCGACCCAGTGCCTGACGTTTTCTGAAGCCCCCCGATGCCATCGATCACGCCACTAAGAGTAGCGGAAACAGACGCGTTCGCTTGTGACAATGTGAGATCATTATCGAGAGTGATGTCGTTGCTAATGACAATTTTAGGGCGCGAGGCCGCAGTGGTTCCGGTAGGATTGAGGCTCAAAACCGGTGCAGTAACTCCGTTAGCCACGAAATTCAGCGCATTCCCGGTAAGATTGAAGATCGGCGCTGTTCCGCTACTGTTAGAATTAGTGAAGTTTAGCCGATTAAGAACCAGCGTGCCTTCAAGGTTATTCGTCACAGTCAAGGTGCTACCAGCGGCTTGAGCAGCAAGAAATGTGACGATGGCGTCTGTCGCTCCATTCACAGGAACCGCACCATTGGCAGCCGCCCATTTGGCAGAATCGCTCAGATCTGCGTTGCCAGCATTGCCGAAGGTCCACGTATATTCCGCAGCATGCAATACGGAAAAAGTGTTCAAGAAAAGTAGAGAAAATCCAGCAGCAGTGCTGAGGGATGGCAAGAGATTATTGTTTTTCATCGGTTTGGGATTCAGTTTTTTTGGGGTTGGGATTTATTGTGACTTCGAGACACCTATAACATCAATATCGTGGCTCGTCAAATATTTTTCTGAAAAAAATACGCAATGTAACCATTAATGTAACATCATAGATCACAAGATCGATTATATTGACCGGAAGGCGGTAAGAACATGGCTCACACCACAACAAGCTAAGTTGTGCAAGCGCTGGTGAGGGCATAATCTTCAAGCCTCAGACTCGTCGCGCGAACTTAGGCGTGGCGGAATGAGAAAGGTAAGAGCTCCGGAAGGCGAGTGAACGGCACGATAGATCAGTCGCTCGATCGCAATACTGATGATTTCCGGCAAATCCAATGAAATGAGCCGTGGTGGCGGCTCTAACCCGGTAATGTAGGCCGGTGTGGAGCCTGCTACTATCATGCGCGCGGTGCCATTGGTAAGAAATCCGAGTCGCTCGAGGGCATGGTGAATAGGACGCGCGAAGGTCTCCAAGGTCACAAATACCCCAACTGGTGCAGGTAATTGCTCGCAGATGCCGGCAGCCATGGAGTCCGGATCACGACAAAGAGTAAGCGGCGATGGCCAAAAGCGCTCTGGATCAATCATTCCGAAAGGTGATACGAAATGATGGGAGGGAAATCCATCGAATGCGGCGCGATCGGTGAATGCCCGCCCACGCACCATCAGAGCCTCGTGGAACTGATCGCGAAGCGTCACTGAGGCAAAAGATTTGCAGCCTGCCTCCTTGAGTGTGTGGTAAGCAAGGGCGCCAATTGCCACGTCGTTCACACTGACATGATCAACCCCCGCAACCGGGTGGCCGGGGGCAAAAAAGTGAACCGATGGGATCAAGCCAGCCAACTTCTGGATACACGCCCGTAGATTGGCTGGGCGCCCAGAAACCATGATCAGGACCCCATCCACTTGGCGCGTCTGAACACAGAGTGGTATCTGGTCCGGCGAGTCCATTTGATCAAGCAGAAGGTTGAGCTGGCGCTTGCGACAGGCAGACTGAATCTCCTCCACCACATGGGCCATGGTAGGTTCCTGCAAGAGATTGCGACTGCCGCCAATGGCCACCAATGCAATCGCTCCAGCCCGTAAGCGCAAGGGGTGAGTCACCCGCGGCTTCGGGCCTGGCCGTACGGTCGGACGGATGTAGCCCATTCGAGCCATCGTCGCCCTTACAGCGGCAACTGTTTCGCTGTCCACGTTGGGCACGCCGTTGATCACGCGCGAGACTGTGGCGCGAGAGACCCCCGCTTCCTTCGCGACATCATTCAATGTGAATTTCATGCGTAGAGTGCTACATTGCGACATTTTAAAAATCAATGATTTTTCATTAAAATCTTAATTATTCATCTAATGTCGCATTATTTAATTGCGACATAATTTACATTGACAAGAGGTGTTGACCATGATTCTCTAACTCCCGAAATGATGTTTCTTGTAAATCCCACGCGACTGATCCGAAGTGATGAGAGCCCCCCCTTAGCACCCCACAAGAAACGGGCGGGTTACACGACGGTGCAGACCGCCAATCAAATCCCCTACCACTTATGATACCAGTCAACTCGAAAGAAAGCGTACCCCAATCTAGAGAAAGCGCACGAAAAACCTACCGCGTGGGGACCTTGGTCTATACACCAGCGGCGTTGCTGACCGTGATGTTCTGGATGCTGCTGGGAGACCTTTGTCTGCAGATCATGGAGCAACTGCCGACTTCGCTGGTTCCTCTGCAACTCCGCTGGGCAACTGCCTCAGACACCTTAATCGGGTTTGTGACCGGCAGTCTGCCGGCGTTGCTGGGGATTATGCTCAATCCTCTGGTCGGAGTGCAAAGTGACCGACACCGCGGGAAGATGGGGCGACGGCGGCCTTTCCTGCTTGCCAGCACGCCGCTGGTGATGCTGGCCTTATTAGGGCTGGGCTTCGCGAAGCCAATAGCGGAATTCCTCGGCGGCTTGACCGGAGCGGAGTCGCTAGTGGCGCTGAAAATCGGCTGGTTGGGCGGATGCATGGCAGTGTTCGTAGTCGCAAACACCTACATCATGCAGGTCTATCAATTTCTGTTCGTAGATGTGATCCCCAAGGAGGTGATGGGTCGCTTTGTCGGATGTTACCGCGCGGTAGGCGCCTTGGGAGCATTCATTTTTCACCGTTTCATGTTCGGCAAGGCGGAGTCGCACACCGAGATGATCTATGTGATCGCCGCAGTTCTCTATGGGCTCTCGTTTTTCCTGATGATCTGGAAGGTGAAGGAGGGGGAATATGGACCTCCATTGCCAAAGCAAACGGTGGCGAAACACGCGGCGGCATATTTCTCCGAGTGTTTCAGCCGGAGCTTCTACTTGAAGACCTACTCTCTGGCGTTTTGTTTCTGGTGCGCAATCGTACCCCTTTGGAGCTTTCTGGTGTTTTTCGGCACCAAACCTGGTCTGGATGCCGGCTATGCGCCGACGCTCGGACTCAGCCTGGAAACTTTCGGCGAGGTGCGTGGCTGGTGTGCACTAGTGCAAGTACCGGTGTTCTTTCTGGTCGGTCCATTAGTCGACCGCCTGCATCCGCTGCGTGTGGGCATGGCGGGCATGTTGCTCTCGAGCCTGACGTTTTTCGCAAACTTCTTTTACGTGCACGACCAGACAAGTTTCACGTTCTGGCTAATCACCAATTTCATCGCGCAGGCAATCTACATGGGTGCCTATTTGGCGATCCTGCCGCGGCTGCTTCCACGGAAAAAATACGGCCAGTTTTTCACCGCGAACCAGATCTTCGGATTCGCTGGCGTCGCATTGGCGCCACTCGCTTGCGGCTGGCTGCTGGAGTCAGTGAAGGATTACCGCTACATCTTTGTCTGGTGCGGTGGCTGCACGCTGACAGGATTCATCATGTGCGTTTTCCTCTATCGACACTGGCTATCACTAGGCGGTGACGCCGGATACCAACCGCCCGGACAGGAGCCTGAGCCGGAAACCGATCGCATCTGAATATTTTCCTGATTCCATGAAAGAAACTTCCACAAATCTCGATTGCTTTGCCGCCATCGCCACCACTCTAATGCCAGAGGGTCGCGACGGCATGCTGCTGCCAGAGCCATTGCAATGCCCACCGATACGGCTGCCTCTGACCACGGGGGAACGGCAAACGCCGCGCCCGCAAGTTAGCAAAAGCACCACTCCAGAGGAGGTCCGGGCGGAGCTCAACGCACTCCGAGAAAGGATGTCACAATTTCTGTTAGACCTCGCGCCGCCGCTGCCAGCCACGCGCGGAGTGTTCGTCATGGAGCACTTTCAATGGCGGGTCGAGACCGCCGTAGACCGTGCCGGATTTCTCGAAGTCATGCAGGGAGCGGGGACGTGGGAAAAGGTGGAGATCCCACACTACGGGCCACCGCTCGGACCGGCCTCGACGCTCTACCGCGCGGAGTTTGATTTCCCGAAACAGATGTTTTCGCGCGACCGCCAGGTGCTGTGCTTCGATGCAGTAGACTACCGCTGTCAAGTCTATCTGAATGCTGTCTGCCTAGGCACGCACGAAGGATTTTTCGATGCCTTCGAATTCGACGTCACCGATGTAGTTAGAAACGAAGGCAATATCCTGCTGGTGCGGGTGGAAAACGATTTCACGATGCTCGGCCAAGCGTTCTCCGATGGTGATACCGATGGAGACAAGGTCTATGCCGCCACCGGACTTGGCTACGATGATTCAGAGGAGGGTTGGCATCATTGCCCACCCGGTATGGGCATCTGGCAGGGCGTGCGATTTGAATCCCGCTCACGTCTCGCCATCACTGATCTTTACGCACGTCCCCTCCCTGCGCTCGATGCGGTGGAACTGCGCGTTGAGGTGCGGAATGCCGGTGCTAATCCATCTGAGGAAATTGGATTACTCGTCTCGATCCACGGCCAGAATTTCCCGCTGCAGGTGCACCTCGACCACTTCCACTGCGGCGTTGGCAAGTGGGTGCGTGGCTATGGCGATCTCGACCACGGCACACCGGAATCCGAACCTGTTAGAATGGGGCCGGGGATCAATTACCTAACCCTGACGCTGCCAGTTTCCGATGCCAAATTGTGGGATCTCGAAACCCCTTGGCTCTATCAGGCTCAGGTGAAACTAACCGACGCAGATGGTGCC
>Ga0209444_10001599_pt1 | contig 12415 bp, 12 predicted proteins | sample LauGreFaBDMM15DN_2_FD_188215 | JGI IMG/M metagenome (GOLD analysis project Ga0209444, IMG submission 188215) | Freshwater lake microbial communities from Lake Michigan, USA - Fa13.BD.MM15.DN (SPAdes) (version 2) | ecosystem: Environmental > Aquatic > Freshwater > Lake | place: Lake Michigan...
ATCCAAAACCCCCATGGGTCTGTAAACAGGCGTTGGCGGTTTCCCAGCTGGCCTTGGCGGCAAGGTACTTGGACATATTCGCCTCAACGCCTGCGTTCTGACGGGCATCAATTTTTTCACACGCACGCCAGCGCATGAGGTTGGCGGCTTCAAGCTCGATGAAGCACTCTGCCAAGGGGAACTGGATGCCCTGGTTCTGACCGATCGGCCGACCGAACACCTTTCGCTCACTTGCGTAGGCGCGTGCTTTCTCCAAAAACCAATACCCGTCGCCAATACACTCAGCAGCAATCAGTGTGCGCTCGGCATTTAGGCCTTCAAAAATCACTTTGAGGCCTTTGCCTTCTTCGCCCAGCAGGGCGTCTTCTGGCAGCTCAAGGTTGTCAAAAAACAGCTCGTTGGTCTCATGGTTCACCATGTTCAAGATAGGGCGCACGGTCAGGCCGTTGCCGATGGCCGTGTTCAGATCAATGATGAAGCAGCTTAGGCCGTCGCTTTTTCGTTGCACTTCAGTAATGGGTGTGGTGCGCGCCAAAAGAATAAGTAGGTCGCTGTGTTGCACCCGTGAAATCCAGACCTTCTGGCCGTTGATCACCCAGCGGCCATCTTTTTTGACCGCTGTCGTCTTGAGTTTGGTGGTGTCACTGCCGGTGGAAGGTTCGGTTACACCCATGGATTGCACACGTAGTTCGCCACTGGCAATCTTAGGCAGGTAGTGTGCTTTCTGCTGGGCCGACCCGCTAAACACAATAGTGTTCATGACGTACATCTGACCGTGGCAGGCGCCCGAGTTGCCGCCGGAGCGATTGATTTCTTCCATGATGACCGAGGCCTCAGCCATGGACAGTCCGGGCCCACCGAAGTCCTGCGGAATCAAGGCGGCCAGCCAGCCTGCTTTGGTGAGTTCATTTACGAACTTTTCCGGGTATCCGCGTTTTTCATCAATTTCCCGGTGGTACTCCGCAGGAAATTTGCTGCAAAGGTCACGCACCGCATCGCGGATTTCCTGATACTGGTCTGGAGCAGAAAGGATGGTGGATGCCATGATGAATCTAGAAGTTGCTAAGTTGGCTATACTAATTTGTAATTGAATTTAAATAAAATTAAAAAATTTGATGGATACATCAGTTTTCCGAATCAAGAGATAAACATGGATCTAAAACAAATACGCGCATTTGTTACTGTGGCGGAAACGGGTAGCGTGACGCGTGCGTCAGCCCTTCTAAACCTTGTTCAACCGGCGGTGTCACGGCAGCTGCGCATGTTGGAAGAGGACTTGGGCACCAATCTCTTTGATCGCAGCCGCCACGGTATGCAGCTCACCCCTGCAGGCAAATCGATGTTGGAATACGCTCGCCGCATCCTGAACGAAGTGGAGCGTGCAAAAGCAGAAATTCAGCCCAACGCTGGGCCGGTGTCTGGGATCGTGACCATAGGGTTACTTTCCAGTACCTCGGATCTTTTAGCCACTCGACTTGTAGCGGAAGTCGCAGCGCGCTATCCTTATATTCGGCTGCGGTTAATCATCGGCTACGCAGGACATCTGCAGGAGTGGCTGGAAGCAGGCGACATTGATGCGGCGCTCCTCTACGGCAAGAAGGAATCACCATCTTTGCATGTCAAAGCACTATTGGAGGAGAGCCTTTGGGTGGTCGGCCCCCTTAGCGCCAAACTCACCCAAAAACGCCCACTACAGTTTTCTCGCGTAGCGCGTGAGCCGTTTATTCTTCCAGCTGCGCCTCAGGGATTGCGTGCGGTTATTGAGCAAGCGGCTGCGCAAGCGGGCGTTACCCTCAAGGTGTTTGCAGAGACAAATGCGCTAAGTGTTCAGAAAGCATTGGTTGCCGAGGGCTACGGTTGGACCATTCTCCCGGCAGTGGGTGTTTCGCACGATGTTTCAAGCGGTCTTTTGAGCGCTGCGCCGCTTGCATCAAAGGGCCTGCATCGAACGGTTGTTCTTGCGGTTCCCAGCAGCCGCCAGACCACTGCTCCAGTAAGCTGTGTGGTCGGGGTATTGATCGATTGCGTAAAAAAATCCTTTGACGAAGGATTGTGGTCTGATTCACGGTGGCTTGGGTATTAATCAAACAACTTCCGGATAGCTTCAGTTGGCGCCATCCAGTAGTACCGTATTTCAAATAGGAGCGTACTGAGCTTCTCTTTAAGTTGGCGGAAGTCTATGGAGTTTTCCCTATGTTGAAATCTGATATAGGCATCACAAAATATTACTGTATCTTTATGTATTCGAAATTATGATTTAAGCATACCAACATGGAGAACAAAGTCACTATGACATCAACAGCCACATCAGTTCCCAACTGGCAGAAAGACATCTTTAATGTTTTGAAAGAAGGTGGGGTCAATCAGATCGCATACCTTCCTGATGCTGGGCATGCACACCTTATTCGCAGTGCAATTGCAGATCCAGACATTGAAGATGTTGTCTTAACGACCGAAGAGGAGGGTGTCGCGCTCTCATGCGGCGCTTGGTTGGGTGGCAAGAAGTGTGTCTTGTTAATGCAAAGTAGTGGCGTTGGTAACTGCGTAAATATGTTTTCACTATTGAAATCTGGCGATTTCCCTTTTTTCACCCTCATTACGATGCGCGGTGAATACGCTGAGTTCAATCCTTGGCAAGGTCCGATGGGTAAAGCAACTCAAGGAGTGCTTGAGTTGATGGGGATCCATGTGCTCCGAGTTTCTAGGCCAGAAGATGCTGCTGAGATAGTGAGTGCAGGTTATGACGCAGCTTTTCAAGCTGGTGAAAAGGTAGCTGTTTTGTTAAGCCAAAGTTTGATTGGTCGAAAAAAGTGGGAGCGCAACTAATGAATACAACAACCAAGTCAAAGCGCATGGACCGCCGAAATTTTGTGTCAATGCTGTTGTCTCAAACGCCTGAAGCATTGGTAGTTACGGGTTTAGGTTCTGCTGCATATGATGTATTTGCTGCTGGCGACCGTCGCACAAACTACTACTTGTGGGGAGCGATGGGTGGTTCTACATCCATTGGCCTAGGTCTCGCGTTGGCCCAGCCCGATAAATCAGTAGTCGTGATCACTGGTGATGGTGAACAACTCATGGGCATTGGTAGTCTCGGGACTATTGCAACAAAGCAACCAAAAAACCTAACTATCGTTGTTCTTGATAACGGACACTTTGGTGAGACGGGTATGCAGCAAAGCCACTCAAGCTTAGGTGCTGATTTGGTTGCGATTTCAAAAGGATTTGGAATTAAAGACTCTGAATCTATTTCTAACATCGATGAGTGTCAAAAAGTAGTTCAACGCATCAAGGCTAAGAGCGGTACTGCATTTATTCAAGTTTTTATCGATTCGAACGAGCCGGAACGAGCACTTCCTCCAAGAGATGGACCATTTATTAAAAACCGTTTTCGCGCTGCATTGGGTTTGAAGCCTTTTTAAATCGAAGAAGCATTCATTACCTAGTAGGAGTTCAGTTGTGAAAAGATACCAATTAAAAATTAATGGTCAAACACTGGACCCTCAAAGCGGTACCTGGTTTGAGACACAAAATCCATACACCGGAGAAGTGTGGGCAGAAATACCAAAATGCGATGCGCGTGATGTCAATCTGGCTGTTGAGGCTGCCTACGCAGCTTTGACTTCTGGGCCATGGGCGGAAATGACTGCAACTCAGCGTGGTGCCTTGATGCGCAAATTAGGGGACTTGATTGCGCGAGATGCAGCCAAACTTGCTGCAGTTGAAGTACAGGATAACGGTAAGCTATTGGCTGAAATGTTAGGGCAGCTTAATTACATTCCCCAGTACTTCTACTACTTCGGCGGGTTAGCTGACAAAATTCAAGGCTCAACTTTGCCCCTGGACAAGAAGGGTTACTTTGCTTATACGCGTTACGAACCAGTGGGAGTTGTGGCTGCGATTACGCCATGGAACTCCCCCTTGCTTTTGGCGACATGGAAAATAGCGCCTGCACTGGCTGCGGGCTGCACAATTGTGGTCAAGCCGTCAGAGTTCACCTCTGCTTCTACGTTAGAGTTTGCTGCTCTTTTTGATGAGGCCGGCTTCCCACCAGGTGTATTTAATGTGGTCACTGGCTTCGGTCAAGATGTTGGGTCAACATTAGTTGAGCACCCCTTGGTTGCAAAAATTAGTTTTACCGGCTCCGATGCAACAGGTCGCTTGATTAATGAAAAGGCGGGCCGCTTGTTGAAGCACTCGACAATGGAGCTAGGCGGAAAATCACCCAATATTGTTTTTGAAGACGCTGATTTAGACCAAGCTGTGTTTGGTGCTATCTCAGGCATCTTTGCTGCATCTGGCCAAACGTGCATTGCCGGATCGCGATTGTTGGTGCAAGACAGCATCCATGATGCGTTTGTTGAGAAATTGGTCGCTTTTGCTAAAACAGCAAAAATGGGGGACCCAATGCGCTCGGATACACAAGTTGGGCCGATTACAACGCCCCCTCAATATGAAAAGGTGTTGAGCTACATCGACATCGGACTTAAGGAAGGTGCAAAAATTGTACTGGGCGGTTTAAAAGGGACGGATCCCGATTGTGGCAACGGTTGGTTTGTTGAGCCAACGATCTTCACCGAGGTGAAGAACGAAATGCGTATTGCGCAGGAAGAGGTCTTTGGTCCGGTTCTATCAGTCATTCGTTTTAAAGACGAGGCTGACGCACTCCACATTGCCAACGATGTTCGTTTTGGTTTAGCGTCTGCGGTATGGACTAAGGACATTGGTCGTGCCATTCGTATGTCAGATCAATTGAAGTCAGGAACTGTCTGGGTAAACACATACCGTGCAGTGAGTTTTATGGCTCCCTTTGGTGGCTACAAAGACTCTGGCTTGGGTCGAGAAAATGGGATAGATGCTGTTAGAGAATACTTGCAAACCAAATGCGTTTGGATTAACAGTGGTGCGGTAACGGCAAATCCATTTGTATTGAAATAAGTGCAGTACACACTAGCTTGTGCCATTTCGCCAATTCAGTAAGTTGCCCAACTGCCAGCGTCAACCATTACACGAATTAACTCCGTGACAAGGTTTATGGAAGCGGCGCTTGCTGCTGTGGCTAGTACTATGAAGCTGTAACCCGATTTTTTCTGCCTAGGCCCCTAGTTTCAATTAACCTTCTCGAGGAATTCGCGTGTTCGCGCATGTTGAGGCGCACCAAAAATCTGTTCCGGCGAACCGTGTTCAACGATGACTCCGTTTTCAGTGAAATAAACTTTGTGGGATATTTCACGCGCGAACGCCATTTCATGAGTGACTAATATTGAGGTTAGTCCCTCTTCAACCAATTGACGGATTGTTACTAGGACCTCCTTGCGAGTCTCGGGATCAAGCGCTGCGGTAACTTCGTCAAACAACATGACAGAAGGCCGCATTGCGAGTGCACGGGCAATCGCAACGCGCTGCTGCTGTCCGCCCGATAACTCGCCCGGGTAACTATTTTCCTTGCCGGCAAGGCGTACTTTCTTAAGTAAGTCCCTCGCGCGGATCTCAACTTCTTCCTTGGGTTGGTGTAGGACCTGAATCGGAGCCATCATGATGTTCTCAAGTGCAGTCTTGTGCGGAAACAGGTTGTACTGCTGGAAGACGATTGAAACATCCTTGCGCAGTGCGATCAAGTCCTGGTCAGTGTGCAATTGGTGCACAGCGTGAGAACCCACATGGATCTCGCCCTTGTCGATATTGGCCAAACCGTTGATACACCTTAGCAGTGTCGATTTGCCAGATCCAGATGATCCAATAATGCAGACGGCTTCGCCCGCGTTCACCGTCATCGACACACCATGCAAAACACCAACCGAACCAAACGCCTTGTGCACGTCGACAATACGCACTATCGGGTTCACAGCCTGCTCCTTACTCATGACGTTACCTCTTCGAATGTTCTGACCGGCACGTTAATGACACGTGGGATATGTCCGGTCGCAGCGAGGAAGCGCACCAGAGCGCCCTTAGGAACGACAACCGTAGCCGTATTCTCGAGTGGATGCGCCAGTACAGCACTTGCCTCCCATAGGCTACGGTCGATCACGAACTCTACCGAAAGCGCCTTGTCATTGAAAAGCGCCAACAGGCTCACTGCACCCGGGCTCACTCCTAAATGCTCTGCAAGGCTGACAGAAGACGCAAGTGATAGCTTCCCTAAACCCAAAAGCTCACCGAGCCTAGCTAGGTCAACGCTGCTGTCCGATGGGACCGTCACCAGCAGATGATTTCTCGATTTCTTGCCATAAAGAAACAGGTTCTTGGTTTTAGCGCCCGGAAGTCTTGGGACCAGAAGATCAGCTTCAGCGCAGGTCATCACCGCCGGATGCGCATGGCGCTCCAGAGAGATGCCGTGCAAGTGTAGGAATGTGTCAATGTCCATTTGGCCCCCAGTTCAGCGTTCAGCGTAGCGCAGCTCAAGCCGCTTAGTCCAGAGCGCGATCGGATAACAATAAATAAAAAACCACAAAAGTACGTAGCTGTAGATGGGAATCAGCAAGTCAGTTCGACCTTCGGCAGCAGTCACTCTGCCGGTGACCGTCATGACTTCGCTTACTCCTACGATGGAAGCCACTGTTGTGGCCATCGTCAGAATGGCATACCAGTTCATCCAAGGTGGCAGCATCCGCTTTATGCATTGAGGCAAAAGGATCTGCCAAATAATCTGGCGGCGTGAAAATGCGAGAGAGCGCGCCGCGTCCCATTGCGCTGTCGGAATAGACTGAATGGCTCCGCGTACGATCTCGGCAAAATTTGCCATGATCGGAAGGGATAAGCCTAGGGTGGCCTTGATCCAATCGGGAAAAGGTATCGTCACACCGCCTAGACGGAATTCGAACGGCATCAAAAACATGACGAAGAACAGCAGTACCAGCCAAGGCGAATTGCGAAAAAACTGGACCACGATCCACGACGTTCCGCGCACCGTAGGAATAAGCGAGATCCTAGCGAAACCTAGCAGAAGGCCTGCAACCGTTCCCACCAGCATGGCCAACGAGCTAATCAGTAAGTTGTATCCAAACCCCTCGGCCAGCAGCGGTGTCCATTTTAGGAGCAGATCAAATACGCTGGCATTCGGATCGCGTGCCTGCACTTGTGCTGTGGCGACGGACGCTACAAAAATCGCCGCTAAAACAATACCGGTTCGCGCAGTAAAAAGGGAACCACCGCTGGAACGGTCGCCAGTCCATGGCGTTTGTGCACCCAAGCGCAAAGGGAGCATGACATCGAAGCGGGTGGTCTGCTTTGTCATTGACCAAATCCTGGAACCTGCAGGCGGACTTCCAACCAGTGCATAACCTGAGTCACAACGCCTACGATTGCGACATAGCAGAGCAACACAACGACCATCATTTCCGGCACGTTGACTTGCTCTGACCAAATCTGCGCCGACATATATAGCAACTCTGGGACCGCTATGGCATAGGCCAGCGTCGTGGTCTTGACAAGGTTCACTAGGTTGTTGGTCATGGCCGGCAACGTGACCCGCAGCGCCAGCGGTAGAACAATCAATAAGAAAATTTGGGTGCGAGAATAGCCCAGAGATTGCGCCGCTTCCACCATGGGCTTGGGTACAGCTTCGATACCTGCGCGATAAATTTCAGCGACGAATGCAGCTTCAAGTAGCGTTAGCGAAACGACGGCCCAGCCCATTGACCCAAGTATCGGCATTCCGCCTACCTTCGGCAGCAATGGGCTTATTGCGAAGTAGAAAAAATAGAGTTGGACAAGAGGAGGGGTATTCCGAAACAGTTGAACAAATCCATTGGCAGGCCAACGTACCAACGAGTTGCGCGACCCCGCTAGCCAAGCGACTACTGCACCCAAAGCCATGCTCAACACAAGGCAATAGGCTGAGAGTTCTAGCGTCGTGGCAAAGCCAGTCAAAAACCGCGCACGATCGTAGCTGTCATAAAACATAGTCAGCTTAATGACGTTATTTTCAGCTAGCAACTTAAACCACGCACTGATGTCAAGCATGATTCTGACTCCGGCTAATAACGCTGTAATTTGTCCGAGCGCTCTCCACTGAACAAGGCACTTGCTTAATAAGGGTCTTGCCGTGTCGAGCGCTCATTGCCGATCCTAAGTTACTTGAATTTGGCTTGTTGTTCAACTAGAAAAGGCGACTGTGCCATACCCCACTTCTTTTCAAGTCCGATAATGAAGCCTGTCTTGTGCCATTCTTTTGAAACATCAGTTAAGAATGCTGTGAACTTTGCATCTTCCTTACGCGAGCCCATTCCCCATGGTTCCGGATCAATCGACGGCAACACCATCGCGTAACTTCCCCATTTCGCTTCGTCGAGGCCGGCAAAGTATGTCGTGTCAAACACGGTCCCGATGCAATTACCACCTTCCAGCGCCGCCATCGCCTCAGTCACGCCCTTAAAGACCAACATCTGGGCACCAAATTCCTCCCCAGTGCGACGGTTGTAGTAGGCCCCCTGGATGCCGCATATCGGTTTGCCCTTCAAGTCGGCCCAGTTTTTCAGCCCCGAGGTCTTCTTAGCGAATACGTTGGCAGCTCCCGCGTAATACAGAGGTTGTGGAATGCTGACTATTTCGGCGCGATCCGGCCTGTATGCCATGGTTGCAATCAGCATGTCGATGCGGCCCTGCTTGACGAACTCCATTCGATTCGCTCCCGTGACCGGTATCAATTCGATCGCGACGCCTAAGCGTTTGGCAATGTCGTTAGCAAGATCAATTTCCATGCCGACGATCTTGCCCGAAGGGTCGGTGTACCCAAAAGGTTTGTAGTCGGCCTTGACTCCGACAACTATCTTTCCCTTTTGCTTGACGCTGGCCATCGTATCGACCTGCGCCCATGATGTGGTGGTTGCCATGAGCGCGAGGCTCGTCAAAACCCCAAACCATTTTCTACGAAATAAATTGATATTTAGCATTGTCTTACTCCTCATGATGCGCCGCGCGTGGTACGACCCTAATAAATACGCGTTAGGATGAAAAATTGCACCCTCCGTAATTATTCTTGCACGTAATAGTGTTAACGCAAAGCTAAATTTTGTATTAGTTGCCAAATAAAAGGTTGAACGAGGGAATACCCTGATCCCATTCATGCGCTCAAGCCCCGTGCAGGTGGTTTGGAGCGTACTTATTGAGATGCAACGGTGATCTCGGTTTTTAAAAAAGGCATCTCGGTTATGAGTTGTGGAAGAAACTTTTCATTCAGCAGGCGGCGCGTCTCGGCGGCGAGCAACTCGGCAATGTGCTGCCACTCCCCCTCCCGTGTGACAAGGGTCACTTGTCTCTCTGGCGTTGGTGCGGGTAATTTGCGAACAGCAATCCCTTTTAAGCGTGTCATCCCCTGCAGCAGATGCAGTGGTGTCGTTATTGCCCAGCCGACCTGGCTGGCAACGAGTGAGAACATCATGGCAGCGTTGTCAACCTCTATTCGTCGGCCTTCGGGCACATGTGCCATGCGCAGGTAGCGTTCGATAATCGCACTGGTTCTTGAGCGACTGCTGTAGCGTATAAAGGGCAGCTCTGCGGCCAGATCAGCTAGAGTGTCGCGAGACGGATTCCGTCGGCTCTTTTCTGGTAGCAACAACACGAATTTCTCCGTCATAAGAGGGAACCGAGACAATCCGTCATACTCCTCTAAGGCATCCCCCGACACCAACAGATCCACACGGCGCTCCTGAAGATCATTGATGTGAGCTGGAGTCAACCCTTGTGAAACAAATAGATCGCCGGCATGCTGTGCAGCAAAGCGCACCAAATCGGGACCGACGGTGTCGGCGATTGAATCCACCAGCGCAATCCGTAGCGTTGGTCGCTCACTTAGCGCTGCGACCAGTTGCGGAAGTGCATTCAAGTCACGAAGAATACGCGCCGCCTGATGCGTCAGTTCGCTGCCCTCGACGGTCGTGCGGAATGGTCGGCTTTCGCGATCGAACAACTTGCAACCCAGCAGTGTTTCGGCTTGCGAAACCAATTGTGATACCGATGACTGGCTGCAAGCCAGCCGCTTCGCTGCTGCCGACATGCTGCCGGTTGCTGCAACGGCGACCACCGCCTCTAAACTTTTCACTGACAAAGCCAAAGCAGTTTGTAAGCTCGGTTTTGGCGGTGTTAGCGATAACGACATAAAAGAGCTTTTTCCATTAGTATTATAAAAAATTATACTTTAATCGGTATTGTGTGATTCTAATTGCACCGCATTGCATGGAAATGGATAATTTAAAAAATGAAATATTCTGTATTTTCCTTAGCACGACAGGCGCTTCGCGGCCATCTTGATTGGCCCATGGCATGGCGAAATCCAGTGCCAAAAAAACACTATGACGTCGTGGTGATCGGAGGTGGAGGTCATGGACTTGCAACTGCCTTCTACCTCGCCAAGAATCATGGCATTAAGAATGTCGCAGTGCTCGAAAAAGGTTGGATCGGCGGCGGAAACACCGGCCGTAATACGACCATCGTGCGCTCAAATTACTTGCTTGACGACAATGCGCATTTTTACGAGTGGTCGCTAAAGCTATGGCACCAACTTTCTCAGGAACTCAACTACAACGTGATGTTCAGCCCACGCGGAGTCATTAATCTAGCCCACACGGAAGGACAGAGAGACCAGATGTTCCAGCGCGGAAATCGGATGCTACTCAACGGTATCGACGCCGAATGGATGTCACGTTCCGAAATCGCCCGCCATGTACCTCACCTGGATTGTTCGGACAATGCACGTTTTCCGATTTTCGGAGGACTCATGCAACGCCGCGGCGGTACTGCGCGACACGATGCCGTGGCCTGGGGCTATGCACGCGCCGCATCTGCACTGGGCGTGGACATCATCCAGAACTGCGAGGTAAAGGGATTCACTCGGGAGGGAAACAGGATCACCTCGGTACAAACCACGCTTGGCAATATCGACGCAGGTCAGGTGGGCATCGCGGTCGCTGGCCACTCTGGCGTGGTCGCTGGATTGGCTGGACTAAAGCTACCAATAGAGAGTCACGTGCTCCAGGCATTTGTTTCTGAGCCCCTAAAGCCGATTATTGACACTGTAATCACATATGGCGCTGGACACTTTTATATCAGCCAGTCGGATAAGGGAGAGATGGTCATGGGCGGAGACTTGGACTTCCACCCAAGCTATGCGCAAAAGGGGAACTTACCCATCCTGCAAGATGCAATAGCCAATGGACTACAGATGTTCCCGATCCTCTCACGTGTTCGAATGTTACGGCATTGGGGTGGGATCATGGACATGTCGCTCGACGGCAGTCCAATCATTTCCAAGACTCCGATTGACAACTTTTACATCAATGGCGGCTGGTGTTACGGTGGTTTCAAGGCCACCCCGGCCTCTGGATGGGTCTTTGCCCACACGATCGCCCATGATGCGCCGCATACTCTTAACCGTGCACATTCTCTCGATAGATTTGAGACCGGCAAGATGATCGATGACAAGGGCGCTGGGCCAACCGCCCAATGGCACTAGGAACCTACCATGCAATTGTTCAACTGTCATTTCTGTGGACCCCGCGACCAGTCGGAATACACCTACTTGCGAGAGGCTGCAGCGATACCCGGCCTCGAAGCCGGCACCGCTGACTGGCAGCAATTTGTTTATGAGCGGGAGAATCCGTGCGGTGCTCACACGGAGTGGTGGCAGCATAACCACGGCTGTCGGCAAATATTACAGATCGTGCGCGATACGCGAACCCATACGGTACTAGACATACGTCCGGCAAGACCTACAGGGACTTCATCATGAGCGCCGCCTATAGTTTCCGTCTGCCGACCGGCGGACGCATCATGCGCGATCAGCCGCTCGATTTCCGATTCGATGGCAAATCCTATCAGGGGCTGGTTGGCGACACGCTGGCATCGGCTTTACTCGCCAATGGCGTAACTCTAATCGGCCGTAGCTTTAAATATCACCGCCGACGCGGTATTTACAGCGCTGGGCCAGAAGAGCCTAATGCCCTGGTGCAATTGCATCAAGGCGCTCGGACTGAGCCCAACACGCGCGCCACGATGGTTGAGTTGGTAGCAGGCATGCAGGTTGACAGCCAGAACCGCTGGCCCACTTTGGCCTTCGACTGGCGTTCGATAAATCAGGCCTTCTCCAGAATGATGCCCTCAGGCTTCTACTACAAGACCTTCATGTGGCCGCCTAAATTCTGGATGTTCTATGAGAGCCAAATCCGAAAGGCTGCCGGGCTAGGCTTATCGCCGCGACTCTCGGACCCCGACCACTACGCAATCGAGTTCGCTCATTGCGACGTGTTGGTAGCTGGCGGCGGACCTGCAGGTTTATCGGCAGCTTTGGCGGCGGCGCGCAGCGGCGTTCGCGTCGTGCTCGCCGATGAGCGGGCAGAAATCGGCGGTAGCCTTTTGTGGGAACGCAAAGATATTAATGGTCATTCGTCTTCTTTATGGGCCGAACAAGCCATTGCAG
>Ga0209444_10001601_pt1 | contig 12410 bp, 10 predicted proteins | sample LauGreFaBDMM15DN_2_FD_188215 | JGI IMG/M metagenome (GOLD analysis project Ga0209444, IMG submission 188215) | Freshwater lake microbial communities from Lake Michigan, USA - Fa13.BD.MM15.DN (SPAdes) (version 2) | ecosystem: Environmental > Aquatic > Freshwater > Lake | place: Lake Michigan...
ATAGATATTGAAGGACTAGAATGAAAGTTAATTCTGTAACCATTAGAGAAGCAAGCAATGGCTTTGTTGTTGAGCATATAGCTGAATCTGAGTACGACAAGTTCCTCTCTGAGTTTGTTGCTCTAGATATTGACGAAGCACTGGCTATAGCTAGAGATTTATTTGTGCATTACGATGCTGCTGACATGTCGCATCTAGTAGATACACCAATTGGTAGATAATAAAAAAAGGAATGGTGGTGAGTGGACAGACTCTAGGTTTAGAAGTTTTGTTACCTCAGCACTGAGAGCTGCATCTAGGCGTTGGCCTCCTAAGTTCAAGGCTTTGAAAGAAGCCTTCGTTGGTAGGAAGACTAACAAGAAGACAGGCAAGTTGGCAATGCATTACAAGTGTGCAAAATGTAAGAAGCACTTTGTTGCAGCAGATGTACAGGTAGATCATATACTACCTGTAGTATCTCCAACAGAAGGCTTTGTTAGTTGGGACTTGTTCATTGATCGTATCTTCTGTGAGATAGAAAACCTACAAGTGATGTGTAAATCCTGTCATAAAGTGAAGACAGAACTAGAGAAGGCAGAAAGGAAAAAGAAATGAATGCAATTTTATTAAAAGAACATGAAGATGGTAGTGCTACTTATTCATTTGATATGACATCTGAAGAGCGTGAGACACTGCTTAGTCTGGGTATAATAACAGCCCTTAAAAATGGCATCAAAGAAGGAAGTAAATATGTGTGTGACATTGATGTAGGTGACACCCAAGACAACACAATCTGAGGTATAACTACCTTTCCTCTGGGAGCTTTGGCTCCCTTTTTTATCTAAAGAAAGAAACAATGAACAAAGAAGTAGTAACACCTTGGTCTAGTGTAGGATTTTTAACATATAAAAGAACGTATGCAAGACGTTTAAATGAAGATGATATCAGCAGCCCAACAGAAGAGTTCCCAGACACAGTAGCTCGTGTCATCAAAGCCTGTGAAGAGCAGCTTCATTGCGGCTTTACAGACGCTGAAAACGAACGTCTAAGGGTGTACCTGCTTAGCTTGAAAGGAAGCGTTGCAGGGCGTTTCTGGTGGCAGCTAGGCACTAATACAGTGAACAAGCTTGGTATGGCCTCGCTACAAAACTGTGCATTCCGTGTAGTAGACAATCCAGTGGAGCCTTTTACATGGGCTATGGACATGTTAATGCTTGGTTCAGGTGTGGGCTACAACATCCAGAAAGACAATGTTAATAAACTTCCTCCAGTCAATAAAGATTTTAAATGTCCTTCTCGTATTGTCGATACTGGGGCTGATTTTATTGTTCCCGATAGTCGTGAGGGATGGGTTGCCCTACTTGGCAAGACGCTCAAGGCTGCTTTCTTGGCTCACTCGTCAGGAAAACAAACTTTCACATACTCGACACAGCTAATTCGTTCTAAGGGTGCAGCCATTAAAGGCTTTGGTGGTACAGCGTCTGGTCCAGAAGACTTGGTTGGCGGCATCAACAACATCTCTAAGATCTTGGAGAAACGTGCAGGTAAACAACTTCGCCCTCTTGATTGCCTTGACATTATGAACATCATTGGTGCTGTTGTCGTAGCTGGCAATGTTAGACGCTCAGCACAAATTGCTATTGGAGATGCAGATGACGTGGAATATCTACTTGCTAAACGATGGGACTTGGGAAATATCCCAAGCTGGAGAGCCATGTCCAACAACAGCGTGGTGTGTCATGACATCGGAGATTTGCATGACTTCTTTTGGGATGGTTACGAAGGGAAAGGTGAACCCTACGGCCTCATCAATCTTAAACTTTCTAGAAAAATCGGAAGGCTCGGTGAAACCCAGTATCCTGACCCAAAGGTTCAGGGATATAATCCTTGCGCTGAACAAAGCTTAGCCGATGGTGAAACCTGTTGCTTAGCTGAAGTGTTCCTGCCTAACATCGCAAGCAAAGAAGAACTGCTCGATGTGTGTACGTTGCTCTATCGTATCAACAAACATTCATTGGCATTGGATTGCCACCAGAAAGTGACTGAAGCCATTGTGCATGAGAACATGCGTATGGGTATTGGCATCACTGGTGTGTTGCAATGTAACGAAGAGCAGAAGTCTTGGTTGAATGATGTGTATGGTGAGCTGCGTAACTACGATTCTTTCTATTCACAGAAGCATGGCTTCAATAAGTCCATCAAGCTAACTACAGTGAAGCCTTCTGGCACTCTGTCATTGTTGCCCGGTGTCACCCCCGGTTGCCACCCTGCTTATGCACATTACATGATTCGCAGAATCTCTATCAGCTCTGACCATTCCTTGGTGCAGGTCTGTCGTGATCATGGCTACCATGTGGAATACAAGCGTAACTTCGATGGATCTACAGATCACAGCACAATGATTGTGTCATTCCCGTTTATGTATCCAGAGACAGCTAAGCTTGCCCGTGACATGACTGCACTTGACCAGCTAGAAACTGTGAAGTGGTTGCAAGAAGTGTGGAGTGACAACAGCGTTAGCTGCACTGTGTACTACCGCTTGGAAGAGTTGCCAGAGATTAAGAAGTATTTGAAGAAGCATTACAAGAACAGTCACAAGTCGTTGTCGTTCCTGTTGCATTCAGGCCACGGCTTTGATCAAGCTCCCTTTGAAGAAATTACAAAGGAGCAATACGATGCAATGATTGCCAGCACAACACTGATCAACAGTATTGAGGACGGTAATATTGGATTGGATGATGCCGAGTGTGCTAGTGGTTCTTGCCCCGTTCGCTAACTAGGGGGTAAAGCAGCATGATTGTTGTAGAGCTAAGACAGGGCATTGGAATTGATATTGAATTCAATGACACCATCTGCCACATCATAGATGATGGTGGACCACAGGATAAGTTGTTCTCTTATAGTGGTATACTACTTAAGTTGCCTTTTCTTAGTATCTATATTGGTGAGTTTAATGAGATTGGTGAACTCATCAAGGGCGATAAACCTACAGGGGAATAACATGCAAGTCAAGTCTGAACGATCTGCACCATTGCGTATTCAATTTGAACAAGGCTATAAAGCTTTCAGACATGGGTGGTTGGTCAATCAATATGAACCATCATCTGTGGCAGGTAAAGAGTGGCAACGAGGATTTGATCGTGGCTACTTTGATAACATTGAAAGACTAGATGGCTACCAAGCGGTTCGATAAAGAACTTCACGACACCTACGACAAGTTTGGAAGAGATATAGTTAAGAGCTATGTCTCTTCTTTTTGGGGTATGGAAGCTAGAGATAATCCCGATAGGTATGGGATTGATCTGTATCTGTATAAGGACAGCTTGTTGGTGGGATATGCTGAGGTAGAAGTCAGACTGTCATGGAAAACTGTAGAGTTTCCCTATGAAGATTTGAATGTACCTAACAGGAAGAAGAAGCTTCTAACACAGGACATGTTAACATACTTCTTTTCTGTTAATAAGGATGGAACAGCCTTGTTCCATTGTGAAGCTGCTGCTGTGTTAGCTTCAGAAGTTAAGGAGTCTAGAAATAAATATGTCTACCAAGGTGAACTCTTCTACAAGGTTCCTCTTGATAGACTATCTTATGTTGTATTACCTACGGCTTGCGAGGCCACCCCTAGCTAAGCCAATTCTTTTGGTGTTACTAGGGTTGGCTGGATCAACAAGTTTAAAGTCATTACCAATTAAGTCTCTAATATTATTAGCAGCTTTAGTTTGTGTAGCAATCATATCAACTACATCTTCTGGTGTTGCACCCTTTGGCACATACATAGGTATTGTCTGAATTGTTTTCAGATTCTTACTAAGCTCTTTTAAAGCTAGTGCTTTATCTTTAGCTCCCGATCTTTCTAAAGAAAGAGAGACTGCATCAATAGTATCTACAGTAGTTGTCTTAGCCAGTTTACTTAGTGAACTAATAAATGTTTGATTGCTATCTGTTACTGGAATCTTACCATCCTTTGCAGCAGCCTTACCACCAGTGTGTCTAAACTCATTCTTAAACAACCCCTTGATGGTGGTATAGGTTTCATAAACCTCTTTAGGTTTTTCAGTGGATGCTCTAATATTATCAATTAAAGTAAGGCCATCTTTATCTGTCTTATTAACAACATCTAATAATTTATTAGTCAGTCTATTTCTATTAGTTTCTTGTTGTTCAATTAGTTGATATTGTTTTTCAATCTTGTTAAAGTCAGTTTGTATCTTAAGCTTTTCACTCTCAACAAAAGCATCTTCAGTTTCTCTGTAGCCTAAGTTACGGGGGAGTCCCAGCGGTCTAGCCACTGTTGGATCACCAGTGATGGTCCTAGCAATAGTGTTCATGTCCTTCTTTGTGTATAAAAGTAAAGGCATGTCCACTCTTCTGAACATATAGTCAGCATATGGAATCTCAGTGTAAGAAATATTCTTAACAACTGGACCACCAAAAGCATCATTTCTATAGTTAAGTCTAAGGTCACTAGTGAATGATGTAGCACCCACATCTAGTTCCATATGCTTCTTACTATCCATTGTTTGAGGATCAAAAAAACCACGCTTAACTTTAGCAGGTGTTCGTTCTGTCTCTGTACCATGAATCAAGATCTTTGGTGGCATGTCTTTATACTGCTCTCTCAGATCTTCTAGCTTCTTTTGGAATCCCTGAGCAAACTCAGCAAACGCTGTAACATCTGTGGGGCTGTCAGCATTAAGTTCTCTACCCGTTTTAATTCTATATTCACCCTGAGCTACAGCAATAGCACTTGGGTCAATACCTGCAAACTCAGGAGCATCTTTAACAGCAGCAAATGATTCTTGTCTAAGCACTTTAATACTAGACAGTGTAGACTTCCTAGTCTCTTCATCAAAACCAAAGGCGGGTTTATTTAAATTGGTAGTGGCAATAGGAGTAGTATAGATAGATGGTTCTGGTGGTGGAAGATCTGTCTTAATCTCAGGCAGAGGCTCTTCAATCTTTGATGGCACAACTTCAGGGATAGCTTCTTCCATTTGCTTAGCAATTGGAGCAGCCTCTTCTACTGGGGGTGTGCTCTTAGCTTTAGCAACAGGCTTAGTAGGAATTGCTTTAGCTGTTGAGTCTGCCTTATCTAAATTCTTTTCTACAATATTATTAATTTCATTGGCAATAAGAGCTTCAGGATTCTTAGACTTTCTAATAAGTTCAAGCATTCCCTCAGTACCTGTAGAAGCAGCCTTAGCTCCCGCCTTAAAAAGTTTACCAGCAACTATACCACCAGTAGCAAACTTAAGATCTTTAATCTTCTCTTTATACTCAGGTACTTTCATGTAGTCATTAGCTTCTTCTAATGTCTTACCATCATGTTGAGCAGCATACCTGTTGTTAATAATCTTACGAGTATCTGCAGGAAGTTTATTAAACTCCATCTTGTATATACGATTTAAATCTTTCTGCATAAACTTAGCTTCTGTAAGAGGCCGAGCTAATTTCAAAAGAGCTTCACTAACTGTATCCTCAATGGATTTTTTCTGCTCAATATCTGGCAAAGTTGAATAGCGTGGGGTCATCATTGCTCTTTGCATAGCAGCAATAACTACTGGGTTAGCTTCTTCTACGAAAGCTCTGTCATATTCTTTATCACCTGATGGAGGACCATACAGTTTGTAGGGATCAATACCAAGGTATATCAGTTCAATTTCTTCTGGTGTTTTCTCAGGTGTAATGCGAACACCAACTAAGTTATTAAAGTATTCACCTTCTTTATATACTGGTCCTTGTTTAACACGGGGAATAGCTTCAGGTAGGTCTTCCTTCAACACAGGAATCTTAGACTTAAGTCTATTACCCATTGCCTCTAACATTTTATCTGCTGGCTTATCTGATTTAACTACATTAGGATCTCTAGCAATAGAGCCACCTTCACGAATAGCATCAACTAAGTTGAAGATGTCTTTAACAATAAAAGGAGTTGTAAATCTACCGATAAAATCCCCAGTAACTCTACCGACTGCCACGCTTAGTTTATCTGTATCTCTTTCTGAATCAACAGCAGAGATGATCTGATCTACAAGATATGTTTGAGTACCCGCTGGGAGCTTCATTCCAATCAGTGCTTCTATAGCACCACCAACTTTTATAGAAAGACCTCTTTGTTGTTTAACAATTAAGTCAGCAGCAGCTAGTGTCACACCACCTAATGGAAACAAGCCCCTTAAATCTGTTGTTGTATTATCATCATTCTTCTTTTCAAACCACTCAACATCTTGGTTGTTGGCTCTGTAATCAATAGCAGCAATCAAAGCTGATGTACCCACTATGCCTTTAGCAATGTTCTCTTGTCCTTTTCTAACAAGAGAAGCACCACCCTCATCCCCATTAGCCATCATCTTAGAGCCTCTGATGACAGACTCAGCCCCAGCAATACCACCAAGGGGACTGTATCTATATTGAAAGGCTATAGCATTAGCCATGAAGCGAGGGAAGGGAACAATTAAACTAGTGAAGGGTGTATCTTCAATAGCCTTAACAACGTAGTTACCAACTTGTTCAGATTTAGCTTCTAAAGTATTAATACCTTTCTTAGGTATTTTAGGCATATATGAGAAGGTAGCTTTCAGAGTGTCATCCGCAGCTTCTTTAAGAACATCTGCAGGAATAACTTTTCCTTGTGCTAAAAGTTCATACATATCTAAACCAACATCTTTTAGTTTAGTTTCAACAGAGTGAGCAAAGATTGCTTTTCTAAATATTGCATCTTGTGCAACATTAAGACTGTTAATAAAACGAGCAAACTTAGATAAGTCTGTTGAATCTTCTTGCATAGAAGATAAGATGTTATTCCTAAGGCTAGGATTGTGTTCTAATAATTTATCTGTTACTACTGAAGACAAGTCACCCTTAGATAGATAGTACCAAGAGCCAAAAGCTTTCTCAACAGTATCAGCAATGCTAGTTTTTAATGTAGCTATCCTAGCTCCTTTGGCATCTCCTGATAAAGTCTTACCTACAGTCATCAGAGTACCCTCAATAAGAGAGGCTGCAGAATTTAAAGTTAAACCAGTACCAGTACCAATGCCATTACGCACACTAGTACCAATACCACTCACCATGACAGCTTTACTTTCTCTTTCAGCTCTTAAGAAGGCTCCCATCCACCAACCCATAGTAGAGGTATATTCGTCAGGAGCACCATACAAAGCATCCACTTGCTTAGCAACATCAGGATCAATCTGACGCAGACGATTAAGAGTCTTAGATGCTGTGGAATATTGCTGCATGATTTGAGCAGCCTGTGTCACTGTCACTCTGTTAGCTTGAGCAAACTGTTCAGGACTCAGTCCTTCTTTTCTAATGGCTTGCTCTAACAGGGTGTCATCAATAAGACCTTGATCCATAGCAGAGAACACCTCAGCAATAGCTGTACTGGTCTTTTGTCCTGCCTTAACTTTGTAGGAAGGATCGTTCTCAATCACATTCATAGCCACACGAATGGCTCTCTGTGATAAGTCTCTGCGAATAGCTGGCTCTACCAGAGCAGCAGCAGGAGATATCTCATCCAATATCTTAGCACCCTCTTGCTTCATAAACTCTTCAGCAAGTAGGTCCATGTTCTCATCAACGGGTGTTAATAAAGCAGCCTCTGTTTTAGTAGGGGGTGCATTAAAATCTTTTGGTGTTTTATCTTTAGCCTTTTTAATTAAATCTTCAAACTGTTTTGTTCCTGTTTTACCAAACTTAGTAACAGCAGCTTTAGCTTCTGCCCCACCAAATACACCATTAATAATTCCGCTAACAGCCATCTGTGTTACGCTAAGTTCTTCTACATCTTTGCCAAGGCTCTCAGCTACCATCTGATCTAATTGTTGACTATATTTACTTTGTAATGCACCTGATGCTGTTTCTATACCAGCAATTCCAGCTATTGCTTTACCTTTAGTTGGTGTCACTAGTGAAGCAATTTTTCCTTTAGCAGCAGCACCAGCAGCAAGCTGTGCCGCTTCTTGAGCAGCAGATATTTTAACAACTTGACCAGCAACCTTACCACCAACAAAACCAACATAGCTAAGAGGGTCTGTAATAAATGAGGTAAGTGTATTCCAGTAAGGAACTAAAGCATCAGAGCTACCATACCCCTGTCCACCCGGCTGAAACACGCTTCTTGTTTGTTTATAAAGTTCTTTTCCAAAGGCCATAGCTTCGGCTTCTTTTGGATTGACACTACGCATTTTAGCTAGTGTTGGCATGAGTCCTAAAAATGTGTTGTACTCCTCAAACCTCATTCGTGCCATAAAGTCTTTAGCAAAGTCTTCGTCTGTTTGATCTTTTCCTTGTTCAACATTAAGGCGAACCTTCATGTAGTCTTTAACTATAGGAAATATATCTGGGTTTTTATATATCTCTTCAAAAGGAATTGTTTCTTTAAGTTGCTTTTCTTTAGCAGCCTCAATCTTTGCCTTGCTAGGCATAAGAGCTTTGGTGATGATGACAGGTTTCTCTGCAGCCTCTCGCTCAGCCGCTAACCCCTGAGCAGCTTGTCTTTCAATTTGCTGAATCGTAGGCTTAGCTGGCATCAAGTCATCAGACACACCACCACTAGTTTTAGCAGGGATCAAATCATCAAACATACCACCACTAGTTTTAGCGGGGATTAAGTCATCAAACATTCCCATTTATAAATCCTCACCATATGTTTCTTTAAATCGTTTAGCTACATCAGAAGTTTTTGCACCACCAGCTATAGCTGCTGTAGCTTGTGCTCTAGCTGTTGCTTTATCAATAGGTGCGGACGCTGCAGGTGCAGCGTCTGGCTTAGGTTTAGGAGCCATAGGTCCACCACGCAAACTTCTAGTTGGTGGTGCTACTGGTGCTGGTGCTGCCTCAACAGCATACTCAACCTTAGGAGCAAATGCTTTACCATCTTGATCAAATTGTATACCAACAGAAGCCAAAGCATGTTGGTCCTCTCTTGATTTTGGTTTACCATCTGGGCCTGTAGCAAATCTAATTGCTGCTTCCATACCCGCTTTTTTACCTTTAGCAAAATCTGTTGATTTTGCTAATGCGCTAACTTCAAGATCACCCGTTATAGGATTAGTCTTGAAAGAGCCGGGTGGTAAATATAATTCAACAGTGGAATTAATAAGACCCTTGTACACAGCAAGTTTATTACCAGTCGTAACTCTCTCACCTTCTGTCAACTTCTTAAGCGATGGGTTTGCCCATAAGTCTTGTTGTGCTCTGAGTTCTGCTTTTAGTTTAGCCGCTTCTTTAGGAGTCTCAGCATTTAAAATTCTCTTTCCATAATCAATTTCTATATCAGCTTGTGTCATCTTATCTTTTTTCTCATTCTTAGCAAGCGTGTCTGTTGCTAAAACAATAGCAAAGTTTTGAGAAGCTTTTAATTTCTCTTCGTCTGTTCCTGTTTGTTGAGCCTTTAACAAAACAACTGCTGCTTGATCTTTAAGGTCTTTAAACTCTGGTGTTTTCTGAAGCTTAGCATAGTCTACTTGCACTGCTCCTTCATATGTGGGCATTGATTTAGAAGAACCATAAGCATACAACTCTTCTGGTTTAACACCAAGTTTTCTGGAAGCAATGCTTATCTTCTGAAGATTATTTCCATAAATCATTTTATTTAAGAAGCCTTCTTCTTTATTAGAAGCTGCCGTTGCAAATTCTTCAGAAGTTAGTGCAGCTTTCTTACCATAATTATTTAAGAAGTCATCAAACTTCTGTCCCTTAGGTACGTTAGCTGCTGTAATAAAAGACTTAGACAGGCCCACTAATCTGTCAGGATTCTTTGTTAATGTATCTGCAACCTGCTCAGCTAGTTTTGGGTTTGAAGCAAGAGCAATAAGCTGTTCATCATCCAGAGGACCATCATCAAACTTCAAACCACGAAGAGTACCCACAGTGCTTCTCAAGTTTTCTTTCTGCTTCTCTATTTCTTTTTTATATTCTTGATAGTTGTGGTACATGCTTTTAACACTAGCATTAATCTGAAGAGCATTCTCTTTCTCTCTCTCTTCGATTAATTCTGTAGCACCTTTAGCAGCACCACCAAGAAATGAACTAAGTCTAAATGCCATTATGCTACTCCTTTAGCCATTAAACCTTTACGCTCTACAATAGCTTCAGGATTCTTCTCTACTTTTTTCTTTGCTTCATCAATCAATTGCTTAATGATTGCAGGGCTTACAGTGTTTTTCTTACCCGCTTCTTCAGCAGTTACTGTGTACATAACATCATTTAAATCTGCTATTGTTTTAATAATCTCTACAATGATTGGAGTCACTAAGAACCCTGTATCAACAGTGTGGTAGCCCTTCATGATAGATGCCTTTACCATTGTATTAACAATAGTAAGAATGGGTATATCCTTCTCAAGCAAAGACATCAACTCAAAGATAGCTTCTGGATTGTCCAGCTTATCAGAATAGAAAGAAGCTACATCATCTATAGTGACATACTGAGAAGGCTGCTCCCAAGGACCACTACCCGGCTCAATCGTTAATGATTGACCGGGGATAGGTGCAGTAAACATAATATCATCTGTCATTCATCAACTCCTCTTTTTGTTTTCTAATTGCTGCCATGTAGTTGGCTACTTTAGCAAATACATCTTTAGAAGATGATGTTGATACCTCTGATTCTGTGGATGTTTTAGATAACAAACCCTTACCAGTATCTTTCTTTGGTTTAGATAGTTTAGCATTAGCCATACCATCCAATTTACTATAATAGTTTTTAAAGTTTTTCATAGCTTACTTTCCAAATAGAACACGGGCAATAAATCCACCAATGGCTGCTGAGCTATCACCATCTGCTTTAATACTTGCACCAGCAACTGCAGCAGCAGCAGTAATCTCAGAGGCAGCTAATGTTGTTGCTCTGTTAGCATCATTCTCAGCAGACTGCCAAGCATGTGTTACAGAATCACGATACATCTGTATCTCATTATTATATTCTGTCATTGTCATCTGCTGTGCAAGCTGAGCATTCTGTAGATTTATTAAATTAGTGGCTGCTGTATTAGCTGTAGCAATCTCTCTCTGCCACTGAGCATTAGACTGATCAATAACCAGTCGTTGCTGTGCATTAAATTGCTCTCTTTGATTTGTCACTTCAGCATTAAACTTCTTAACAGAGTTTTCTTGGTCCACTGTAAATTGTTCCATTGCATTACTTTGTGCAGAATTAAACTGACTCACTTGTGAGGCAAGACTCTCAAAGAATTGAGCAGTCTGATTCTTACTAGTAGCATTAAACTGTTTAGAAGCATTTGTAGCAGCAGCATCAGACAAGATAGCTTGTGCTGTAAGCTGTGTCTTAAGAACAGTTGTTTGTTGTTCATAAGAAAGATTGGTTAGATCCATCTGCAAAGCAGACTGGGCATTAACCACAGCAGCTTGCTGTCTATTATTTAAACTAGCTGTTTCAAGAGTAGCTGTCTGTGCAAGCTCAGCCATGAAAGCAGCTTGTCTGCTATTCAGGTTGGCTAAGTCTACAGACTGAGCAAGCCGTGCATTCTCAAGAGCCACCTGTTGTTTAGCATTAAAGTTTAAGTTGGCAATTTCAGAAACACGGGCAGCATTAATAACACGGGTCTGAAAGCCTTGATCAAACTCTTGACCTAAGAATGTAGCCCTTTGTTGTGCTGAAAGAACAGCTATCTGTTGTTTATTAGACAGGTTTTGTATACCCATCTGTTGATATATAGCAGCATCAGCAGAAGCAATAGGAAGAGCTTTCTCCATAGCAGCTTGTACCAAAGCAGCACCAGCCAAACTAGAAGCACCTAAGCCCCTAGCAGACATCTCTGCTGTGACAGCCCTCAATGCACCAGCAGCCCATGAAGGTGGGTTCTTAGCATCAAAATCTTTAGTGAGTTTAGCAAGCTGTCCCTGTACAGTCATGTCTTCAGTGACAGTGCCTTGTGCAGCTTCAGCCTTAGCCAACTCTGTAGCCACCTTAGTCATATCTACAGCAGTACCCGAAACTTTCTCAGCTTCTGTTATTACTCGCTCTGGTACTACAGCTACTTTTTGAGGGGTGCTTATTTGTTCTGCATTGACAGCAGAACCAGCCAAAGCTGTTGTAGTATCTTCTTCTGCTTTTACTTTAGCTGCTTCAGACACAGTGCCTGAGGCAGGAAGAAATGTACCAAGCTTAGTGGTTAAATCTGTAATGGCTGTGTCTGCTGTGTAAGTCTCTGCAGTTTTGGTCTTGTCTATAATACTTGCAAGCGTAGCACCAATGGGAGCAGTTCCTGTAATAGTTTCTACAGTTCCAGCTCTTTCTTCTGTACCAATTTGTTGATTTTCTAAGGAATCAATAGACCCAATTGAGGCTACTTGAGCAGCAGCACCCGGTTGGGGAACACCTGTATCTGAATAAGTTACAGGTGAACTAGTCTGTGTAGCAGCAAGTCTTGAAACTCTAAGTGCTTCTATCTCTGCTGGAGATAG
>Ga0209444_10001605_pt1 | contig 12395 bp, 15 predicted proteins | sample LauGreFaBDMM15DN_2_FD_188215 | JGI IMG/M metagenome (GOLD analysis project Ga0209444, IMG submission 188215) | Freshwater lake microbial communities from Lake Michigan, USA - Fa13.BD.MM15.DN (SPAdes) (version 2) | ecosystem: Environmental > Aquatic > Freshwater > Lake | place: Lake Michigan...
CCCTAATACCCCCTGTTGTTCGCCCCCTCAGTCCCCCAATTCTGGGGGAAGGGATTTAATGAATCGTAAAGAATTGGTTTGACTAAGAGTAAAGGCTTGTAGATACCACTTGAGTTCTTTGAATGTGCCTTGTTAGCACAGCGGTAGTGCGTCTGTTTTGTAAACAGAAGGTCGTTGGTTCAATCCCAACACAAGGCTCTCTTTCGTCAGGCCGAAATTTGTTTCGGGTACATTATTCGCAGAACTTATGGTACGGAATGGTCATAGACAACGGTTCATAGGAAGTTCTGAATAAGTACGGGGGGTTGGATTCCCCTCCCTGACACCTTTGCGACCCTTAGTTCAATGGATAGAACACCCGCCTTCTAAGCGGGTCATCGGAGTTCGATTCTCCGAGGGTCGATTCACCCTGATGGTGTAATGGTAGCACAGGAGTTTTTGGTTCTCCTTGTCGGGGTTCAAATCCCTGTCAGGGTTCTTTGGGGGGCGTAACTTAGCGGTTAAAGTGAAGTCTTTATAAGGCTTATATCGGTGGGTTCGACTCCCCCCGCCCCTTCTTCAGAGATGGCACTTGACACCTGTTGATTCATCGACCATTTGTCGGCATATGAACGAGAAAGAACTCTCTATCGCCTTAGGTCTTTCAAAAGACATCCTACGCCAATTCCGCTCATCTTATGCAGAAGGTACGCATTGGAATAAGATAGAATCCAAGCGGCCTCGCCACCTCTGGGAGATTTCTTGGACGGACGAAGGAGTCAAAGCCCTGAAGGAAAATATTGGCTTCAAGGAAGCCGACTCGACTGTTTCCCCTTCGGAGAAACAGGGAACAGTTTACTGCAAGTACAAGAATCCCCGTGTAATCGGAGTGGTGATTGATGGCAAGCAGGAAAATGTTATCTGCCGTGAATCAGCCAAATTTGGCATTGGGATGCCCGTGAAGGTCAGATGGGACGGGGCTAGATGGGTCGTCATTCGTCATCCTCGATTTATCGGCAAATACTAAAACCGTGGAATCGCCAGATGACATCAATAACGAAGATGACATCCCGTTTCAAGAACTAATATGGCTATTCCTTTTACAATTTTTTAATATGACACCAGAACCTAATAAACCCGTATCCAGCGAAGGGCTTCAACCCTACAGCGGCCCGAAGAAACCTTATGTACCTGTTAACCTGAATTTTGCTGGAGTTCAAGGTAGTGACAGGTTTTCTATCCATACGCCTGAAGGTGCTAAGTGGATGAAACTTGGGCAGGTAGCCAATGGCTATCTTCTCAGCGGCTACAACTCCAAGACCAAGGAACTTCAAGTCACCCAGAAGGGGCGGCACTACATCGTTCCAATGAACGCTGGCACTCCTGAGGCGTACACTCCTCCGTCTTCTAGTCTTGAGCACCCTTATACAACAGACCCGACTGAGTTTATGATGGATGATGTCGGCGGCGAAGGCACAACAAGTGACTTTGAACAAGAACTTCTTAACAGTTTTATGAAGAGAGGGATGACAGCAGACGAAGCCAAGTCTTATAACATCGCAGGTGAGGACTTTGACTCTATCTATAACAATGCTCAGAAAAGCACTTATATGACTCCTGAGCAAAAAAATAACATCTACAGCCTCGATGCATACTATAAGAATCTTGAAGCACGAAACCTTAAGGCTGGCGAGAACTATTACATTCCTCGCCGTGACTCTAACGGTGTTATTGATTTTGATATTTTCTCTTACAGGGAAGAAGGAGAATAATATGGCAAAGAAAAAGACAGACCCTGTTTATAAATACGACTGGGTAAATCCAGACTATTTTGATTCTTTTGAAGAGGCTGGCATTACAGACCCAGTTGAGCAAAGAAATCTGCTTCACGCTATTCTTGCAGAAAACGGCGGCAAGCCTAGGCCAGAAAAATATAACGGCCCTAGCCGTGATGCTTACTTTGAAAACAAGTACGGAGTCGGTACTAGCAAAGGAAAAATTTTAGGTAACGACCAAAAGGGAGACGGCGTGAAGTACGCAGGTCGTGGTCTGTTCCAATTGACTGGCAAATGGAATTACAACAGGATGCAACAATTGACTGGAATTAAGGTTGCGGATAATCCAGAACTTATGCAAGACCCAGAAAATGACAGAATTGTTTCTCTTGCTTATTTAAAAGACAGAGCAAGTCGTATGGGAATCAAGGATTTTAAAGACCCTGCAAATTTGCACAAAATTATTTATCCACAGGAATCTTGGCAACAGAGACAAGAAAGAGTTCTTCCTATCTCTGATGTTGATTTTCAACTTGCTATTGATACCAGAGCAAACAGGCCACAAGAACCTGCCCCCGCACCTGCGGTTAGGATAACGCTTGAACAGTTCAGAAGAGAACAAGGTAACGGCATCAGACCCGACACAACCCCCCCCGCTAGATGAATCTGACTCCTCACCCAGTACTTGTTATGCCGACTACGGAAGATATCCGTAAGTTAGTTGATAAGGTTGGTGAGGAGAAGACAGCAGAGATTCTTTCAATCCGAGAGGATAAGATTCTTGCTGAAAAATTAGACCCGTATCGTCACGGGTTTGACCTACCGCATTGGCTTGAGGCCGATGAGTTGCTCAAGGGGAACAACGAGGTGCTTATTCTTGGCGGTAACCGAGCGTCTAAGACCGAATGGGCGGCTAAGCGTGTAGTTCAAACGCTTATCAACACAAAAGATGCCAGAGTCTGGTGCTTGCACACGACAAATCAGTCGTCTATTCAGATGCAACAGAATGTCATCTACAAATATTTGCCGTCTGAGTACAAGGAACTGAAGAAAAACAAGATTCAGAATGTCCAGTACACGCAAAAGAACGGTTTTTCGGACAACACATTCATTCTACCTAACAAAAGCCAATGCTTCTTTATGAATTATGCTCAAAAGCGTGATGTCATTGAAGGTGGCGAGGTAGATTTGATTTGGTGTGATGAATTAGTGCCTTTAGATTGGATTGAGACGCTGAGATATCGTATCGTTACCCGAAGCGGTAAGTTAATCGTCACTTTCACTCCAATCACGGGTTACAGTAGCGTTGTTAAAGAGTATGTAAGCGGTGCTAAGATTCTTGAGAACCGCCTAAGTCCTCTTTTGCCAGATAACATCAATGTGAACGGATGCCCCCGTGGGACTATGCCTTATAAGGCTCAGTCTTATGTCCGTCCCGCTGGTGTTATGTGGTTTCACAGCGAACTTAACCCGTACAACCCTTTTGAGCAGTTAAAGAAGACCCTGATGGGCAAGAAAGCCTACGAAATCAAGATTCGTGCATACGGATGGGCAGACAACATCAGCGGCAGTCAATTTCCAAGATTCAGTCCTTCGGTAAACATAATGAAGGCTGACCAGATTCCTAACGAAGGAACTAACTATATGGTTGTTGACCCTGCGGGTGCTCGCAACTGGTTCATTATCTGGGCAAAGGTAACACAAGACGGAGATATTATTGTCTACCGTGAGTTCCCAGACGAGTCTGAGGGCGAGTGGGCGTTACCTGCTGGAGAGGCTGACGGGAAATCTGGAACAGCCCAAAGAAACGGAGCAGGACGCTCTCTGGCTGACTACAAGCAACTCATTTTAGATTTGGAGAACGGAGAAGAAATCTGTGAGCGATATATCGACCCCCGTGCGGGAGGAACTAAGGCCGTGACTGAAGACGGAGGAGTAACCCTCATCGATATGCTTGACGATGGTGAGATACCTATGCATTTTATCCCAGCCGCAGGTATCCGCATTGAGCAAGGCGTTGCTTTAATCAATGACGGCTTTGCTTACGATATGTCTAACGACATCAGCCCATTGAATAAACCTAAATTATATATCTCAGACCAATGTCAAAATCTAATATACTGCATCAAGGAGTGGACGGGGCAGGACGGGGAGAAGGGGGCTACGAAAGACCCAATCGACTGTCTTCGCTACCTGATGACTATGAATCCAATTTACATCTCCGAAGACACAATGCGTGGCACGGGTGGGGGGGCTTACTAATGGAAATTTATTTTCCTTGCTTGCTTTCCAGAAAAAAGGCAATGCTGTGCTCAGGTCTTTCAAGAACCATTCTTGAGAAAATTGCCAAATCTGGTGTTATAAGGACTTATACTACCAAGGGTAAGCACAAAAGATACTTTCGAGACGACTTAATCAACTTCATAAATGAAAAAATACAATCAGAACGCAGATAAATTTGTGTTTGCGTCAGACAAGCCTGACATTCCTTATTTCTATTCAGAATACCAGCGTTCTACCCAAAACGGTGGCAACACCGCTAATATAGCGGAAAACGATGACATTCGTCTTGCCAGATGGGAAGGCCAGACCGAGGACGGCAAGAAACACAGCGAAAACCGTATGAACGGTGACGGGGCTTTCCCGTTTGAAGGTGCTTCTGATGTGCGATGCCGACTGGTTGACAAAACAATCAATGAAATAGTCGCCATCCTGATGACTACCTTTGATAGATGCCAAATTAAGGTCAAGGGTACTGAATTCAGCGATTCCGAGACAGCCGCCACCGCTAATGTGCTTATGTCTTGGCTCGTTGAGTCTAGACTGCGTACTGAACTAAGAAGAGAAGCAGAACTGCTTGCTCAGACTGGAAATCAATACGGCTGGTCTGGTTTGCACATTCTTTGGGAGCAGGAGACCTCTATTCGCTTCCAGAAAATCACTATTGAAGAACTTGTGCAGACTGTGAAGGTGGGACTTGAGCAAGACCCTGACTCTCCGCTCAAAGACCTGCCTAACGCAATCATTGACCCTGAAAAGGAGGACTTTGCGATTTCCCTTATCCAGATGTATATGCCGACTGTGGATGGAGATGGAATTAAGAAGGCCGTCAGAGACCTAAGAGAAACTGGACTTGCAAAGATTCCAGAGGCTTTTGTTTCTAAGAATCAACCCAGCATTGTGGCCCTTAAGCCCTATGACGAGATTTCCTTCCCTCCTGAAACAATTGATATCCAGAGAGCAAGAGTTGTGTTCAGAAGAACATACATCACGGAAGTTGAACTCCGCACGATGGCTCTTACTTACGAATGGAGCGATTCATTTGTTGAACAAGCCGTAAACACCGCTGGAAAGCAGTCTAACTTCAACGACCCTAATCTTCTTCCTGCCGCCGCCTTGCTTAACTATCAGGTTAGCAGAAACGACCACTTGATTGAACTTGTCTACGCTTACAGCAGACTAATCGACAAGGACGGCATTGCTGGAATCTACCAAACTATCTTCTGTCCTCAATCCAAAAGTGATGAATACGCTTCTCACGAACTGCTTGGTAGTGCTCAGAACAAGTATCCGTTTGTCATCTATCGCAGAGAGAGAATCCGCAGACCTATCTACGAAACCCGTGGCATCCCTGAGATTGCTCAGACAGACCAAGAGGAAGTAAAGGCTCAGAGAGATTCTATCAGAGACAGAACAGCGTTCACCACGCTTCCTCCTGTGCTGGTTAAGAAGAGACTTAGTGGTATCAATAAGATTTCCCCCGGAATTCACCTGCCTGTAACATCAGTCGATGACTACAAGTTTATGCCGACTCCTACTGGAGAACCCAACACGGCGTTTATGCTTATCGATAGAGTTGAGATGGAGCATTGTGCTTACTTCGGACTTTATCATCCGAACATTATGCCGCAGAAGACGCAGACAACCCAGCAGTTCCTTGTGAACAACTGGCTGGATGTGTGGAGCGAGGCTTTCTCGATGACCTTCTCTATGATGCTCCAGTATATGGATGTCGCAGAGATTGAACAGATTACTGGACGCTCTATTCCTCAGAATATGAGTTCCATCAGCAACAACTACGACTTCCAAGTAAGATACGATGTCCGTGAACTGGACACCCAGTTTGTCATTGAGAAACTTAAGGCTATCACGCAATTTGTGCTTCCGCTCGACTCCGCTGGTGTCATTGACAAGAACAAGTTGGTTAAGGCGGCTGTTGAGGCTATTGACCCTGACAAGGCCAAGGAACTCATTATCAACACGGCTTCTGCGTCTCAGATGCTTTATAAGGATGTCCAATCCGACATCGGCCTTATGATGCTTGGAAACGAGGCTAACTATGTCGAGAACGACCCGTCTGCCCCGTCTAAACTCCAGTACCTTCAGGACATCATTACTAAGAATCCCAAGGCCCAACAGATGATGCAGGGAGACCCGCATTTCCGTGCTCTTATGGATAACTTCATTAAGAACCTCCAGATGTCTGTCAGCCAGCAACAGAACAAGCAGATTGGCAGAACTGGTGTCACTCCTATTGCTGAACAGGCTGGCAATCAGATGCAACAGCAGATTCAACAGGCTGACGAGATGCAGGAACAACAACAACAGGGACAACCGTCTCCTGAACAGCAAGGAGGTATGATGTGAGCCTCCCTCAAGAAATTATTAGTGGTTTTACCTTTGAAAAGGACAACCCGACTTGGAAGGCCATTTTGATGCTCCTTGATGCAAGCATTGAGGCAGAAGCCGCTGATGCCTTGTCAAAGGACAATAAGGGCGAAGACAGGGCTTGGCATTCAGGCAGAACTGCATCCCTAATCAGTTTTAAGGATATCATTATCAACACACGCAACGAAGTGCTGGCTGACATTGGAAAGCCTCCTGAACAGTATGATTCAGGCAAAATTGGCTGATGTTGGTAATCAGCCTTGCGTACAACTCTTTTAGCGTCTTAAACGCTTCTAATGGTTCTGAGACCATCACAAAACTCTGTATATAGGACTTTAGACCTTATCTAATGAATACAAAGAATAATGCCGACCTTGGGACGGCTGAAAATAACCCCACGACAAACACCGAAAGCGATTCCGCAGTTTTCGGCACAAACGAAATCGCTGATATTATCAGCAATAAGTTCCTAGGCGGTGAGGAACTGAACGGGTCGCCTGATGCCCAAGAAGGTCAGGAACGAGCGGAAGGTGAAAGCACCGCTTATGAACAAGATAGTGCTGTTCTTTCACAGGAAAATGAAACAACCGATGACGGTTCTGATTCAGAAGACTCCGAGGAAACCGAAGAAACCAAGTCTGAAGATGATGAAATCGAAAGAGGTCTACCAAAGGGCGTTAAGAAACGCATTGATAAACTCTCTACCAAGCGTAGAGAAGCCGAAGCAGAAGTTGAACGGTTAAAGCAAGAAGTGGAACGATTGGAGCAAGAGGCTAACAAGCCAGCCCAAGTCCCTGATGCAAATAATCCGTTCAGCCACATCCGCAGTATGGACGAAATCAACCGTGAGGCTGACCAAGCCAAACAAATTAGGCGTTGGTGCGAAATGAACCCCGATGGTGCTGTTGTGACAAAGTCAGACGGCGAAGAAGTAGAGTATACGGCTGAAGACATCCGCAAGATTAAAATCAAGTCGATGGATGCACTTGAAGAACACCTCCCCAAAAGAGCACAGTTCCTTCAAGCGTACAACCAGTTTGAAGCCGTTGCCCAAAAGGATTATGTGTGGTGGAAAGACCGTTCCAGTAAGGAACGCCAAATGGCTGAGTCTTTTATCAAAGCATTCCCAGAAATTCTTCGTGCTCCTGACCACAAACTAGTTCTTGGTCACCTCATTACAGGCATTAAAGTCTATGAGAACCAAAAGAGAGGCAACTCTCCGCAAAAAGTACTGGCACAACCAAGGTCGTCTGCAAGCCCTACCTCTCTGAAGAAAAATCAGGTCGATGGTCAGGTTGCCAAGCAACGCTTTGCGTCTTCTAATTCCCGTGAGGATTTGAGCACAATCATCGCTAACAAATTCTTGTAACCCCCAACCTATATACACATATGGCAAATCTCACAGAACCCTCCTTCTCGTCTGGTAAGAGAGAAGAACTCGCTGACCTCATCTCTCTCGTTGATGCTAAGGATACTCCTTTCACATCGATGGCAAAGAAGGGAAGCAAACCTGGAAATACGCTTTTCAGATGGCAAGCCGATTCTCTTCCTACACCGAAGATGACTGGCACAGTCGATGGTACGGATGTCACCTCCTACGACAACTATGTCAAGGACGGTGCGACAACCTACCGTGCTGAACTCAGCAACTACATTCAAATCTTCCGCAGAGCCGTGCGTGTGTCCCCGCTTACGCAGGACATCGCCACAGTCGCTGGCGTGAGAGACGAACTGGCTAACAATGTCGCCAAGGGCATCCAAGCCCTTAAGCGTGATATGGAAGTCACCTTCTGCTCTAACAACGGTGCTCAGGTTGATAACGGCACAAACGCCTACCTCACCCGTGGTCTGCACAAGTGGCTACAGCCGATTGCTACGAAGGACACCGTTCTTCCTGTCATCGACCAGTTCTGCACACCTACTGCTAACCGCTCGTCTGTCGGCACAGCCGCCCTTACGGAGTCTGTCGTCCAGAATCTCCTCACAGGCATCTACTCCCAGACTGGTCAATACAGAGACTATGACGCTCTGGTTGGCACAGCCCTGAAGAGAGCCTTCACAAACCTCGTCTTCACGACTGCCCAAGGTTCTGGCACAGCCCCGATGACCGCCATTCGCACCCTTAACCGTGAGTCGGACGCTTCGTCCTACATCTCTTCGGTTGATGTTTTCGAGGGCGACTTCGGTAAGTTGAGACTGCACCCGTCCCACTACCTCAATGCCACCTCTGGCGTTGGCTCGACCTTCACAGGTTACATCATTCCCTTCGACCAAGTTGAAGTGCGTTATGGTGGTAATGTCGCTGGTGTCACGGCCCTCACCAACAATGGTGGCGGCGAAGCCCGAATGATTGAAGCAGTTGCTGGCCTTTGCGTCTACAACCCGCTGGCCTTCGGTGTCTTTGACTTCACGGCCTAATTAACGGTGTCAGACCTAATTCAAAGTCTGGCTGATGCAATCCCCTCCCACCTTAGAAATAGGGTGGAGAGGGAACTCATCAACGGCTGGAGGATGGAGGAGGTCAAAGCCAAGAGCACAGCGAAGCAATCCGCTGTTTTTCGTCACGCTAACGAGGCATCAAATATCGAAGGCGTTGGACGGTTGAAAGCACAAATTCCTATTCAAGCGTGGCACTACTGGGGTCAGCGTCTTGGGTATGAGTGCTGGGAAGATAATTCATTCCTAAACGAATTCCTACGGGACAACCCAGAAACCGCCGTTACCAATTATGCTAAGCGTACTTGCGTTAACGGTGCAATTTTCACAGGTGACGGATATCTCACAAAATGAGAACACAGAACTACTCTCAAATCCTCTTTGACTCTCTCCAGTACTCTGGAAATGACCGTCATAACATCACGCACGAAACATTTTCACAGTTCCGTGATTTTGCTAATGCTAGGATTCGTGAGGCTTGGGAGTCTAACCAATGGCCTGATGTCTGTCGTCTTGCTCAGTTTACTACTACTACAGACGCAAATGGCGTAGTCTCGTTTGCTCCAGTTTCTGAGTCAGATGAGATTCTTGGAGTTTTTTCTAAGAACCCCCAAGAGACCACAAAAGCCGTACAAATTGCTTACCAGATTTACGACAGCGGTACAGCCCGTAAGGTCGTCATTGGGAATGGCATTGCTGATGGCTGGTATCTATATCGTAAGGACTGCATAGAACTCAACGGAGACCTCTACAGCCCTACGGTTGTCTACTACCAAGGAGTCCAAGTCTACTTTGACTCTGGCTCTGGTACAGGCTCTTATGTTCCAGTTCTGGGCAAGCCCCACGCTGGCAATTTCTATACCTGCACCGTGGCATCCACGACTGCTGGTCAAAACCCAAACACCCATTCCGCATATTGGACGAAGGTGGAGATTCCTTATATCTTCTCTTCGTTTATGGCTTGGGGTTCTGCCGCTAACTGGCTTGTTTCTGAACTTCAGATTCAAGAAGCGGCTACAATTGAAGCCAAGGCTCAACTTGTGCTTGAACAAGAATACGATAAGTTCTTGAATCAGCAAGGTCAGTACGGCAAAATCAATATGATTAACACTTATTAATAAATAACAATGGCTCACATCTCATTCTCCTCTCCCTTCCTCCGTGGCTTTAACCACACCGAAGTTATTATTGGCACATCTGCCAGCACAGCCCTTGTTGCCGCTATTACCCCCGAAAGACGGGTCAGCGTCATCATCCAGAACCAACACGCTACGGCTCTGGTGACTGTTATCTTTGCGGACTCTGGCTCTACTGGTCTGAAGGTCAAGGCTGGCGAAAGCATCTCCCTCGACAACTACAACGGCATCGTGCGTTGTGTTTCTGATACCGCCTCTACCCCTGTTCATATCGCCTACGCTGTTTGCTAATGGCGGTTAACCTACATCGGATAAGCACAGGCATCTCGTCTGGCTCTAGCCGTAATGGGTTCGGAAACATCGTGTCGTTTCCCAGCGTTGCTCCTGCACCGTTTATTACATATTATGACGACTTCACACAGGTAACAACTACTTATTACACAACAGGCAAGGTGTATGGCGACCTTATTATTGCTGACCGAATTGATGCCACAAATGGTTCTAACAACATTACTCCAAATGAACTTTATGGAGGCGAAAGTTTACGGGTAAAATACGACAAGTTTGATATTTTTTACGATGGGGCTGGTGCATATTATGGAGTAATATCTGCTTTTGGGGTTGCGTGGGCGGCTGGAACTAATTTGTGGTCTAGTGAGTCTGGTGCATATAGCCCATTTGGATACTATGTTTATATAGCAGATTTATATGACCAAAGTTACGCTGGTGCTCCAAATGGTTGGTATCCAGACGGAACTACAAGAAACTACCTTGCAGATGGAAATGGCGGCTTTACTGTTACTATGGCTGTAGCGTCTTATTACCCAGACCAGACTGAGATTGCAGAAACCTCTGGTGGAGATACGGTGTATTGGGATGGGACTGGGGCATATTACATTTAAAACTGTGAGCATTAACCTAAATAAAATTGGCACAGGCATCTCGTCTGGCAGAAGCCGTAATGGGTTTGGGAACATCGTGTCGTTCCCCAGCGTCCCTGCTGGCTTCCCTGCGTATGGAACTGTGCTGTCTACTGCCAGCGGCGTGACTTATGAACAAGTCGGTTATGAGGCATATTCAGCCTTTCTTGTTAATAATGTTTACACTAACAATTGTGATGTAAATACCGTAGCAGATGGAGCAGGTGGTTCATTCATAGATTGGGCTAATGCAGTTAATGTTTACCCTAAACCCAACGGCACATTTATTGCAATTAGTCCTGCGAACTTTCCCGCTAATCCAGTCGTTGTTGCTGGCGATTACTATAACTCTGGTGAATACACCGACACAAATGAAGTTCACAGCGGAACAGGAAACATTATTACAGTAGGTGCAGGGATGTTTCAAAATTACCCAGAGGGGCAGAACATTACAAGTGCTGGAAGCCAAGATAATACCACAGAAGTTCCTAATGGGTCAGGTAACTTTTACGGAAATGGGACATATACTAATTATATGTATGTTTGGGACGGCTGGGGCAGTTTCTACCAAGACGGAGGCTCAAGTGCAGGTAGTTATTACTCCGCTGGGACAGAGGTTAGTAGCAACCTTAGATACAATATTGTCTATCTTGAAACAGAAGTGCCTTCTGGGTCTGGACATTGGGAGAACAACGGAAAGGTTGATTTTGACTCTTACTACTGGAATGGCACAGGCAACGCCAATTCTAACAATTACAACCCCAACGGAAGTTTCTACTCTAACGGAACATTTATCTACAACGATGGTATGAACGACTTCTACTGGAATGGCGGCGGAAGTTACTACATCTAACACTTATGGCTACTGAACCTATCACAATCGCAAAAGGCTGGAACGCTTTCGTCAAGGACAAGACTTGTCTTGGACTTAGAGAGTTTAAAAACGCTGGCAAATACTGGGGTACTCTCACCCTCATCACCAAGCCCACCGAGGCTGAACTGAAGGCTGAACTCAAGCGTCTCAAAATCTCTCTCCCTGTATGATTACTATTTTCCTTTCTACTGTCACCTTCCTTGGTGGCGTTTATGTCGGCACTCGCTGGTCTGAAAAGATTAAGGCTGTCTACTTCTCTATCGTTTCCCAATAATGCCTAGTGAATACCAGAAAGACGGAGACTTAGGATTTGTCGGGCTTAACAGCCGTGACAACCCTAGTGCTTTGCCTACTGGTATTGTTAGTCAGTCTCAGAATTTTCGGATGGACAGGGGTGTTGCTACCGTCCGCAAGGGGATGCAACGCAAGACAATTGGTGCTCTTATCGGGCAGACAGTCTACGGAGTAGGCACATACATCAACAGCACAGGGCAAGAAATAATCATTGTTGTCCTCACGGATGGTCTTTACTCGTACAATCCTCAAACAGAGGTACTCTCCGCTAAGGTCTCGTTCCCCGCTGGTGAAACAATTATTACACAGGACG
>Ga0209444_10001608_pt1 | contig 12389 bp, 6 predicted proteins | sample LauGreFaBDMM15DN_2_FD_188215 | JGI IMG/M metagenome (GOLD analysis project Ga0209444, IMG submission 188215) | Freshwater lake microbial communities from Lake Michigan, USA - Fa13.BD.MM15.DN (SPAdes) (version 2) | ecosystem: Environmental > Aquatic > Freshwater > Lake | place: Lake Michigan, USA...
CGAGTCCGCGCCGTCCTGGCCGGCGGACTCACCCACTCATAGGGGACTGGATTTTACTGATAGGGGACTGGATTTTCAGGGGGATCGAGTCCGAGAATAGTTGAAGAAGGATCGCCGATTACGGCAGCTCGTAAATCTCAACCAGCGCTTCACCCACGCCGCCATCAGCGCCAGAAACTTGAACGGTATACCCTCCTGCTGGCAGTGATACCGTGATGGCTGCATCTTTGCTGCCTTGGGTGAGACTGAACGCTCCGACCGAGGAGAACGCGGTCGAGAGGGTCGCAGCCCAGTTATCGTTTTCGCCGATCTTGGTCGAACCTTGGTAAATTTCTAGTTTGGGGTCGGACAATACACTCGGCACCCCGAAGACGCCCAAGGTTGGTCCTACGGCGCGGATTAACAGGTTGCGTTTACCTTCACCCGATAGGCTGAAACCAGCGATCAAGATGTTCGCCCCTGTGCCGACTCGGTTGCGGGCGGACAGACTGGTAAATCTTTGGGCATCGCCGCTGCCTACATCATAACCTTCAACCAGCACGGCTCCGGCGGCGGGACCGTAAACGTGAGCGGTCCTTCCGCCGTTAATGGAGGCAACCAAAGCAGCATCGAGGCTGGTGGCCGAAGCGTAGGCAAATGCGCCCGCTGAGGTGAAGGTTGCGGCCAGGCTCAGGCTACCGCCCCAGTTATCGTTGGACGTAACCAGGGTTGAAACGCTGTACAGATCGAGCGTCGGGTCCACCATGGTCTCGGGCACGCCGAACGCGCCGAGCGTTGGACCAGCAGCGCGGAGTAGTACGTTCTTGGCTCCGCCCGACATGGTGAACCCAACGATTAAAATTTGCTTGGCCTCGAGCGCCGTTCGCACCGCTAGGCTGTACAAGCGAGGCGCAATAATTGTGAGGACGGTCGAGTTACTGGTAACAGATCCCGCACTGTTGGTCACAACTACGGTATAGCTCCCAGCGTCTGCAGTTTTAGTCGATGCGATGGTGTAGGTAGAGGACGTCGCTCCGCTGATGGAGGAACCGTCTTTCTTCCATTGGTAAGCGAGAGGGGATGTTCCAGTGGCCACAACAGAGAAGCTCGCTGCGCCGCCAGAGATTACGGTGCTTGAGCTTAGCTGCGTCGTAATCGCTGGTACAAATGCGAGCGTGGCGGCATCAGAAAGGAGTCCTTTGTAAATATTCACCGCTGTGCTGCGATTGGTTATCGTGCCATCGCCCAACCGACCGAAAAGATTGTAGCCCATCGCCCACAGCGTGCCGTCTGTCTTCACGTACATCGTGTGATCGTCGCCCGCGGCCAAGCTGGCCACGCCCGTGGCCACTCGCACCGCCGAGCTGCGATTGGTCGTCGTGCCGTCGCCCAACTGGCCGTAGCGATTGTCTCCCATCGCCCACAGTGTGCCGTCGGTCTTCACGTACATCGTGTGAACGCGGCCGGCGGCTACGCTGGCCACGCCCGTGGCCACTTGCACCGGTGTATTGCTCGTGAGATTTCCGCCGTCACCCAGTTGTCCTTGCGCGTTCGAACCCGTGGCCCAGAGCGTGCCGTCTGTCTTCACGTACATCGTGTGATCGGCGCCGGCGGCCACGCGGGCAACGCCCGTGGCCACTTGCACCGGTGTGCTGCGGAACTCGAGGTTGGCGTCCTTGCCGTCGCCCAACTGGCCGTTACTTTTGTATCCCATCGCCCACAGCGTGCCGTCTGTCTCCACGTACATCGTGTGAACGCGGCCGGCTGCCACGCTGGCCACGCTCGTGGCCACTTGCACCGCCGAGCTGCGATGGGTCTTCGTGCCGTCGCCCAACTGACCGAAAAGATTGTAGCCCATCGCCCACAGCGTGCCGCCTGTCTTCACGTACATCGTGTGATCGCCGCCACCCGACACAGCGCTGATCCCAGTGGTAACATTCCTGACCGCTGCTTGGTAAGATCCACCATCGGATAATTTCACGCCGCTGATCGTCAGAGAGCTTCCGGTGGACCCAGCTACAGCAATCCCGTCTTTAAACCATTGGTAAACGAGCGGCGCGGTGCCCGTTGCCGCCACGGTAAAGGTGACGCTGCCGCCGACTGCTCCGGTCTGACTCATCGGCTGAGTGGTAAAGACAGGCGCCACTTGACCTGCTGCCACGGCCACAGAAGCAAGGAACAAGGTTAGCCGCCGAATGGTTGCCCCCGACAGAAATGCGAGCAGCGGTTTTCTCATTTTGAGATTTTTTCTACGATGACGGCTTCTCCCCCAAGGACAAGCGACTTCCTGCCCCCCATCCCCTCCTTGATTCAATTCCACACAAAATAAACAGAACAGAAAACCACCCGCTGTCGCTGAGTTCTTTGAGGGCAGGATCTTTGGGCGTTGGAGATCAAACTCAAGAATCGCGGTGTTAAGATTGAAGCAATTGGCGATCGAGAAGCGGATTACGCCGAAATTTTATCTGCTCAGGCAGGAGATTGCCCAAGTGGGGAACTTGCAGGCTGAGCGCCGGGAGTTGCCGATTACGCAGTTCGTAAATTTCAACCAGCGCTTCACCCACGCCGTCAGGCGGATCATTGCATCGGTTAACGGAGATATGCCGACGGAAACTCAGCAACTCGTCCGATTCCGGCGCCGGGCGAGCCTGATGGGTGGCAATCTGCCCGTTCAGTGCGGACCGTCGGCGAAGAGGCGGCCGTTGACTACGGTTCCGATCGCGTGGGTCGTGTACTCGAAGGGATCGCCGTCGAAAAGCGCGAGGTCGGCATCCTTGCCAGGCGCCAGCGAACCGAGGCGATCGGCGACACCCAGGATGCGCGCGGCATCGACCGTGACTCCGGCGAGTGCCCGATCAAATCCTAGACCCTTACCCGCGGCCACCGCCGCCTCGAAGAGCACCACGCGCGTTTTCGGCACGTAGGATTCGTAACCACTCTGAAACGCGAACGGGATCCCGGCGGCGGCAAGTTTGCCCGCGGTGTCCATCGCCAGATTCTCGGAGTCCTCATTGGCCCGTGCCATCGTGGGATGCAAAATGACAGGAAACCCGCTCGCCTTGATTTCGGCGAGCACGAGGTGGGCTTCGGCACAGCCGTCGAGCACGAGATCGAGGCTGAACTCCCGAGCGAGGCGGAGCGCGGCGAGAATGTCCTGCTGCCGGTGCGCCGTGATGAGAAACCGCTGCGTGCCGTCCAAGCCGCGCAGGAGCGCCTCCAGTCTGAGGTCGCGGTTCGGGCGCTTGGTTTCATCCTTCGCCTCGCGCTTCTTAGCGTATTCCTGCGCCTTGATCAGCTCCGCGCGGAGCATCGCGACGGCTTTGGCCCGCGTGCCGGGCGACTTGGCGGCGGCGGGGCCCTCGGCGCGAATGACTCCGCTGCTGCCGAGTGAAACCGCGATCATGGCCGCGGGGTTGACGAGATCGCTCTCCACCGAGTGTCCCCCGGTCTTGATGATCATCGTCTGGCCGGAAATCAGCGCCCCCGGAGCGTGTCCCGTATTCAAAGTAGTGACACCGAATGAGCGCACCCACGCCACGAGCGGATCGCGGGCGTTGTACGCGTCGATCGCCCGCAGCTCGGGCTGCATCGGCGCGGATTTCTCGAGCATGTCCTGATCCTGCGGCTGGTTGAGCAGACCCGAGAGGCCCACGGTGGACCGCGCATCGATGAGGCCGGGGGTGGCAACTTTGGCGCGGATGATCTGATGGTCGGCTGGAACAATCTGTCCCGCCGCCGGGCCGACGTACGTGATCTTGCCATCGCGGATGAGAATGAGCCCGTCCTTGATCGCCGGGCCGACCATGGTGTGGATGGTCTCACCGTGGATCGCCAGCGACAAGGTCGCGGCACCGGCAGTCGCCGCGGCGCAGAGTGCAATTGCGAACATCGTCAGCGGTTTCATTTTTCACCTCCGTTGGCGGCGATGATAATATCCCAGGCGCTGCCGAAGCAGCAGAGTTGGACGCGGCGCGGATCGCCAGCTCCGGCTCCTCCGAGAGCATAGAGCCGGTCCTTCGAATCACTGAGGTCGAAGACTTTCATGCCCTCGATCCACGTCTGTTCGACCTGCGTGTAAACGCTGAGCGGATCGCCGGAGAGAACGATGAAGTCGGCATCCTTGCCAGGCTCGAGCGAGCCCATGCGGGCATCGAGTCCAAGCATCTTGGCGTTGGCGATGGTCACCGCCCGCAGGGCCCCGGCGCGGGTCATGCCCGCCCGTACCGCGAGAGCGGCGGAGCGCAGGAAGTGCCGCGAATCGGTGACGCCATCGTCCGTATGCAGACCGACGGCGGCGCCGGCTTTTTCAAGCGCCGCGCAGTTTTCCATCGTGAGATCGCGCGCCTCGAGTTTGCCACCGGGGGAATCGATGATGATAATGGATGACGGGACGCCCGCGGCGGCAATTTCGGCCGCGACCTTGGCGGCCTCGCTCACGTGGTGGAGTACGACCTTGAAGCTAAATTCCTTTTGGAGGCGAAGGACCGTGAGAATGTCGTCGTGCCGATGGGTGTGGTGCTGGACGATGCGTTTGCCGTCGAGCACCTCTACGAGCATTTCGAGCGAGAGGTCGCGCGCGGGGAGTTTCTCCGGGTCGCCCTTGGCGCGTTCGATCTTCGACTTGTATTCCTGGGCCTTGATGTACTGCTCGCGGACGAGCGCGGCGGACTTGGCTCGCGAGCCGGGGAAAGGTCCGCCGGGCGTGCGGATGGAGTTGGTGCCGTTGGCCATCTTCAAACCGCCGGCGATGGTGCCATCGGCCAGCTTGATGAGCAGATCGTCAATCACCCGGCCGTCGCGGAGCTTAAGATAAAGCGTCTGGCCGCTGATGAGATGGCCGGAGCCCGGCATGACGTTGGCGGCCGTGATGCCGCCGGCCTGGGCTTTCTGGATCGAAGGATGGCGGACATCAACCGCGTCGAGCACGCGGACGTCGGGTTGAATCGGACTAGATCCATCGGCGCCCTGCGCTCCACCGATGTGACTGTGCGAATCGACCAGGCCGGGCATGATGACCTTACCCCGGACGTCGCGGGTTTCAGCGCCGGGCGGGATGGTGATGGAGCTGACTGAACCGACCGCGAGAATCTTGCCGCGCTGGACGACGAGGACGCCGTTGGCGATGGGCTCGCCGGTGATGGGGATAATCTCCGCGCCGGTGAAGGCGACGGGGGTTTCCTGAGCGAGCGCCGCGACCGCAAGGCTGAGGCAGGCCGTGGCTACGGCAAGGATATGGGAGGGCATACGCGGGAAATTACGGGTCGAGGCGGCCGCGGCAATTGACAAATGCTCACCGTGCGCTGTCGGGGCGAATCCATTGGTCGACCGTGTAGATAGCGTCCCAAAATGAGGCGGTTGCCCAACCGCGGGCGAAATACGCCGGCCTTGGGCGCTTGGAAAGTGCCCCTCCGGGCACCTGCCGTTTCAGCGCCAGCGTCGCGGGTAGGAATAACTAACTGAAAAGGATGTTGGGCGCGGCAGAGCGAGTGGCGGGCGCGGCGAGGGCGAAGCCCGAGAGAACGCTAAAGAAGGAGAGAGCGGGAGAGGGGGCGACGAACTGGCTGATACGAAACTGGATTTTCAGGGGGATCGGGTCCGGCCGGGGGTTCCAGGTCGGAGAGGCGGCGCGTGCACGCGAGGCGGAGCCGGCAATCAGAAACGGCCGCGCACGCCGACGGTCCACGCGGCGCCGTAGCGGTTCACGGCGCGCATGAGGCCGGGGGTGTTGGAGTAGGTCTCGATGGGCGAGTTTAGGATGTTGCGGCCGCTGACCGTGAGTTCGTAGGTGCGGTTGAAGCGGTAGCCGCCGCTGAAATCGAACATGATGCGTTCATACTGCCAGATCTCTTCGGCCTGCGCGTTCGTGGTGTTGTAGCGCGGGGCCGACCACGTGGCGCGGAGCTGGGCGTTGAGCTTTTCGTTGCCATAGCGAAGGCCGCCATTGGCCGACTTCGGCACGTGGCTCTCGATGCGTTGGCTGGCGGCGGTGCGTGTGACCGAACCGAAGAGGCTGAAACCGCGGAAGGCTTTCGGGAGAAACACGAGTTGCTGGCTGTATTCCAACTCGACGCCGTCGAGTTCGATGGTGCCGGGGGCGTTGACGGGGCGGAGAAACGTGAAGGCGGAATACTCGGGGTCGTCGGCGTAGCCGGCTTCGGCGGCACTGACGGCGGCCGTGCCTGCGCCCATATTTTCGACGGAGAGGCGGAAGGCGGAGAGGCTGAGCGTGCCGGCGGGCTCGAGGTAATACTGCAGGCTGGCGAAGACCTTGTCGGAGGTTTCCGGTTTCAGATCGGGATTGGGCACGCGGATGGTCTGGTTGGTCTCGTCGATGGCGATGACGCCGGCGACGTTGTCGTAGCCGGGTCGGCTGATGGATTGGCTGGCCGCGACCTGGAGATGGAGACTGCGGGTGAAGGCGTATTTCGCGCCGCCGCTGAAGAACGTATTCGAGTAGCCGCCCTCGCGCTCCTCGCGTTTGCCGTAGCGGTATTGGTAGTCGATGAACGGCGTGGTGTTCGCGGTGTAGCCGGCGGCGCGCACCTGGGCGGGCGGGAGCAGGTCGGCGGTCTTGCCGATGGTGGTGGTGCGCTCGTGGCGCACGCCGAGGTTGAGGCGCACGGCACGCCAGCGGGTGTTGCCCTCGACGTAGGTGGCGTCGATCTGCTCCTTCACCGAGCGGGAGCTGTAGTTCTCGTTGATGTGATTCTGAATCAGGTTGGGCGTGAAGTGCGAGGGGTTGGCCTTGAAGAGGTCGAAGGTCGCGTAGGGATCGGTCATGGGAATCCCGAGCCGCACGATGTTGCCGCCGGTCTTGGCATCGTAGGGCAGTAGATTCGTCGTGGGAAGGATCGTGGTGGGTGCGACCATCGAGCCGGCGGCACCGACGTAGGTGTATTGCAGCGCGCCGTTTTTCTCGAGGTCGTAGACGGAGAGTTTGCTTTTCACGCCGGCGAGAAACTGCACAGGGAGGCCGGCGATCGTGATGGATTTCTTGGCGTCCAGGTAGCCAACCCACACCTGGTGGCGGGCGGATTGCGGCGTGGCGGAGACATTATTGGTGAAGGCATCGGTGCGGTTGTAGTTCGCGACGTCGTTCCACCGCGGGCCGGAAGTCTGGGTGAGGTTCCAGTCGCTGTCGGTTGCGCTGCTGCGGTGGGCGGTGAAGCCGATGCGTGAGAGGCGGTGGGTGACCGCTTGGAAGTAGCCCTCGGTCAGCTGCTCGTAGGCGGTGCGGCTGCGCGAGTAGCCGCCGCCGAGGGTGAGGTTCAGGTCGCCGCGCTTGTATTCGAGTTTAGGGATGTAGGTGACCGTCGTATTCACTTTGTTGCGTCGGCTGGTGGTGTATTGGACGCGGGTGTTGGCGTTGGCGGTGGGCAACGCGGTGAGGGAGGTGACGGTGGAATTGGGTGTGACCTCCGCGGCGTTCATGAAGAACGCGGTCTGGCGGAGGTTGGTGCCGTCGTCGAAGTTCGAGGCCGAAGTGCGCAGGGAAACCGAGAGGTTGGGGGAGAATTTGTAGTCGGTGGTGAGCGCGAGAGAGCTGCGATTGGAAAGTTTGGGCGCATCGCGGAACGTGATCTGCGTGAGGACGGGGCCGCGGCCGGCGAGATTTTGCGTGTAGGCGTGAGTGACGCCGGCCTGCTCGGTGCCGACGGTGTTGCCGGCGAGGCTGAGTTGGACGCCGAAGCGGCCCTTGAAGGCGTCGGCGTAGGAGAACACGAAGCCGGGGCGGACCTTGTAATAGCTGGCGTTGTAGGGCCCGGGGGTTTTCTTGATGTCCCATGAATACTGGTTGCCGGTCATGGTGACCTGCGCGGTGATCTCGCGGTTTTTGCGGTCGAAGGCGCTGCGGCTGCGGAGATTGATGCGGCCGGCGGGGGCGTCGGCATCCATGCTGGCGGTAGTGGTCTTGTTGATTTCGATGGATTCGACGCCGTTGATGGAGGCCTGCTCGAACTCGAACTGGCGCGAGCTCCCGCCGAAGCTCGCAGAAGGCGCGCTGGCCATCGACATGCCGTCGACGCTCACCCCGGTGTAGGTGGGGCTGAGTCCGCCGATGCGCGCGGTGCGGGCGTCGGAATCGACGTAGTCCATGACGACGCCGGGAAGATATTTGATAAACTCGCCGATGTTGCCGCCGGTGACGTCGCCAAAATTATCGGAGGCGACGACACTCTTCATGTTGAGCGCGGCGCGCTGCTCCATGATCGCCTTAGCGTTGCCCTCGCGTTGGGCGGAGACGCTGAACTCGGCGAGTTTCAAGACACCCGAGGCGGCTGAGCCGGCGGCGGGTTTGGCGCCGGACTCGAAGACGGCGCCCTTCAAATCGAAATCGCGGACGGCGGTTTGGCCGGCGCCGAGCGTGACGCGGGTGGTCTCGCGCTGATAGCCGGTGTAAGTGACAGTGAGCGTGACTTCGCCAGCGGGGATGTTGGAAAATGAATATGATCCGTCGTCGGCGGAATAGGTGACGAGGTTAGTGTCGGCAACGGCGACCTCGGCGTTGCGGACATATTCCTGCGTGGCGGGGTTAAAGACGCGGCCTTGGATCGCACCGGTGGCGGTGAAGGTAGCGACGGTTTGGGCGAGGGCGGAAGGCGACGAGAGTGCCGCGAGGAGCAGTGCGAAGCAGGCGAGGAGCGGGCGGAGGGTGAGGCCAGCGAGCGGACAGTGGACGGAGCGTTGCTTGGTGAGGCGCATGGGAGGTGGAGTTGGGAGTGGAGACCTTTTCCAGAAAGACGGGGACAAAAAATCACTGGGGGCGGACGAAAAAACGTGAAACCAGAGTGATTTTTAGGGGGATTGTCACGTAATCCTTGAATCCGCCGCAGCCCAAATCTGCAGATTTATTAACCACGGATGCACCCGAATTAACCCGGATAAAGCCGGGGAACCGGCTCCACCTCAGGGGTGAGCCGCTCGGTGCTCCCATCTGTTTGGTATCCGTGTCCATTCGGGTCTATCCGTGGTTCAAACAGCTTTTTAGGGTAATACGTGATACCAACAGCGGTTGAGTTTCATCCTCAAACCCACGGGCAAGATGCTCGTGCCACTACGGAACCCGCAGTCTAAAAATCAACAGCCATTGGTATTACCAGTGGGTTTGGGCGTTTTTGAGAGGAACGCGGCGGAGGGGGACAGCCGATGGCGGCAAAAGCATCGTGGAGGTGAGCAAGGAGCACGTTGCAGCCCACGCCGAGATGCATCCACCGGGCTGCCGACCCAGGCGAACCGTTTGAACCTGGGACTTTATCGCCCGACGCCACAGTGCATGGTGGGACCCTGCGTATGCTCACGGTGCTGGACCAGTATACGAAGGAAGTGCACGTGTCGCGTCCCGAGCGCCAGATCGGTTCGAGCCGACGTTATCCGGGTGGTTAAGGCGGCCAGCGCGCTGCACGGCGGATGAACTCGGAAGCGGATCGAACCACTTTGACCACGCTCTCATACTTATTTCGACCCGTCGGAACAGCATTTCGACGAGGCTTAGCCGCAAAAAAGCCGGGCTTTGGGCCCGGCTGATTATACTGCAGAAGGGATCAGCCCTTTAGAATTTGTAGCGGGCCTGCATGTAAACAAAGCGGCCGATCGGATCGTAGGCGTTGATGTCGTGCGATTGATTGCCTTCCGAGGGGATAAGTGGGGGTTGGGCATTTGTGAAATTATTAACCCCGAGGGACAAATCGAGGCCCCTAACCCATTTGTTACTCATACCTCGGAAAGAGCGACTCACTTGCAGATCACCCGAATTATAACGCGAAACGCGGTAAGGCGTGCCGTTTGCCAAATCATCGATACTGGGGATGTAAGTATGAGCGAGACTAGCGCGCCATTCTCTTAGAGACCAGCTTAGGCGATTTTGCATCCGATAGCGGGCGTACACGCTCGTGCCGGAGTACCCATCTTGGTACTGCGTGGGGATATCAGTTGGGAGGCTTTGCACGACATAACTGCGGAGATAGGTAGTCGCGTTGCTTAGGGCGAAGCGACCAAAGTTTTTGGTGTCGTAGAGATAGTTTAATTGGATGTCAGCGCCCTCTTGCCAAACCCCGGCGACGTTGACGATAGAATTGGAAATCCAAACGGCATCGGAAGGACCCGAACTCATTTGGCCCGGCGCGGTGATTGGCGCACCGTCAGTGAAGTGGGTTTCGCCGCTGACGCTCGTAGCGATTTTGACTAACGAGGCGTAATTCGATTTTGCACCCAATTTTTCAACATCACTGACGATGAGAGCAGAGCTGATCGATGAGATCAGATCACGCTCGTCGATGTTGAACCAGTCGGCCGAGACGGAAAAGCCTTTAATTGCCTTCGGTGACCACACAATACCGGCGGTCCAATTACGGGATTGGGAGGGATTAAGCTTAGGGTTTGCACCGCTTTGGGAACGGTACTGGCGGGAGCCAGTCGTGGTGCCGAGGGCATTGCCGCTGGCATCGTAGCGGTTAATATTAATGGCGGAAGTGAACCCCTGCGAGATCGGGCCAAATAGGTCGTAGAGCGAAGGTGCGCTGAACGATTCAGAATAGGTTCCGCGGAAGGCTAAATCATCGTTAAATGGCAACCATCGCAGCGAATATTTCGGTACGGTCGGGTCGGCTGTCTTGCTGTAGATATCTCGCCGCACAGCCGCTGAAAGTTCCAATAAATGGAATCCGGCGCGCGCATTCTTATCACCAAAGATCGGTACGCGAACTTCTGTGAAGAGCCCGTCTATCGTGGACCGCGACTGGAATGGTTGCCGTGGGGTGGCTTGAAGCCAGCCTCCGGTTTGGTCGAGGCGATCGTTTACAAAGCTGAGAGATTCCCAGCGAGTTTCCGCGCCGAAGCCCACTTGTGCGGGACCGGCTGGCAATTGGAGCAACTCGCCGTTGACGCGGATATCGAAGCTGGTCAGCCCCGATTGATAATCGCGCACTTGAGTGCCGAGCATGCTCTCGAGTACGCCGGGGGTCTGGTTGCGAGCGAAAGGATTGTACGCTCCACTAGCGGTCAGCTCAGAATATTTGGCCGCGTCGATCAGATTCTTGTTCCGGTAGTGGTGGTTGGTCCGGTTGAAATTACCGGCAATTTCGTAGTTCCAGCCTGTGCCGATCGAGCCCTTGACGCCGACAACCCCTCGCAGGCTTGCCGACTCATTGGCGTAGATGCGAGGAAACTTAAGGAAGCGATTTCGGGCAGTGACGGTTACGTCGAAAGGATTGTTCGGATTGGATGCCGCTACGTTGCCGGAAACCGGCTGGGCATTAAGCACTGACTCCGTTTCGTTGAGTGAGTAGATGAAGTCGGCGAATAGGCTGGTGCGTTGAGTGAGGCGATGCTCGATGGCGGCGGTAAAACTGCGGCGTTCAGCCTGCAGCTTGAGGGTCGGATAACCCGCTAGGTCTAGAAAAGCGCCCGCCTCACCTTGGGTGAGAGGACCTTGATAGATGCCCTGCGCGACGATTTGCGCGGCTGTGAGGTCGCGGTTGGTCGGAGGCGCGTTGAGGCTCGGATTCAAATAATAGAAACTGTTGCCGATGTTCAGCGTGCCTGCATAGGTTGGGGTGCGAAATAGACCGGTCGAGAAAGGGCGCTCGTATTGGATGATCGGGTCGCTGCTCTTCCACTCAGTCGTCAGCGTAACGCTTGTTTTGGCTGAGCTGGCGCCTGCAACCATAAAATAACTGCGCTCGGCGTACTTGCCTTTGTTAGGGCTCCAGCCGTATCGGCCGCCCACCTCGGCGCCGTCGTAATTGGTCTTCATGATAACGTTTACCACACCAGAAACGGCGTCGGAGCCATAGGTCGCGGAGGCACCGTCGGATAGAATTTCAACCCGCTCAACGGCCGAGATTGGAATGACGCTTACGTCAACAAAGCCAGCACCGCCTGAGGCGATCACCGGGGATAGGACTGCTCGGCGACCGTTAATCAACACGAGGGTTGCGCGATTTCGGAGCGCGACGGCAGAACCCCCGTTGGTTGAACCTGAGGAGACATTACCATTTTCGGTGCCAATGTTATTTGATCCGTAAAAATTTGGCGCGCTCTTTTTTAAGATTTCAAGAAGGTCTGTACCGACGCCGGTCTTTTCGATTTCAGCCGACGTTATGATCGTGATTGGAATGGCCGGGGAATCAGCCGCGATTGGGATCAACGACCCTGTAACCACAAACTTTTCTAGTTTTGTGGCTGCCTGTTTTTCACTGCCGAGTGTCGCGGAAGTTTGGGCAATGGCTAAGCTAGTTGCGAAAGCGGTGATAAGGCCGAATTGAGCAGCCAAAATGAAACTTTTCTTGAGTGTTTTACGCATGGGACTTGGGTTGGTTGGTGAGTTTGGTGCTTGTGGGTCAGCATCAGGAATTGGCCACATGCGAACAATAATTTCAAAAAATGCCAACGACGAATTCACGCTAATGTAA
>Ga0209444_10001611_pt1 | contig 12373 bp, 11 predicted proteins | sample LauGreFaBDMM15DN_2_FD_188215 | JGI IMG/M metagenome (GOLD analysis project Ga0209444, IMG submission 188215) | Freshwater lake microbial communities from Lake Michigan, USA - Fa13.BD.MM15.DN (SPAdes) (version 2) | ecosystem: Environmental > Aquatic > Freshwater > Lake | place: Lake Michigan...
GATCTTTCAGCACTGGTAACCCACCAGGCAAACATCAGAATCATTGATGAAATGGTGAAACAGCTGAAACTACCTGAATCAGTTGCTGTGGCGAGAGATATCGTGAACACCGGTAACACCTCTGCTGCCAGCGTCCCACTGGCTATGCACCAATTACTCAAGGAAGGAACTGTCAAACCTGGCGGTTTAGCCCTTCAAATCGGCTTTGGCGCAGGCCTTGCCTTCGCTGCCCAAGTAGTAGTTCTGCCCTAAACTTAACACAAGAAAACAAACCAACAAGGAGCAAAATCAATGGCACTTTCGCATGACGAAGTACTAGCCGGCCTGGCTGAGATCGTAAACGAAGAGACCGGTATCGACACCGACTCAGTAAAGATGGAAAAGTCTTTCACCAACGATCTAGACATCGACTCAATCTCAATGATGACAATCGTGGTTAACGCTGAAGAGAAGTTCTCAGTCAAGATTCCTGATGAGGAAGTCAAGAACCTCCTAACAGTAGGCGATGCAGTTAACTTCATCACCTCAGCACAGGGCTAATCACTCTTGAATCAAAAAATCGTTGTTACCGGGCTTGGCGCTACCACGCCACTCGGTGGCAACGTCCAGACCACCTGGCAAGCTCTGCTTGCCGGTGAGTCAGGCATAGTAACCCTCGATTACGAATGGGTTGCTAGACATGAACTACCAGTAACATTTGCAGGTCGCGCAAAGGTTGACGCCTCAGCAGTGCTCACCCTGCAGGAGACTAAGCGTCTTGACCCATCAAGCCAGTTTGCACTTATTGCAGCTCGTGAAGCCTGGGCTGATGCAGCAATCACCGAATTTGATCCAGAGCGACTCTCAGTTGAATTCGCAACAGGTATCGGTGGCGTTTGGACTCTTCTAGACGCGTATGACACTCTCCTAGCCAAAGGCCCAAGAAGAGTTCTTCCAATGACTGTTCCAATGCTGATGCCTAACGGCCCAGCAGCTGCAATCGGTATGGACATCTCCGCTCGAGGTGGAGTTAGAACCTCTGTTTCAGCATGTGCTTCAGGAACTGAGGCTATTGCAAATGCAATTACTAGACTTCGTTCAGGCGAGATAGACATCGTTGTTGCAGGTGGCTGTGAAGCTGCTATGCACCCACTGCCGATGGCAGCCTTCGCTTCTATGCACGCTCTTTCTCGTCGTAATGACGAACCAGCTAAGGCCTCTCGCCCTTACGACATCAACCGTGATGGTTTCGTCATGGGTGAAGGCGCTGGAGCTATCGTTCTAGAACTTGAAGAGCACGCAATTGCACGTGGTGCAAAGATCTATGCAGAACTTGCTGGTGGCTATGTCACAAGTGACGCTCATCACATCACTGCACCAGATCCAGAAGGCTCTGCTGCAGCTAGAGCCGTTCTAGGTGTTCTAAAGATGGCTAACGCAAAGCCTGAAGATGTTGGACATATAAACGCTCACGCAACCAGCACACCAGTTGGTGACATTGCTGAATACACTGCACTAAAACGTGTATTTGGCGATCACCTAAAGAACATCCCAGTGTCAGCAACCAAGTCCTCTACCGGCCACCTTCTAGGTGGAGCAGGTGCAATTGAAGCTGTATTCACAATTCTTGCTCTGCACGAGAAGGTAGCACCACCAACCATCAACCTAGATGATCCAGATCCAGCTATCGAACTTGATGTTGTTACCAGCCCTCGTGAGCTTGGCGATAACCTACTAGCCATCTCGAACTCATTCGGTTTCGGTGGTCACAACGCGGTTATTGCTTTCCGCTCATACAACTAACCGGCACGGTTTAGTAAGACAACATTCTCTGAATACTCTTGAGCTCTGAACGGCTCAAGTAAGTCATCCCAAGATTGACCGAGAGCTATTCTCAACAGTCTGGTGAACTCTCGATGATTTCCTGAAGACTGCTCAAGCATTACTTGCAAACGATCTTCACTTAGAACGATTGAGCCAGCAGCATTCAGTTCTCCCCTGAAGATTCCAAGACCAGGTTGGTGCATAAACAGTACGCCTGAATCTTTACCTGACTGAATAAGTTCAAAAGTGCAGTTCGGAAGTTGGGATAGTTCAGAGACTAAGTTCTCTGCTTCTTGAGTGCTGAGTTTCACATCAGCTGAACCGGTTTGGAAACCTAGAAGGAGGTTTTGTTTAGTCCAATTGCTAATCATTTGGATGCGGCTTATCTCGGAAGCCGGGCAGGCGTGAATGACTAACCTGGTGGGTATCTGGCCTCTGGCCATCGTCTTATCCTCCGAAACAGACACTAGGTGCGTCTTCCCCAACGTCCTGATGTGTTCCAGAGAGTTATAGATTACGACTACAGCTCCAAATGCGCAAGCCTCGCTCTCATCGGCTCTAGCATTGGTATTGGCTCAGAAAGGCTGACAAATGGCTAAGTTGTATTTCCGCTACGGAGCGATGAATAGTGGTAAGAGTACTGCTCTCTTGCAGGTTGCTCACAACTACGAGGAACGCAGCCAGCAGGTCCTAATTGCCAAGCCAGCCATCGATACCAAGGGCGATTCAACCATCGTTTCTAGGCTCGGAGTTGACCGCAGAGTCGATTTCCTAGTCACCCCCGATGCCAACCTCCGCGAACTCGCTCACGAGAATGCAAATAATTCACTAATCATCCCTGGCATCAAGAACCTCTCCTGCCTGTTGATTGACGAAGCTCAATTCCTAACCAGGGATCAGGTTGATCAAGCCTTTGAACTAGCCGTTCTAGACGGTGTTCCAGTCCTCGCCTACGGTATTAGAACAGACTTCCTAACCGTGGGTTTTCCAGGTTCTCTAAGACTTATGGAACTAGCCCACAGCCTTGAAGAACTAAAGACCATATGTCGCTGCGGTAGGAAAGCGATGTTCAACGGTAGAAAGTTTGACGGAGAGTTCATCTTCCACGGTGATCAAGTTGCTATCGACGGAATTGAAGTTACCTACGAATCCCTCTGCGGCGTTTGCTATCTCAACGAGCGTGGCTAGTTGATTACTAAGTTTCACAACGGCGAAATCTATCTAGGTAATTCAACCTTTACCGATGTCCTATATGTTTCCGCGGATGGACTGGTTGTAGAACAAGAAACCTTCGAATCAAGTTCAGAGAAACACCAAGTTGATCTAGCAGGTAAGTTCCTATCCCCTGCCTTTAGAGATGGACATGCACATCCTCTCTTTGCAGGTCGTGAAGCTAGAGGCTTGGACATAAGCAACTGCCTAACTGAAGATGACCTCATTACAGCGCTCTCCAATTACGCATCGGAGAATCCAGCACTCGACTGGATTGATGCAGCAGTCTTCGACAGATCTCTAAACATGCGTTTTCACAAAGAGACATTAGATAGAGCCATTCCAGACAAGCCGGTAGTCCTCCACGGTGATGACCATCACACTCTTTGGGTAAACACCAAAGCACTAGAGGCGGCTGGACTCATGAATGGTCAACCGCCAACAATGGAAGCTGGCAGCGTTGATGTAGATGAATCCGGCATCCCAACCGGAATCCTTCGTGAGTGGCCAGCTATGTCGCTGGTAATGGATCTAGCTCCCAAGCTAACTCAAGAACAGGACGTTGAAGCACTGCTCTGGTCAGATAGATCAGTAGCTGCTTCTGGAATCGTTGAATGCGTTGATGCCTGGATCGACAGAGGTATGGCAGAGACATACTTAGCCGCTTGGGAGACTGGGAAACTAAACCTCGAATACACTCTTTGCTTCAGAGCAGATCCTGCTTCCTTTGGCGAAGACATCACTTACTTCCTCGAGATGCGTGAAGCGCTAGATGTAACGCAGGGGCAGATTAAGGGAACATCAATCAAGTTCTTTGCCGATGGAGTTTTTGGTAGCCAAACAGCTCTGGTCTCGGATCCATACCTAACTTCGAATCATCATGGTGAAGCAACTTGGAAACTTGATGAGTTCAAGACTGCTATTGTTCTTGCTCATGAAAACGGATTCCAGATCCACGTCCACGCCATCGGCGATGCAGCAACGGAGCTTACCCTAGATGTCCTAGAAGAGCTCAGAGACTTTAGCTATCCCCCAATAATTGCTCACGCTGAACTCACTAACCAGAACCTGCTGAACAGGATGACCGCGTTGGGTGTTGTAGCTTGTGTTCAGCCTTACTGGGCACAAAACAATGGTCTATTGCTTAGTTGTCTAACTCAATTGGGTTCAAGCCGTCTAGAGAGCCTCTATGCCTTCAGAGACATGTTTGAGACAGGTGTCTTGACTGTTTTCTCAAGTGACTGGCCGATCTCAACATACGACCCAATCAAGGGATTAGCTGTTGCTGTGAATCGCAAAGAGCATGCACACCAGAAACCTCACAACCTAGTTCAAGCGGTCTCTGTTGAGCAAGGCATAACTGCATACTCAAAAAACGTCAAACTAATGCTGAATGCCTCAAACACGGGAACCTTGGAATTAGGTCAGCCCTTTGATGCGGTAATAATGAGCCAGAACCCGTTCAAGGCTTCAGACCTAATTCAAACAAAGGTCCTAACCACCTACAAGGCAGGTATAGAGCTTTTTAGGACTAACCCTTAAGTTGGTTTAAGGGCAGTTTTTCAGTCGCAATATGATAACGATTACATACACCGCAAACATTGAACCGAAACGTGCGGCTGCAACCGAGTCCTTGTCTTGGTTGCAGCGCTTTTGCTTTGGTGGGGTGTGCGGGACTTGAACCCGCGACCGACGGATTATGAGTCCGCTGCTCTAACCGGCTGAGCTAACACCCCAAGGTGTTTATTCTTCGTTGCGCTTTATTGCCTTCTTAGCCCTTGTGACAGTCTTCTTGACGCCCTTACGGACTTGTTTGTCTACCTTCTTAGCCTGACGCTTTACATCGTCTCTAAGCTCTTCTAGACCGTCTTTGATGTCATCACCAAGGTCCGAGATCTTGCCTAGAGCCTGCAGAGTCTGCTTACGCATTCTGAGTTGTGCCCTTCTAACTGCAACACTCAATCTACCGATTGGCTTCATGTATTCAGGCATGTTGTCATCGGTCTCACGCTTAGAGCCTTCTTCTGATCTGTATAGACCTTCAAAGATAGCCAGGGTGCGCTTGATGTCGTGTGACTGGATTAGGTGAAGTGAGTTCTCAGACAGACGATCAAGTTCTTTCTGGTTTGCAGTTGCAATCTTTAGAAGTGCATTGCTGAAATCATCAACATCATCAGGTTCAAACAGGTAACCGTTATCACCGTGGTGAACTAGGTGAGGTAGTGCCATTGCGTTAGCTGCAACCACTGGCCTTCCTGAAGCCATAGCTTCCATGGTTGCAATTGACTGCAGTTCTGCAATTGAAGGCATCGCAAACACAGTTGCCTTCTCGTAGGCAATTGGAAGTGCCTCTTCAGTGATGTGACCTGAGAAGGTAACTCTTCCAGCAATACCTAATTCTGTTGCCAACTCACCTAGATACTTTCGCTGGTTACCATCTCCAGCGATCTCAACGTGGAAGTCAATCTCTTTAGGAAGTTTGGCAACAGCTCTAAGTAGGTTGTGAATGTGCTTCTCCCAGTCCAAACGACCTAGGAATAGAACTCTGAAAGGTTTGTTAGTAGTTGGAGTGTTGTTGGTGAACTTGGTTGCATCAATTCCACATGAGATTGCCAAGACATTTTTGATGCCTGCTGCATTCTCTAGGAGCTCAGCAGCCCTCCTGGTTGGAGTTGTCACCTGGTCGAATTTAGAAAAAACTCTTCCGCTGTCTCTCCAGAGTGCAGCTATAAAACGCTTCTCTAGGAACTTAGGCATTGGAACATATCGAAGCAGGTTCTCGGGCATGAGGTGGTTTGTTGCAATAAGAGTGATGCCGCGTTCGTGTCCGCTCTTTGCTAGTGCACGACCCAAGGAAATGTGTGACTGTGAGTGAATGGCGTCAGGCTGGAAGCTCTCCAGAATTGGCTCGATCTTATTCTTGAGTGTGAATGGAGATACGAATCTGAGTGTCTTGTGAAGAATTAACTTTCGAGATCTGAGGCGGTGAACTGTCATCTCAACACCATCGTGGGTTTCGATGAAAGTTCCAAAGTTCTTATCAACAGCGGGTGCGATTACGTGTACGTTGTTGCCGTTTCTAACCAAGCCTCCGGCTAGACGCTCAGTAAAGCGTGCAGCACCGTTGATATCCGGTGGGAAGGTATCAGAGGCGATAAGAACCCTAAGGGGTTCGCCTGGATGTCTAATCGATTCAGCCAAAGCCTAAAAACCTGTCTTTTCTGGTGACAAAGGTAAAAGTGATGGTCAATCTGACCGCTAGACAAGTTTACCCGATAGAGGCTATTTTGAGGCTGTTGCGGTGACCTGAGGATGGACCTTAGAGAGAAGGTAAACACCCATCACAGCCATCGCTCCTGAGCCTAGGAAGCCCAACATGATTGGCCAGGGAGCGTTCATAGCCTCATTCAGGATCACTACACCGATGCTTACTGCAATCAGTGGGTCAATTACTGTAAGGCCTGCAATGACTAGATCTGGAGGTCCTGAAGCATATGCGTTCTGGACGAACCAACCTCCTAGGAAGGCTGCTGCCAACATACTCAGTAGAGCCAATACTGTTAGCGAATCAGTTGCCCATTCGATGTTTCCTGAGACCATACGGTTGAAACCATCTTGATAGAAGAGTCTCTTTATAACTACCTTGGTGAGGGTCGCCACAAACCCATACAGAACACCTGCACCGATGATGAAAGTTAGTGGGCGGAATTTACTTGCTCCACTGAAGAAGATGTAGCTGAAGATGGCAATCAGCGAGATTGCCAAGCCCAGGATTAGTAACAGGTTGTTATCGTCAATCTCAGGTTCAACCGCTACCTGGTGGGCCATTACAACGAAGGCACCAAGACCTGCTGTGCAGAGTGCTATCGCATACATCGAGGCTGCATTTAACTTTGTCTTGGTGATTCTGGCATTTAGCACTGAAGTGATTACCAGAGCAATTGCTCCAATTGGCTGAACCAGAATAAGAGGAGCTAGTAGCAAAGCAGTGAACTGAAGGATTAGAGCAAAGGCTGAGATAGCTAAACCAGTGACCCATCTCGGGTGTTTTAGGAGATCGAGTAATTGTCTGAAACTGACGTGAGATCTTCCAGATAGAGCTGCTTTCTTTTGAATACCAACAGCATCGTTTTGGAGTTGAGCACCGATAGCGAGGGCAACTGCTGATATCAGTGCCAAACCAATCGCTATAACCTTCAAGGCTTCCCCACCTGTTCTTGTCTACCTCTAAGCCTAGTGAAGGCAACCCTGATAAGCCTTTAGGGTAAATTTGAGTAATGCCTATCAGACCCATCGTTATTACCGGTAATCCCGTCTTACACAACAGAGCCCAAGAGGTTACTGAGTTCAACCAGGAGCTTAGAGACCTAGTTCGGGATATGTATGAAACCATGGACGAAGCTCCCGGCGTGGGGCTCGCAGCACCTCAGGTCGGAGTTGGCTTAAGAGTGTTCGTCTATGACTGGGATGCCGAAGATGGCACCCCGCAGAGAGGCGTAGTGATCAACCCAAGCCTTGAACTCTCTGAAACACCATCAGGTGAGGCTGACTGGGACTCAGAGAGCGAAGGCTGTCTGAGTGTTCCTGGTGAGCGATTCCCGCTCAGAAGAGCTGATAAGGCCGTTCTACGAGGTGTTGATCTAGATCAGAATCCAGTGCATGTTGAAGCCGAAGGTTGGTTCGCTCGAATCTTCCAGCATGAGTTCGATCACCTAGATGGAACCTTGTATGTTGACCGTCTGGCTGAACCTCACAAATCTGATGTTGCAGAGATTATCAATGAACGTGGTTGGGGAATTCCTGACCAGAGCTGGTTACCAGGCCATGACAAGCTAGAGGGCTAAAGCTCCAAGGCTAAACATCTTCAATAGAAGTTGCGATCTAGTATCCAACAACAAGAGATTTTGAACCTTAGCTAGCGTCTGACGAACCTTTAACTTCGGAACAGGAACTGCGCTAGAAATCTGCGAGTCTGTCTTTAGCTCACAAAAACCTCTAAGGATTTTTGCTTCCTTTTCATCTAAAGTATCGAGAGCAACAGATACCTGCTGATACTCCTCTTGGGATAGCTCCGGCTTAGGAAGAGTTGGCAATAACTCTCTCATCGCATAGTCAGCATATTCATCAGCACAGAGATCGATCTTTGAAAGCAGTGACTGCATCCCATCGCTAACAAACACAGCATCTACTGCCCCTGCTTGAATGGCTTCAAGCCGTAACTTTTCATCGCTGAACTGGATAGCAATCAGTATTCGCCCAAAGCTCTGTTTTGAAATCTTCGCTAAAACGAACATTGTTCTTATGTATTCCAAAGCTGATTGCCCCTCTAAACGAAGTTCAATTACCGCAACATCAAAGTTCACTTCAACAAGCTCCGCTGGAGTTAAACCAAAACCATCAGAGTCATGAATAACTTTGATGTGCTCCGCGGTAGAGAGAATCTCTCTCCTAGAAGCTCGAAGTGCATCTGAGCCACCAACTAGAGCAACTCGAATATCCGCTGCCACTTAGTTAGTGGCTTTCCGATACTTCGCGATGTTTGGGAAGGCAGCAGATACCGTGAAGCCAACACCAGGAACCTTGCCAAATTCGATAGCGCCTTCGTATAGCGCAGCTCTTTCCTGGAGTGCATTGAGGTTTGCACCGGTTGGTCTCTCAACTAGTGCACGGTGGTCTTCTTCAACGCTGTATCCGGAGATTGCCTCTTCAAGACGGTTTCTAGTTTCTTCACCGTTGTCTTTGATAACCACCTGCATGGCATTACCCTGCCAGATGAAATCAATGTCAACTTCAGTGCCCTGTGGCGTGTGCTGTCTGACGTTTTCTAGAGAGTCAAAAACAATTCTGTATAGAACAAGTTCAGCACCATCATCAAGACTCAATGGGTCACCGGTTAGCCGGTAGTTCACGCCATAGCCGAACTCGCGGTAGCTAACGAAAATCTTTGGAAGATCTCTAAGCCCTGGTAGCGCTAGCGCTTTAACATCTTGTAGGCCAAGCAGGTCACTCAATCTTCTGATTTCAGCGTGAGCTTTCTTTACACCGTCAAAGATGTTTTCAAGAATTCTAGGGGCAACACTCGGATCTGATTTTGCCGCATACATGCCTGCCTCAGCTGAAGTTAGCGTTGCACTAACTTGCTCAAGCAGTAAGTCGTTCACATCTCTAGCAATCTCAAAGCGCCTGTCTTGTTCTGCTAGAGATAACTGAGTGGTTGCAATCTCTCGTTCAAGAATGGCTCTGTCGAAATCTGTTCCAACGTGAGTAATTCGAGTAATAAGCAAGCGACCGAAGAACCAAGCATTTGCGTTCACAGCGATCATCGCAACAAAGCCTGCGGTAAAGATTACATACTTCGATTCCAGTGTTGGCAATTCAATGCCATAGAAAGACCCTCCAACTGGAAGAGTGATGATCAACCAAACAAATGAAGTAATACCAACAGCAACGTTTAGCGCATAACCGATTCTTCTCTGCAGCTTAGTTCCATAGGCGGCAAGAACTAGCAAGCTAAAGGTTGCTAGCAGTTGAGATAGTTGAGGATCTAGGTGCAGGTACTGCGGGGTCAAAATACCGGCAGAGAAAAGTGCGATGGACAGCCAAGGAAGCGGCCTAGAGAAAGCAACTGAACCCACAAGGAGCAAAGTTGCGATTAGGGTATCTGGACCTTGAAGTAGAAAGTCGCTAATCCCAAAGACCACTAGGGCAATCAGGGATAAATAAATGGTTGGGAGCCATTTCTGGTCTCTGATCCAGAGAAACATGGGCTCCTCCAAAGTTTTGACTCTTATGGCTCCCCGGCTTGGACTCGAACCAAGAACCTATCGGTTAACAGCCGATTGCTCTGCCAATTGAGCTACCGAGGAATATTGCTTTAGGCAACCTGAATACTTTACCAAAAACTAGTGGTTGCCGCTAACACTAGAGGATTAGTAACCAAGTTCTGGGTCAACTAGCCCTACCCAGTCCCCTAAACCTTGATATGCAGCCAGATTCTCCTTGATGCGAATGGAGAACATCCTGATTACCTGAGCGCTGGTATCGGCCGTGTGAGGGGTAATAATGACGTTCTGAGCCTCCCAGAGGGCATGTCCTGCAGGTAGTGGCTCAGGATCGGTGACATCTACTCCAGCACCGGCAATCAGCCCTGAATTTAGAGCAACAACTAGGTCATCGGTAACCACAATCGGACCTCTAGCGATGTTGATGAAGTATGCCGAAGGCTTGAACCTTCCAAACCTACCTAGGTCAAAAAGACCCCTGGTCTTCTCAGTGAGCGAGCAAGCCAAGAAAACAAAGTCTGCTTCAGGAAGAACCTCATCAAGAGCGTCAAGGCCTAAGACCACATCAGCACCCGCTAAAGGCTTCACCTGGTTTCTAATCACTGTGATCTTTGAACGGAACGGTTTCAACAATCCGATTAGTTCTTCAGTGATTCCACCAGCACCAACAATCAGAACATTGGCGTCATACAAAGAGTCGGCGAACTTTCTCCCCCAACTCTTCGCTCTTACTCGCTCAGGTATTACCCGAGCTAAAGAAAGAGCCAATGTCAAAGCATGTTCTGCAACTGGTTCACGATAAGAACCTTTAGCGCAGGCGAATCTAACTGGTGCTGAAAGAACTTCGGTAAAGGCATCAACTCCAGCAAAAGGAAGTTGAACAAAAGTCAGCTGAGGATTGCCTGCAATTGCTTCCGCTAAACCTCTAGGGTTTGAGTAATCAGTCCAGATAAGAGCACCAACGGTTTCATCGAGTCCTGATATTTCACAACCTGATGCAACAACGGCCTCTTCATAGGCAGGAAAAGACTTTGGTTCGATTGCAACCTTCTTTAGATCAACACTCATTCAATAGCTCTAATCTGACCTTCTAGGACTACCAGAGCCTGCTGAATTCGATTGTGCTCTTCTGGCTGTGCTTCAAGATCTAGGGAACCTAGTGCAGCGACAAGAGCACTCTTTTGTCTCATCATGATCTTCTTACGAGCTGAGTTCACAACACTTAGAGCGTATTCATTTAGTTGTTCAGCATCTCTAATCGGTAGTTCTTTAGCCGCCAATTGACGAAGGAGATTGTGAAGTACCTCTGGGGTCTTAGAAATAATCTGTGCAAACCAATCCGGTTGCTTTAGCGAGGAGATCGACTGCGAAGCAGCATCGGCAATCACTACATAAGCAGGAGTTGCAAACATTTGCTGACAGATGAGTAAGACACCATCTTCAGTAAGAGCTGCTGGTGCCTGCAAGATAACTGCGAGAACTTCTTGCTCAAGTCTGGTGTTCGGGTCATTCAAGTTAGGTGCTGGGAATTCTGGTGCATCTTCAGGAAGCGGTGGCTCGCCTGGATCGATGTCCATTCCACGTCTAGCACCAGCAACTGCACTGCTTCTAAGCTTCGCTACTTCTGCAGAGAGCAGCCGGTTGATTTCATCGCTACCTAGTTGAACCTTGCCAGCAAGGATTCGAACATACTCTTCTCTTGCTCCAAGATCTGCAATCTTGGTGAGCACGCTAACAGCTGCTGTTGCTGCAGATAGTCTGCCTGGGTAAGAACTTAGGTCGTGGCCTGCAATCTTCTGATCTAGAGCGAACTCGTAGATAGGACGCTTAGTTTCAATCATCTTAAGCACTGCAGCATCGCCTCTGCTGATTCTTAGATCGCAAGGGTCTAAACCTTCAGGACCGACCGCTACGAAGGTGCTGGCAATGAACTTTCCTGAACTCTCGAATGCTCGCATTGCTGCCTTCTGGCCAGCGGCATCTGGGTCGAAGGTAAAGACAACTTGAGCAGGTGCATCACTTGAACCAAAGAGTTGGTTGATTCTTCTGATGTGTTCATCACCGAAAGCAGTTCCACAGGTAGCAACAGCTGTTGTGATGCCGGCTAGATGACAAGCCATCACATCTGTGTATCCTTCAACGACAACCACCTGACGCTTAGAAGCGATGTCCTTCTTGGCTAGGTCTAATCCGTAGAGCACCTGTGACTTGTGATAAACCGGAGTCTCACCCGTGTTGATGTATTTAGCTAGTGGGTCATCTTCATAGATTTTTCGGGCACCAAAACCAATTACTGAGTTGGTTGCGTCCCTGATTGGCCAGACCAAACGCCCTCTGAACTTGTCGTAACTCTTACCTTCTTTAGAGACAACAAGGTCAACCTTGACCAGTTCCTCTTCAGTAAAGCCCTGACCCTTTAGAGCATCCCCTAAACCATTCCAACCCTTAGGTGCATAACCCAAACCAAAGTGAACTGAGGCAGCCTGATCAAAGTTTCTCTGAGTTAGGAAATCTCTTGCCGTTTGAGCCTCTGGAGAACCCAACTGCTGCTGGAAGTATTTGGCTGCTGCTTCGTT
>Ga0209444_10001612_pt1 | contig 12368 bp, 5 predicted proteins | sample LauGreFaBDMM15DN_2_FD_188215 | JGI IMG/M metagenome (GOLD analysis project Ga0209444, IMG submission 188215) | Freshwater lake microbial communities from Lake Michigan, USA - Fa13.BD.MM15.DN (SPAdes) (version 2) | ecosystem: Environmental > Aquatic > Freshwater > Lake | place: Lake Michigan, USA...
CGTCGACCTCGACGGTGAACAACGCGCCCTCTACGACGCCGAGCTGAAACGTGCCCGCGCCCAACTGCTCGGCATCGAAACCGCCCGCGCGCTCGACGCCGTGCGGTTCAACGTCCTCGCGAGCCTCCTCCGCCTCCGCCAGATCTGCTGCCATCCCGCCCTCGTCTCCGGCGCCCACAGCGAGATGCCCAGCGCCAAACTCGACGCGCTGCTCGAACGCCTCGAAGAACTCCGCGACGAGGGCCAACAGGTCCTCGTCTTCAGCCAGTTTGTTTCCCTGCTGGAGCTCATCGAACCGCGCCTGCGCGCCGCCGACATCGGCTACCTCATGCTGACCGGCGCCACGGAGAATCGCGGCGAGCTCGTCGACCAATTCCAGTCCGACAAAACCAAAACTGTCTTCCTGCTCTCGCTGAAAGCCGCCGGCTCCGGGCTGAATCTCACCGCCGCGAGCTACGTCATCCTCTGCGACCCATGGTGGAATCCCGCCGTGGAAGCGCAGGCGATCGACCGCACGCACCGCATCGGCCAGACCCAGCCCGTGGTCGCCTATCGCCTCGTCGCCGCCGATACGGTGGAGCAAAAAATCCTCGCGATGCAGAAAGACAAAGCCGCTCTCGCCAACGCCGTCGTCCAAGAGGAGTCCCTCGCCAGCGTCCTCGACCTCGACAGCCTCCGCGAAATCCTCGGTTAAATCGGCCGGATTCCCCTCAAGGCCGCACCGTGATTTTTTTTATCACCACCGGCGTGGTCGGCTGGCTCATCGCCCCGTCCATCCCGCGGGTGGTCGCTACCCCGGCGATCGCGTCGACGATTTCGAGGCCCTTCGTCACCTGCGCAAAAATCACGTAGTTCGGCGACAGCGGATAGTCCGCGTGCATGATGAAGAACTGGCTGCCGTTGGTGTTCGGTCCGGAATTGGCCATCGCCAGAATCCCGCGTTTGTAACCAGCCCGATACAACGGGGAGTCAGCCTTGATCTCGTCTTCAAACTTCCCGCCCCACGCGCTCATGCCACCACGGCCCGTGCCTTCGGGATCACCGCCTTGGAGCATGAAGCCCTTCACGATGCGGTGAAACGTGACGCCGTCGTAATAACCGTGCTCGGCGAGCAGTCGGAAGTTTTCCACGGCCTTGGGCGCATCCTTCGACAAAAACTCGATCTCGATCACGCCCTGCGCGGTCTCGAGCACGGCCTTGGTCCCGCCGGAACTTTTCGCGCCCGCCGGCACCTTGGGATTACCGCCCGGCGAACCGCCGCAACCCGCGAGCGTGGCGGCCAGACCTGCCACCAGCAGCACAGTAAAGGCGCCGCGAACCGTCCGTGAAAGCGAAGATGAAAATGAAAACGACATAGCCTACTCCGAAGCGCCCCGTTTCGCGGAGTCAAGCGGCCGGGTCGCGCTCCTGGTCGTCGTCAAGCACCGCCTCCGGCCAAATTCAACGGGCGCCGTCGAGGGGCCGCTCCACCCCGGTCGATCGACCACGCTTCACTTGAACCACTTCGTCACCATCTGCCGGGCTTTCGCATCTTTTGGCGTATCTTCGGCGATCAATTTGCCGTCGGGCCCGAAAATTTTGAAATGCGGGATCGAGCGCATGCCGTGTTGCACGGCGACCGGTGATTTCCAGTCGATGCCTTTGGTCTCCGGCCGATTGATGTCCACGAAGACCACGACGATGTCGTCCCGCGTGGCATGGAGCTTTTCGAGGTCCGGCGCGATGGCGACGCACGGCGGGCAATACTTGCTCGTGAAATCGAAAACCGTCGTCTTCCCCGGCAAAACATAATCCGCCAAGTCGATCTCTTGGCCAAACGCGACGCGCAGCGGCTTCGGACTTTTCGTTTTTGGGTCGGCGGCGAGCCCGATCGCCGGAAGCGCGAGCGTGACAGCGAGGAGGAAGGAGCGGGCAAATAGGCGGCGGTTCATGGGAGTTTTTGATTGAGTTGGGAGGCGACGTGGCAGCGAAGGGAACGAGGCCAGCATTTCTCGCCTCGCAGTCCGAGTCAAATCACGGCCTTGGCCTTAGGACCCGGCCCCCACGCCACCCGGCCCATGGGCAACCGCCCACGCGGCCAACCAAAACCTCGCCTAATGCGAAGCGAGTTTATACTTAAGCATCTTTAATGGCCAACGCGTAGTCCCCTGCTGATCGCCGCAGGCCGATATGCTGCGTTGCGCTGTCCGTTTGGCTTCAGGATGGTCGGCACCCGTTTCAAACGTTCTATGCAAAACACCCAAGCCCGACTAACGACGATCATCGCCCTTGCGCTCACCAGCTGGGCTACGGCCCTGGCCCAGTTTGCGCCCGATCCCACGCTCGCGCTCGACGAGATCACCGTCACCGCCACGCGCATCGCCCAACCCGTCTCCGATGTGCCGGCCAGCGTCTCCGTCATCCGGCTCAACGATCTGCTTAATCCCGTCGCTTCCCTCGCCGACCTCGCCCGCCGCGAGCCCGGCGTTTCGGCTCCCGCGGCCTTCGGCGCGACCGGCAACGCCCCGCGTAATTTCCCCACCACGCGCTCCTTCAATATCCGGGGCATCGACGGTAACCGCGTCCTCATCCAAGTCGACGGCGTGCGCCAACCCGAGCAATTCACCTTCGGCAACGCCCAGCTCATCGGCCGCGACTACTTCGAGCCGTCGCTCTATCGCACCGCCGAAATCCTGAAGGGCTCCGCCTCGGCACTCTACGGCTCCGATGCCGTCGGCGGCGTGCTCTCCTTCCTGAGCCCCGCGCCCGGCGCACTCCTCGCCGACGCCAAGCGCGACGTACTCGCCGGTACCTCCGTCACCTACGCTTCGGCCAACGACGAGTGGACCGGCACCGCCAGTGCAGCCGGCCGCAAGGGCAAATTCGCCGCCGTCGCCACCGCCACCCGCCGCGAAGGCCATGAGACCGAGCCCAACGGCTCCTATCCCGCCGACCCTTCCGAATTCACGGTCGATGCCGCGCTCTTCCGCGCCGACTACACGCCCGCCGCCGGCAGCACGCTTTTCCTCACCGGCGAGACCTTCACCAAGACCACCGAGGCCTCCTTCCCCAGCCTCATCACGAGCACCTTCGCCGGCCAGACCGGCCGCCAACGCATCACCCGCGACCGCCTCAGCCTCGGCCACGACTTCACCAGCGCCTCGGGCTACTTCCGCAACGTCCAGACCCGCGTCTCGTGGCAAGATGCCAAAGTCCGCGAGGCCTACGTCACCCGGCAGTCCATCCCCGCCGGCGCGCCACCGCCAGCCCCGCAGGTGTTCGTCCCGCGCCTCCGGGTGCGTGACTCCAATTTCCGCAACCGCGGCTGGTCCGGTTCCGTCCAAGTCGAGAGCTCGGCGCAGATCGCCGGCGGCTCCCACCGCATTCTCTGGGGCGTCGACGGCTCCGTCACCCAGCAGACCCGCAACGAAGATTTCACCCAGTTCGACGGCAACACCGGCGCGTTTCTCAACAAAATCTTCGTCGGCGAAAACTTCCCGCTGAAGCGTATTCCCGACGGCGACATCGGCCGCTATGCGTTCTTCCTCCAAGATGAGTTCAACCTCGATGTCGCTCAGAAGTGGATCGCCACCTGGGGCCTCCGTTTCGACCACTACGAACTCTCCGTGGAGAACGACGCCCTTTACCAAAACCTCGCCAAGGGCACCGCGCCCGTCGGCTTCGAGCAATGGTCCGTTGCACCCAAACTCGGCCTGCTCTGGCGCGTCAGCGCCCAAGAGTCGTTCTTCATCCGCTATCACCGCGGCTTCCGCAATCCGACCAACGAGGACCTCAACGGCTCGATCGTGAACCTCACCACCCCGCCGGTTTTCTATCGCACCACCCCGAATCCCGCGCTCAAAGCCGAGACCAGCGACAGCTTCGACTTCGGCATGAGGGCCCGGCGCCCCGGCGCCACCTACGTCGTGAGCGTTTTCTACAACGACTACTCGGATTTCATCGAGACCTTCAGCCCGACGCGCAACCCGCAGCTCCCCAGCTCCCCCGGCGATCCCGTCGTCTACCAGTCGAAAAATCTCTCCCGCGCCCGCATCTACGGCGCCGAGGCCACCGTTGAGCTCAACCTCGGCCACTACGCCAAAGTCTTGGACGGCGCCACGTGGTCCAACTCCTACGCCTGGTCCCGCGGTGACAACCGCCAAGACAGCAAACCCCTCAACTCCATCGAGCCGCCGAAGTGGGTCAGCGCGCTCAGCTACGCGGCCAAAGATTCGTGGGGCCTGCGCCTCACCGGCACGACCCACGCGCGCCAAGACCGCGTCGATACCTCCGCGATCCTCGCGCTCTGGGACGGCCGTCCGCCCGCACCCGTGCAATTCGTCCCCAGCGGCACGACGATTTTTGATCTGACCGGCTATGTGAACTTCACCAAACGCCTCCGTCTGAGCGCCGGGCTTTATAATCTCACGGACCGCCAATACTGGCACTGGCAAGACGTGCGCGAGCTCAGCAGCACCCGCGCCGACCTCCCGCGCTTCACCCAACCCGGCCTCAACAGCCGCGTGACGCTCACCTTCAGCTTCTGAGCCGCGCCGTCTAAAACGGCACGGGCGTCCGGCCAGGTGGGATTGTGAGACCAACGTCCCTTAATTTCTAGACGCTTGTCGTTGCGAGGTGCGCGAAGCCCGCCGTGGTAATCCACTGGATCGCTTCGTCGCTGCGCTTCTCGCAATGACGATCTGTTTATCAAGGGTCGTTGGTACTCCCTGCTCCACGAGCAGAACCAGGGCTCCCACGAAACGTCGGCGCCGCATGGCCTGAACCTTACGCGAATCAAACACCGTTCGGCAGCCGCGGCCGCCTCGTCGCCGGCCGAACGTCAACCCTCACATTGGGTCACAATTTCAGCAGCCGCTTCACGTCGGCTTCGAGTGCCTGACCGCGGGCGTTGGTCGAGACGACCTTGCCTTCCTGATCGAGCAGAAACATCGCGGGGATTGAGGCGATGCCGTAGCGCGTGGAGATTTCGTTCTTCCAATGCTTACCGTCGAACTGTTGCGGCCAGGGCATCTCATTGGCGGCGGTGAAGTCGGTGAGGATTTTCTTCGCCTTGGCCAGTTTCGCTGCGGTTTGCTCCGGCGTATCGGCGGGCAGGAGCCGGCCGTTTTCCAAGCTGATGCCGATGATTTCAAAGCCCTTTTCGTGATAGGCCGCGTAGACCTTCTTCACGTTGGGCAGTTCGGCGATACACGGGCCGCACCACGTCGCCCAGAAGTCCACCAGCACGACCTTGCCGCGGAGTTTCGCTAGGTCGACCTCCCGACCGTCCACGCCCGTGAAAGCCATCTGGAGCGGCCGCTTTAGAAGAGCGGCGGCGCCGGACTTGCCCGTCGCCATATCGGCCATCGCCTTGTTGGGGCTGCCGGTGAAGAACATCCACTCCTCTTCGACGCGTCCCGGCTCCGACTTTTCGACCAAATTCATGTAGGTGTAGAGCAACGCGACGCCGCCCGCCGCGGCGGGGTTTTTCGCCGCGAAGCCGACCACTTTTCCGCGGAGATAGGCGAGATCCAGCTTTTGTCCGTTGCGAAGCGCGGTCGTCGCGGCGTTGAGCGGCTTCATCGCGTCCAGCGCCAGGAGTTGGTCGCGCACATCGGAAGGGAGGTCAGCGGCCTTGGGCATGGCGGCCTTTAATTCGTCGAAACGGGCCTTCCACGCCGCGGCGGCAGACTCGTCGATGACGGGCTTGGGTGCGCCTCGATCGTCTGTCTCCCACGCTTTCACGAACCGCGGTTGAGTCGGACTGAGCCGCATCACCACGTTCCAGCGGCGCGGATCGGACGGATATTTTTCCATGAAAGCCACCCCCCGCGAATGGGTGAGGGCATAGAGTTGCTCGACGACCTGCGCGCGTTCGAGGGCGGAGAGGGCGGTAAAGTTTTCCGGCAGTCGCGCCGCTACCGCGTCCTGAAATGCCTTCCAGTCGGCGTCGGCGGCCGAGAGCTCAGGGGTAGCGGTGGTCGCGGCCACGCCGAGCGGGCACGGCGCGGCCGAGGCGGCGACCACGAAAAGCGCCGCGCGAAAAAGAAGGATGGTTTTCATAGGCGAGTGATTTGGTAAAGGTTGGCTCACTTCCCGGGCAGCACCGTCGCGCGCGACACACGGTCGCGGCCAAGGTAGCTTTTGGCCAGCGCGCTCAGTTCATCCGCGGTGATGCCTTCGAGGTCGGTGATCCGCGTGCGCGCCCAATCGAGCATCTCGGGCTTCTTCTGGGCCTGGGAGAGCACGTTGGTGAGCCAGTAGGCGTTGCTGCGCGAGGATCCCCTCGCCGCGGTGAGCGCCGGCTGGAGAGCGCGGTTGAGTTCCTCCGCGGTGACGCCGTTCACCGCCAAATCGTCGGCGAGGGCGATTGCGGCCGCCGCGATTTTATCCGCTGCCGCCGGGTCAATGTCGATCGAGGTCACGAGGTAACCGTAGCCCGGATAGGTATCGCTGGCTATGCTCTGGGCGCGCGGGCTGTAGGTGCCGCCCATGTCCTCGCGGAGTTTCACGCGCAGACGGTCGCTGTAGATGCCCGCCAGCAGCGTGAGTCGGCGGGCGCGCCGGGCGTCGAACCCGTCATTGGTCGGCCAGTAAAGGGCAACGAGGCCTTTCGGGATTTTCGATGAAATCGTGTAATTCTTTGTGAATGGCTGCGCCGGGAAGGACACTTTGAGGAGTTCCGCGAGCGCAGGCTTCGATTCGCGCGGCGGGAGCGCGCCGAGAGTCTTGGCGACGGCATCGACGGTGGCGTCAACGTCGAGATCGCCGACGATCGCGACTTCGATCGACCCGCGGGTGAGCTGGGGCGCGAGCCAAGCGCGGACCTCGTCGAGGGTGCGCGCCATGATAAGTTGCTTCAGCGGCAGCCCAAAGCGGGGATCGCCATTGGCGATGAGGTTGCCCACTTCCGTCGCGATCGGTCCAGTCGGAGTATTCGCGACGGTGCCGTAAATCATATCCAGCGATTGCTGATTCTGACGAAAACCTTCGGCCCGGTAGCCGGGATCGGTGAGACGGGCGGCGAACAGCTGCAACGTAAGCAACAAATCCTCCCGGGTGGTCCCGGCCGGGCCGGTCGCGCGGCCGCCGCGCGCGGCTGAGACGGTCGGGTAAGCGAGGACGAAAGCGTCGGGCGTGGTCTGCAACGCAGCCCCGGCATTGCGACCCGCGAGGATGCGCCGAAGGTCGTCCATGCTGTGCTTGCCCAAGCCGCCGCCGTTGAAAACGCCGCTGCCGATCTGCGCCAGGCCGCGCTGGTCGGCCGGCTCGGTCATGGATCCGTTGCCCACGCGAGCGCTGACCATGATGCGACCGGCGTCGAAGTCGGTCCGCTTGAGATTCAGCCGCACCCCGTTGGCGAACGTCACGAGCGTGAGATCGAGATCCGCCACATGCTCGCGTTTCGTGACTTTGCCCGGCGGGCCAAAATCCGTGTAGGCCCAAGCCCGGGCCTCTTCGGCGGCTTTTGGCAGCACCGCCGCGACCCGTGATTCCTCGTAGGCCGCGTCGATCGCGGCGACGGCATCGCCGGAGATTTTCGCGTTGCCGGTGACCATGACGTAGAGGCCGTTGCCGGAGAAGGCCTCTCGAAGGGCGGCGACGCAATCGTCCAAGGTCACCTTTTCAAGTGCCGGTTTCAGCAGCGCGAGCCGGTCGGCGGGCGAGGTGAACACCTCATCGGCCACGAGACTGGCGAGCAGGACGCCCGCGACGGTGCCGGAGCGGCGAGTCGAGGCCGACTTCACCGCCTGCTCAAGCCCGCTGACATAGCTCACGACCACTTCCCTTAGCTCATCGGGCTGAAAACCGTGCTCCAGCGCGCGCCGGAGTTCCTGTTCGCCCAACGCCAAGGCCGCCGGCCAACGCTCGGCCTTACACGTCAGCTCAATGGAGGCCTCACGAACGAATTTGAAGCTCTCGCTGACCGAGGCGGCGGCCTGCACGATGGGCGCCGCTTCCTTCTTCGCGAGTTCGGAGAATCGCCGGTTGAGGATGGCGAACGCCAGCGCGCTGGGTAGTTTTCGAATGCGGTTGGCGGCCGTGTCCGGTGCAGGCTTGGAGGCGGTGATGCACTTCAGCGACACCCGGGTGGACGGTGCTTCCGGTTCCGGGTGGTAGCCCGCGCGCACGCCGTCGAACGTCGCGATGGTGCCGAGCGCCGGCTCAGGTTTCGCCGGGGCGCGGGGTTTGAGGGCCGCAAACGTCGCCACGATCTGGCGCTCCACCGCGGGGGCTTCGACGTCGCCCACGACGACGACGACCATCTTTTCCGGGCGATACCACGTGTTCCAGTATTCCACGAAACGTTCGCGCGGCGCCCGCTCGATGACTTCTTGCAGGCCGATCGGCATGCGGGCGGGCAGAAGCGTCGTGCCCAAGACGAACTGGAGCTGGGCGAGCTGCGTGCGGTAGGCGATCGTGTCGCGCGACCGTTTCTCGCTGAGGATGACGCCGCGTTCCTTGTCGATTTCCTCCGTCCTGAGGAGCAGCCCGCCCGCATCGTCGGCCAGGACGCGCAGGCCTTCGGCCAACGTGGCCTCCTTCGTATCGGGCAGCTCCAGCATATACTGCGTGCGGTCCAAACCCGTGGAGGCGTTGGTATCGCCGCCGAAACTCATACCCATGCGTTGGAAAAACTCGACCAGCGTGCCGGGAGCAAAGTGCTCGCCGCCGTTGAACGCCATGTGTTCGAGGAAATGCGCGACCCCGCGCTGGTTGTCCTCCTCATGCAGCGAACCGGCGAGCACGAGCAGCCGCAGCGAAGCCCGGCCCTTGGGCTCGCGGTTCGGATAGATGACGTAGCGCAGCCCGTTCTCCAGCACGCCGAACTTCGCCGACGGGTCGGGTTTGAGATCGCTCGCCTCATGCGCAAAGCGCGGCGTGACCGCGAGGAGCGGCGCGACGAACAGCGCGAAAACAAGAAACAGGCGACGGATGGTCGCGGCACAGGTGAACAGGGAGTTTGGAGAGTACATTCGGAAGTGAGTTGAACGGTGGAGGCCGCGAATTTGCGCCGGCCGGCGCGCCAGGAAAAAGGTTGAATTTAGAAGTTCTTACGCACGGTGAGCGTGTAGGTCGCGAGCCGCGCGTCGCCGTAGGAGCTGATGTAATAGGGGGTGCGGAAGGCGTCGAAGGGCGGGGTTTTGTTCAGAACATTCTGCACGCCGATCTGCAGCTCGGTGCGGCTGAGCGCGCGACGAACCCACGAGGCGTCGCCCGCCGCGGCTTGCGGGAAGCGTCGCGCGACGAACACGTCGTGGTAATGCTGGCTCGGGATGCGGTTGGAACCCTGCGCGGCCACGCTGGCGAGGCGCTGTAGCGAGGACTCCACAAACCGCGCCGACCAGCCGAACGTCCACTGGTTGTAATCACAGCTCAACCCGGCCCCGGCCTTGAATTTTACGTAGCCCGGTGTGCCGATAAACTCGGTGAGCGGAGCATTGACGGTGGCCTGCACCCGGTAGTGCATCCACCAAGTGGCTGTGCTCCAAAAATTCCACATGCCATATCGGGCCGTGCGCCGGCTGTAGTTGACCGAGGCGTCGTAGCTCTCGGTCAGCGCCTGGTTGAGGTTCATACTGCGCGCATCAACCGACGTGATAGAACCGACGGGATACGGATCGCCCGTTACCGGTTTTTCGCGCTCAACGCGGTCGGGCAGAAAGTCTTCGAAGTTGACCACGTTCTGCACGCTCAGCGTCGCGATGTTGTCGATTTTCTTGATCTGAGAAAAGCCGACCGCGACGCGCAGACCCGTGAGTTTCTTCGGCTCCCAAACCAGACCCACGCTCTTGTCCTCACCCCATTCGGGCTTGATGTCGGGGTTGGTGCCCGAGGTGTAGTTGATGGTGGTAGATACATTGCCGCGCTTCGGATCGGTCACGCGGGTCGAGGATATGTTTGGCGTGGCCACCGACTGATTGTAGGTCGGCGGGCGAAAGGCTTCGCTGTAGGAGGCGCGTAACAGCAGATCTTGAAACGGCCGGTAACGCAGGCCGTAGGTCGGCGTGGTGGCATTGTAGCGGGTCTTGTTACGGACGATGTTAGCCGCCGCCGAAGATACGAGCGCGGTGGCGGTCGTAACCTTAAACCGCTCGTCGCGACCCGCCACTTGAAAATCGAGCTGGCGCAACAGCGGCCAGTTCTTCTTGGCGCTCACTACCGGTACCCACACTTCGGCATATAAGGCGTCCGTGCCGCGGCTCCGGGCGGGGATGACGAAAAAGGAGTTGGGCGGGGTGTTGTAAACGGTGTCCGATCGATAGGTGGGGATCACTTCCTTGCGGTAGCTAAACGTCGCGGCCAGTTTGATCGGGCCGGCAGGCAGAGACCAGAGCGGGCCGGCTGATCTGAGGGCGTATTCTTCGAGCGTATTTTGCGAACTCAAATTGAGCCGCCCAAGGTAAGGAGTCAGGTTCAACGGATAGGCGACCGTGTCGCGAAAGGGATTCAACACCCCGCTGTTGAAATCGTTGTTCAGCGGCGTCGTGTTGATCGCGACCTGCGATTGAGTCGTCCGGGCGCGGTTCCAAGTGAGGTCGGCGTGCAACCGCCATTCATGCGGGAGGCTCACAATCACGCCGGCAAGAGCGCGAAGGTTGACGAGCCGCAGCGCGAATTCCCCGATGGCGTCCGCGGGATCCGAGGGGATGGAAAGGCGCACCACTTGGCCGAAAGGATTGGTCGGCGCGGCGGCGGCGACCGAAAAATTGGCCGTGGCCGAAAACGGCATCTGCTCGGAGTTTTGGTTAATATTGGTGCTGCGGCGGTATTCGACGAACGCCTCGAGCCACGGGTAGAACTGCCGGGATATTTTTACCTGCTGGGCCGCGACGGTGCCCGGCGACCCGATCATGTAGCGGGCGGCTCCGTTCTGGTGGGTGGGGGCGAGATCGTAGTTGTAGGCGCCGGCCTTGCTTTGCAGCGCAGCCAGAGTGACGGCTAGATTACCCCCGGCAAAGCCGGCCGGCACCGAGGTGTAGGTGGCGGTGCCGGGGCCAAACAGCGGGGTGTTGGTGTTGCTGCGGATGTTCGGCGTCGAGCCCAAGGGCGGCGAATTAGGCGGGAGAAAGAACGCCGGCGAATTCCGCCGGATCGACGCGAGGCCGTCCTGCACGAAGCTGCGGTCCTGCACCAACAGCGCCTTGGTATCGGAGTAGCTCCCCGTCACCATCACCTGCGTCTTGCCGCCTTCCAGCGACATTCCGCCGGCAAAGTTCACGCTGCGGATCGGCGCATCGCTCGAAAACGTGTTGTTGAAGGACGTGCTCACCTGGACGCCGACGTAATTGCGGCGGAGCACGACGTTGATGACGCCGCCGACCGCGCTCGCGCCGTAGATGCCGGAGGCCGCCGCCGGCAACACTTCGATGCGATCGATGGCGGCGAGGGGCACGCCGTTGATGTCGGCCTGGTTGCCGGTGGCGAGCAGGTTGTAGTCGGCGGGTCGGCGCCCGTCGATTAGAACCAAGGTGTGGTCGGCGCCGAGCCCGCGGAGGTTGAAGGAGCTAAAATTCCCATTGTTGGCGGAGAAATTGCTCGGTGCCTCGGTTGCATCCATCGGCAGCCGCTGGCGAAGGAAATTCTCCACGCTGGTAGCACCCGATTGTTCGATGGCCCGGCGTTCAAAGATAAGATACGGCTGCGCGTCATCCATCGTGCGGGGCAGATCCACATTCGCACTCTGGAACGGTTGCACCCGGTTGCTCGCGACCTCGTAGGGGTCGAGCACCGTCGCGGCACCGGCTCGCACCAAGTAGGGCTCGAGCTTGGTGACATCGAGGGCCTTGCGCATGGTTTGGCCGGTGAGCGTGAGATCCTCGCCTGCGCCCACCACCACATTCGCGATATGGAGGGGCTGGTAGCCGTCGGCCGTGGCAACCAAGAGGTAGGTGCCAGCCTTCAGGGCGGAAAAGTAATACTCGCCATACTTGTCCGTTTTCACCGTCTGGCCAGTCTCACTGACGGCCACGGTCAGGCCGGCCGCCGGTCGACCGTCACTCCAACCCAACGAACCACGCACCGATCCTACGGCGCTGACCGCAGGTGTGGCGGCGCCACGCACCGCGGTGACCACAAACTTGCCCCCGCTATTGCGGCGGGCCGCGAATCCCGTGCCTTGCAGCAAACGCGCGATCGCGTCCTCCGGCTCGAGTTGGCCGATGACTTCGTTGGCCCGGACCTCCTTCAGATCTTCAGCGGAGAAAACCACCTCCACGGCGGCCTGCGCGGAGAAAGCCATCAACGCCGACGATCCCGACTGGGCCTTGATTTCGAATTTCACGGGCGCGGCAAGGCCCACAACGGCCAGATTCGCGAGGGCGAAGGCGAGAACGAGGCGGATTCGTTTGAGAAGCATGGCGTGTTGGCGGGGCGGGGTATTAGGA
>Ga0209444_10001615_pt1 | contig 12365 bp, 12 predicted proteins | sample LauGreFaBDMM15DN_2_FD_188215 | JGI IMG/M metagenome (GOLD analysis project Ga0209444, IMG submission 188215) | Freshwater lake microbial communities from Lake Michigan, USA - Fa13.BD.MM15.DN (SPAdes) (version 2) | ecosystem: Environmental > Aquatic > Freshwater > Lake | place: Lake Michigan...
GGCGGTTAAGGCTGTCGTGGTCCTGCGCCCCGGTTTCGAGCCCGATGGGGCCGCCATTATCGCCCACTGCCGAGGCCTTATCGCGGGCTACAAGGTGCCCAAGACCGTCGACTTCACCGACGCCTTACCGCGCAACCCCTCCGGCAAGGTCCTGCGCCGCGAACTGCGCAAGCGCTTCTGGGAAGGTCGCGAGCGTATGGTGGGGTAGGGGATGCTTTGAAGGGGCGGCTAAGGCCCCTTCGGCGCTAGCACCACTTCCCCCATAGGGGGAAGATCCTCTACAGCGAAATCTTCCCCCCTCAGGGGGAAGTACCGGCGAAGCCGGGGAAGAGGGTCACCCCTTCATCAAATGATCTGCAATGGCGTGAAAGGCGGGCAGGGAGACGTGATCGAGGATACTGTTGCCATTGCCAGCTACGGGATGTGAGGCAAAGCGCGCTATGACCAGATCGGCCTTGGGCGCGATCCATAGGGCCTGGCCGTGGATGCCTCGGGCGCTGTAGGCTCCAAACCGGTCATGGGCGACCCACCACATGTTGCGATAGGACCAGCCCGGTAGGGTCATGACCCCAGCCTTAGCAAAGTGGCCCTGATCGGCTCCGGTCTCGATATCCTTGACGACGGCTTCTGGCACGATCTGTTGGCCGTTGAACTGACCGCGAAGACGCATCATTTCGCCAAAGCGGGTGAGGTCGCGCAAGGTCACGCTGAGCCCGCCTCCGGCCATCGCCGTGCCCATAGGATCGACATAGAGGTCGCCATCCTCTTCCGCCCCCAGCCTTTGCCAGATCCGTTCCGAAATCATCTCAGCAATGGGCTGACCGGTAATGCGTTGAATGACCCAGCTTAGCACCTCGGTATTGCAGGTCTTGTAAGCGAAGGCTTGGCCGTGCTCGCCTTCCTTTTCCAAGGCCAGGAGGAAATCGAAGATCGTGCGTGGTCCCGCATAGTCATCAGGCAAAGGCGCCAGGCCGCCTGCACGGCTATAGGCCCAGACCTCGGCATTGGGATCGACATAGACCTCGGAATAGCGAACCCCGATGGTCATATCTAGAACATGCCTTAGTGTGGCGTCGCCATAGGCCGTCTTTGCCAATTCAGGCACATAGGTGCTGACAAGTTGGTTGGGGTCGAGGCGGCCTTCGTGCACCATCATCGCGGCCAACAGGCCGATGAAGGATTTGGTGACGGAAAAGACCAGATGGGTCAGTTCCGGTTTCAAGGCCCCGAAATAGCGTTCCTGCACAATCTTGCCCTTGTGCAGCACCAAAATGCCATCGGTGAAGTTTAGATCGAGCGACTCGCGCCAGCTGACGGTTCTGCCATCCATCGTGGTGAAGGTTACTGCGTCCAGATCGTCACGCTCCGCCCGAGGCAGGGCGCTGGCGGCGCTTGGGCCGCGACGGATATTCACGCTAGGGCCGGTTTGGCGCACATGACTCAATCCCCAACGGCTTTTAGGGAACTGGAGGTTCGAGCCGTCGTTGAGGGTCAGTCTCTTTTCAGGCGGGGGCGGAAAACCTTGCTTCAGGCCCAAGGCCTTGGGGTCGGTGGCGGCAGCGTCGAGTGGCTGGCTCATGATGGGGCTCCCTAGACGGCGCTGTCCCGCGCCATGGGGTCAGGCTAGCACCGCAAAGCCGCGCTTTCAAAGGACGCTATCAAATTGTCGCTAGCGCCTGATCTGTCCTCGTTTAATCTGCGCTCGGTCACAGCCCGCTGGAACCCAATAGTCACGCCGATGGATGGCTTTGGCTTGCGCGAGGATCAGGGCCTTGATGCCGAGCCAGGGGTAGGCGCGCTTGGAAATGCCGAGCCGTGTCTCGCCACCGGGGGCATCGGGATGGGTTATATAGCCGCTTTCGTGACCGATCAGGACGTCAAAGGCTTGATCGAAGGTCATGGTCGGGCCCTTTGTCAGAGATGACGACCCTCTTGATTTAAGGTCTCTGGCTGAGGGGAGGATCAGATTCATCGTCTGCGTCCCAGCCTCGACGCACATGGCATTTGACGCGCCTTGTCCAGCGGCTACTGTTCAAAAAACAATGATAACCTAGGGAGGAAGCTTGAGATGACGCCTGCTGATGGTGCTGACGCGGTTGTAAAGACCTTGCCGCCGTTCAAGTCTCTGCCGATGAAGGTCCCTGTGGTCCATGCTGAGCGCAGGGCCGATCGGGTTCAGGGCCTGTTCACGCCACCTCCTACCGACGGGGTCATGTCTCTCTAATCCCCTCAAATTTGCCCTCTAGAAGGAACCCTGACCATGCTCGATCCCTATTTCAAAGCCATGTTGGATGCCGCCGCCGAAGCCGGTGCGCCCTCACTCGATACCTTGGCGCCTGAAGCGGCGCGGGAGGTCTATAGGACCTTGAAATTTGGCGAAGAGCCGCCGATTGGCCCAGTTGAAAGCCGTGACTTTACCGTGCCGGGTCAGGCGGGTCCGATCCCTGTGCGCCACTATACCCCCAAGGGTGCGCCGGCTGTAACTCCAGCTATCGTGTTCTTCCACGGCGGTGGATGGGTGATCGGCGATCTGGAAACCCATGATGATGTCTGTCGCCGTTTGGCTGACCTAACGGGTTATCGGGTCTTGGCCGTCGACTACCGACTGGCCCCAGAACATCCCTTCCCAGCCTCGCATGATGACTGCCTGTCGGCGACCAACTGGGCCTTTGAGAACGCAGCCTCTATCGGCTTTGATCCGGCCCGCATGGCGACCTGTGGGGACAGCGCAGGCGGTAATCTGTCTGCAGCAATCGCCATCGATCTGCGTGATGCGGGCTGTCACAAGCTGGCCATGCAGGTCCTGATGTATCCGGTCACCACCTTTACCGTGACCACCGAGTCGATGGACCGCTTGGCTGAGGGTTTCTTCCTGACCAAGGCGGGCATGCACTATTTTCGAGACGCCCTGTTTGGCGATACGGGCCTTGGTGCTGACCCTCGAGTTTCGGTTTTGGACGTCAAGGACCTATCGGGCCTGCCAAAGGCCTTTGTCTCGACGGCAGGGTATGATCCCCTGAGCGACGAGGGCATTGCCTATGTGAAGGCCCTGACCGCCGCAGGCGTCGATGTCGATCATCGTCACTATGATGGCTTCATCCACGGCTTCTACAATCTCGCAGCCTTGGCCCCGGCGGTTCTAGGCGCCTATGACGATGTTGTGGGCGCGCTGAAAAAGACGCTGGGCTAAGCGCCTCACGATTGTTTCGGACAAGAAAAAGGCGGCCCGGATTTGTTCGGGCCGCCTCTCTTATGACCTATGGGTAAGTCTTAGTACTGGACGCGAAGGGTTGCGCCATAGGTGCGTGGGGCACCCATGAAGGCATTCAGCGCGCCGGTTTGCAGCGGTGCATCGAAGACCACTTGGTAGTAGTTTTCGTCGGTCAGGTTTTGTGCCCACAACTCGGCCGTCCAACGCTTATCCTCAGAACCAACGGCGATGCGGCCGTTGAGCACTGTGAGTCCGGGTTGAACCTTCAAGGGGTTCAGGTCAGAACCGGTGTTATAGGAGGAGGTATATTTCGCGCTCAGGCTAGCCCGGGCTTCGAGGCCCGAACCGATCGACCGTTCATAGCTGGCTGCGAGCGAGCCTGAATAGAGCGGCGCGAAAGAAACGCGGGTATTGGGCAGGCGTGGCGATGCTCCAGCAGGGACAGCAAAGCTGCCATACTGAGTTTCGGCATAGGTGACGCCGCCCTGGACGTTAAGACCGTCGACTGGCGTGAACCAGACAAAGTCGGTGTCCAGGCCGCGTGACACCACTTCTGGCACCGAGGTGACGATGAAGCTGACACCGGTGAAGGCATTCAGTTGGAAGGCCGTGAAGGTCTGATGGAACAACGAAGCGTTGAACAGCACCGAACGATCGAACAGGCTGGACTTGGCGCCCAGTTCGAAGCTGTCGACAAACTCGCCGCCAAATGAGGTGTTGGAGTTCACCGCATAGAAGGGCGCGGTTGGTGTTGGCACGCCTGCTGTGGTCAGACGGGTCCGGGCGCGGTCAAGGTTAAAGCCGCCAGCCTTGTAGCCGCGGGCATAGGATGCGTAGGTCATAACGCTTGGTAAGAGGCGGTAAGACGCCTTAACGGTGCCGCTCCATTCGCTTTCGGTGCGCGACTGGTTGATATCAACCTTATTGAACGCAGGATCTGTCCAAGGGAAGCAGAGCGAGGCTGCAAAGCAGACGCCGCCAGTGCCGCCGTTGCGATATTGCGAGTTCAGGGTCTTTTCTTCGTTGGTGTAACGAAGGCCCATGGTCACTTCGAGCTTGTCTGTCACCGCATAGGCGTTGTTGGTGAACAGAGCGATGCCCTTGGCTTCTTGTGCGTGATCATCGGTCTGGCCTGTGCCAGGCACGTAGAACGGCGCAGGCAGGGTCGTGCCTGCGAGAGCGCCGATGAACGAACGGTAGCTGCTACCGAACAACAGATGGGTGCCGCCATTGAGCTTTTCTTGGGTGGCGAAAGCGCCGACCAGCCAGTTTAGCTTATCAGCCTGGCCAGCCAGACGGAACTCTTGGCTCAGTTGGTCAAACTCGGTGTAGTTGACCCCGTTGTCAGGACGGTACCAGATGTCCGCACCCGAGAAGTCGGAGTCTTGACCATTGATGGTCTTCCAGTTGCGCCAAGCGGTGATCGAGGTCAGCTTTGCGCCGCCGAGCCATGGGGTGGCCCAGTTGGCTTCGACGGACAGGCCCTTGTCTTCGATCTTTTGTGTGGTGTTGCGGTTGGAGTAGGTCATCCGCGAGCCAGGATCGACAGGGTTCAAGGTGGTGGCAACGCCGCCGGTCAAGGTGTTGAACAGACCTTGCACGCCAGCCGCGCGGACCACTTGCACGGCCGCGCAGCAGTTTTCATCACGCTTGGTGAAGTCTGCGATGACGCGGAAATCCAGAGCCGAGGTGGGGGTAGCCAGCAGTTGGCCACGGACGCTGTAAAAGTCTTGGTTGGCGTCTTCGTTATTGGTACGAGGACCATTGACGGTGCGCACGTCATAGAAGCCGTCGCGCTGGCGCTTTGCTACGAACAGGCGGCCAGCCAGCTTGTCAGCAATGATCGGACCGGTCACAGAGGCTGAACCCCCGATGGTGCCATAGTTGCCCACGGTCAATTCGCCATTGGCACCAAAGTTAAACTTTGGAGCCACGCTGAGAATATTGATTACGCCAGCAGAGGTGTTCTTGCCGAACAGGGTTCCTTGAGGACCCTTCAGCACTTCAACTCGTTCCAGTTCGCCCAGATCGCCAAAGCCAACGCCGTTGCGTGGACGGTAGACGCCATCGACGACGACGCCGACGGAGGATTCGAGACCTGGATTGTCACCGACAGTGCCGATACCGCGGATACGGGCGGTGGTGACGGTTTCGTTCGAGGTCGAGGTGACCATCAGGCCTGGTGTCAGGATGGTCAGGTCCTTTATGTCCTTGACGCCGGCATCTTGCAGCAGCTTTTGCGGCAGGGCGGTGACCACGATCGGCACGTTTTGCAGGCTCTGCTCGCGCTTTTGAGCGGTGACGACGATTTCGTCGACCTGACGATTGGCCTCTTGGGCGTTGGCGCTACCGGCAAAGGCAGCGAGTACGGCCACGGAGGCCGTATATTTCAGAATGTTTGCGATATGCAATGAACTTCCCCGGCGGTTGTGCAGTCCCTATTTTGGGTTCCCGCGTTACGCTCATTTTTGGCTTATGCCTTTTAGAGCTTGCGCGAAACATAGGCAGGGTGAGGGGGGACGCAAGGTGCAAGCCCTTGTGCGTCAAGGCTTTCCTTGTGGTGTGACTCAAATGAAACAGATTAGGCCGCGTCGGGTACTATTTCGCCGCTTTGACGCCTCTTTTGTGCTGCGAAATTGAGCACCGCAAAGGCGAGGGCCGTAGAGGCGACCGAGCCGACGACGACCCCAAGCCGAATCTGCGTCTGTATTAAGGCGTCGCCTGCGCCAAAGGCGAGGCCGCCGATGAATAGGCTCATGGTAAACCCGATGCCGCACAGAACGCTGATTCCATAGAGCTCTAGCCAGGTTGCCCCGGTCGGCTTGCGCGCAAGGCCTGTCTTTACCGCCAAAGCGATGCAGCTCAGAACCGCCACCTGCTTGCCCAAGAACAGGCCCGCAGCGATGCCAAGGGGGAGGGGTGCTAGAACGTCCCGCAAATTCAGCCCCTCTAGCGTGAACCCGGCCGCGGTAAAGGCAAAGAGCGGTAAGATCCCATAGCCGACATAGGGGTGAAGGCTGTGCATGAACAGCTTCAGCGTTCCCTCCTGTCCCGGCTTTTGCGGCGCAATCGGCACCAGCATGGCGCAGGCGACCCCGGCCAGAGAGGTGTTGATCCCAGACTTAAGCGTAAAGGCCCAGACGACGAGAAACCCCACCACATGGAAGGCGAGCGGTACCCCTTTCCATCGTCCCAAGAGGGCAAGGGCAGACAGGCCAAGTCCAGCGCCCGCGAGGGCCTTGTAATGGAGTTCATCGGTAAAGAGTATGCCAATCAGCGCCACGGCTCCCAGATCATCGACAATGGCGAGGGTCAAGAGGAACAGGCGAAGTGATCCGGGTAGGCCCCGGCCCGCTAAGGCCAAGATTGCGATGGCAAAGGCAATGTCGGTGGCCGTTGGAATCGGCCAGCCGCGCAGGGCTCCTCCGGGACCTAAGTTGATGAGGGTATAGACCAGAGCAGGGCCTATCATGCCGCCAAGGGCCGCAATCAGGGGCAGGGCCAGCTTACGAGCGCTCGACAGTTCGCCCTTGAGGACCTCGTATTTGATCTCTAGGCCGACCACATAGAAAAATACGGCCATCAAGCCGTCCTTGACCCATTTCTGGAACGGTCTGGTTTCGGCAAAGTCACCAAACTGGACGGTGAAGGGCTGGTGGACGAAGGCCCAGTAGGCGTCCTTGTGATTTGAATTGGCTACGATCATAGCTGCAAGGGCGGCTATGATCAGAAATAGGCCTGATGCCGTCTCGGTCTTTAAGAAGTCGAGGGTGGGACGACGGGGCATGGGCTGGTCCTGCGATCGATCAAGATCGAATCAAGGGAAGCCCCTCATACGCGCTGGCGGACCGCCCGCCAAGCCTTCGGGCGAGGCTAGGACTTGAAACCCTAGTCTAATGTCGGCATGGGAAGGGGATGGCACCTTTCTCCACCCTGACCAGCCCGGCCTATCGGCCCGATCCGCTCTATATGGCCTTGGGGGCGGACTATGCCGATCCTGTTGAGCCCGCCGATTTTCCGCAAGCGATCATCCGCTATCGCAATGTTCGGGCATCGGCCAGCGTGGGATTGGACGGTTTGAGCGATGCCGACTGGGTGGCTGCCTTTGCGCGGTTTGAGCCCTTGCCCGGCAATCAGCCCCAGCCCTTGGCAATGCGCTATCACGGCCATCAGTTTGGGGTTTACAATCCGCAGCTCGGCGACGGGCGCGGCTTTCTCTACGCGCAACTTCGTGAGACCTCAGCGGTAACGGGCGGTCCCCTGCGGCTGTTGGATCTCGCGACCAAGGGCACGGGCCGCACGCCTTGGTCCCGCAGCGGAGATGGCCGATTGACCCTCAAGGGCGGCGTGCGAGAGGTTCTGGCCGCTGCTATGCTGGAAGCGCAGGGCGTGCCGACGTCAAGGGCCTTTAGCCTGATTGAAACCGGAGAGTCGCTTGAGCGTAATGACGAGCCCAGCCCGACCCGCTCGGCGGTCCTGACCCGGCTATCCCACAGCCACATCCGCTATGGCACCTTTCAGCGTCACGCCTACCTCCAGCGCCCAGACCTGATCCGCTGCCTGATCGACCATGTCGGCGCGGTCTATGATCCGGCCATCTTAATGGTCGAAGGGGATGGGCCCCGGGCACTAACCTTTTTGACCGGCGTGATGCAGCGCGCCGCTGTCACGACAGCCCGTTGGATGGCGGCGGGGTTTGTTCATGGGGTGCTCAATACCGATAATATGAACATCACAGGCGAGAGCTTCGATTATGGGCCCTATCGCTTCTTGCCCTATAATGATCCCAACTTTGTCGCCGCCTATTTTGATCAGAACGGGCTCTATCGGTTTGGCCGTCAGCCGCAGGCCGTGCTCTGGAGTCTCAAGCAACTGGCCGGCTGCCTGACCGATCTGGCCGATGAGGCCGACCTTGCGCAGGTGCTCAATGGCTATGGGCTGATCTATCGCGAAGCCCTGTGCGACGCCATGTTTGCCCGTCTGGGGATCAAGCGCCTAGGCGATGAGCGCGACCCGGCATTGGTCAATAGTGCCTTCCAAGCCTTGGGCGAAGCTGATCCTGCTTTGCGGTGGGAGCCGTTCTTCTTTGATTGGTTTGCTGGGGCAGCCTCTGAGGCACGGGCCATGGGCGGCGCGCGGGCAAGCCTCTATACTGGCCCTTCGTTTCAAGCCTTCCGATCAGCGATGCAGGGGTTTGAACCAGATCGTCCCGAACGGCTAGGCCACGTGATCTTCCAAGCCGATGAGCCACAGGAATTGCTGATCGACGAGATCGAGGCGATCTGGAGCGCTATCGCGCAAACGGATGACTGGAGCCCGCTTGCGCAAAAGCTGGAAGCTATCGCCCTGACCGCAGAGGCGAGGCTGTAAGGCCTAGGCCAAGCACCAATCTACAACCCGAGAGAGGGTCTGATAATGCGACCTTGGAACCACTGATCCGAAAATGACGCACAATACGAAGCTCAAACGTCTGACCATTAGAACCTCCCAAGTCTTAGTCTTATTTCTGTTGCAATCAGCATGCTGTTGATTTTCCGTTGAGGGCAAGGCCCAATCGGCTCTGGTCATCTGCGCAAATCATGCTCTTATCCGCGTCAGATCGAGCCGCTTTGGCGCGCACGCGATAAGATGGGGATGAGGATCATGCTGTTTTTGATCTGTGGACTGGTGCTGTTTTTGGGCTGCCATAGCCTACGCATTGTCCCGGCAAGCCTTCGGGACGGACTGGTCCTGCGGTTCGGTGCGGGCGGGTTCAAGGGGCTCTATTCGATTGTGTCGCTGATTGGTTTTGTCCTGATCATTTGGGGTTATGGCCAAGCGCGATTGAGCCCATCCGTGATCTGGCTTCCGCCGGTGGCCACCGGCCATATCGCCATCCTGCTGATGTTGCCGGCGCTGATCTTGATGGTAGCAGCCTATGTCCCAGCCAATGTTTTGAAAGCCAAGATGCATCATCCGATGGTCTTGTCGGTCAAGGTTTGGGCTCTGGCCCACCTGCTCAGCAACGGCAATCTAGCCGACATCGTGCTATTCGGATCGTTCCTGATCTGGGCGGTCCTCGCCTTCCGCGCCGCCCGCCAGCGCGACCGCGCCAATCCCACAGAAGCAGTGCCATCCAAGCCGATCGGCCTAATCCTGACCCTCGCGGTCGGAACCGGCGCCTGGGCCGCCCTCATCATGGGCGGCCACCGCCTTCTGATCGGCGTCAGCCCGTTTGGGGGATAGTATTCGGTTGAAAGGGGCAGTGCGTGGCGTCCCGTAGAGGACTCGAACCTCTGACCCCCGGTTTAGGAAACCGGTGCTCTGTCCGGCTGAGCTAACGGGACCCACGGTGGCGGTGTAGCATCGTGGGGAGCGGCTGCCAACCTAGCCGATCAGGCCCGCTGCCCAAGGATCGCCGACCTTTTGCTCCAGAGCGATTTTCAGCTTTTTCATCGCGTGGTGTTCGATCTGGCGAACACGTTCCTTCGAGATACCCAGCGTCTTGCCGAGGGTTTCGAGGGTTTCAGGGTCCTCGATCAAGCGGCGTTGACGCACAATATTCATCTCGCGCGGGGTCAGGGTGTTGAGGGCTTCCTGCAGCAGGTTTGATCGCGTGGCGTCGTCGCGCTTGTTCATAACCACGGTTTCAGGAAGTTCAGCCTCGTCCTTCAAAAAATCTTGCCATTCGCCTTCGCCGGCCTCGACCAAAGGGGCATTGAGGGACCGGTCACCGGTCGACAGGCGCGAGGCCATAGCGTCAACTTCGCGCTCATCGACGGCCAATTCCTTGGCAATGAAGGCGCGGCTTTCAGGGGATAGGCCTTGGCCGCCGACATCGTTCAGAACAGCGCGCAGGCGGCGCAGATTGAAGAACAGCGACTTTTGCGCCGCCGTCGTGCCCGTGCGCACAATCGACCAGTTCCGCAGGATATAGTCTTGGATGGACGAGCGGATCCACCAAGAGGCATAGGTGGAAAACCGCACCTCGCGCTCCGGCTCGAACCGTGCGGCGGCCTGCATGAGGCCGACATTGCCCTCTTGCACCAGATCGCTCATCGGCAGGCCGTAGTTGCGAAAGCGCCCAGCCATGGAAACGACTAAGCGCATATAGGCAGTGATCAACTCATGAAGGGCCTTGTCATCTTGGTCTTCACGCCAGCGACGGGCCAGATCGTGCTCGTGAGAGGCCTCGAGCATCGGCGCTGACATTGCAGTTTTCACAAACCGACGGTCTGCGCGTAAGGATTCGGATGTTTCAACTAGCGCCATGGTCTTGACCCTCTGCACCGAACTCAAAGGTCCGGACAAATGGTCTACGTGCCCGCACGCTTAGCGGTTCACCAAGGGGCTAAAGATTTTTTGATTTTTGTCCTGAGCGGCCGTGCGGTCAACTCAGGACAAGATCAGGTCAAAGACCTAGGCGGCCTTTAGCAGGGACTTGTTCAGTATGCCGATGGCGGCGTCGCGGTCGATCCTCTCGATGGCAGCCACTTCGCGGGCCATACGGTCAAGCGCTGATTCATAGAGTTGGCGCTCGGAATAGGACTGTTCCGGCTGGTTCTCGGCGCGGTGCAGGTCGCGCACCACTTCTGCGATGGAGATCAGGTCACCCGAATTGATCTTAGCCTCATACTCTTGCGCGCGGCGGCTCCACATGGTGCGCTTCACCCGGGCGCGGCCCTTGAGAGTGGTCAGGGCTTGCGACACGACGTCGCCAGCCGCTAGAGGGCGCAGGCCTGCCGTCTTAGCCTTTTTGGTGGGGACGCGCAGGGTCATTTTTTCGTGGTCGAAGGTGATGATGTAGACCTCGAACGCCATACCGGCGACCTCTTGAGTTTCTACGCCGACCACCTGTCCTACGCCGTGCGCGGGATAAACAACGTGATCGTCAACCGAGAAATCGTGGACATTGGCGTTCATACAAAAACCCTCTCGAAAATCTGTTCTTCCATCCGACACGAATGAAAGACCTCAGCCTTTTACCCAATAACAGACACTAGATATCCGGCCCGTTGCGGTACGGACGTCAACAGCCGTGTCATGTTGCAAACTTAGTCTAGGACACCCTTCGCCTTAGATGGGGCGCGCGTCAGTAGAGGACCGCTGTTGTCGAAAAAATGCGCGCTGTGTAGGTACACACCCCGCCATCGGCTTTTGGACTATCACAAAAATCGTCACAAAGAAAGGGTCGCCTAGAAACTGCCCCGAGGGATCGCAGGGGGCAGGCCGAACAGTCGTCGGCCGTTAGGAGCCCTTGCCAGGCTTTTCGCTGAAGTATTTTTCGAACTTACCGGTTTCGCGCTCGAACCTTTCGCGATCGGCTGGTGGTTCACCCTTGACGGTGATATTCGGCCAGACCTTGGCAAAATCTGTGTTGATCTTCAGCCACTTGCTGTCGGCATCATCTTCCGTATCGGGCTTGATGGCATCCACTGGGCATTCAGGCTCGCAGACGCCGCAGTCGATGCACTCATCTGGATTGATCGCTAGAAAGTTCTCGCCCTCATAGAAGCAGTCCACGGGACAGACTTCCACGCAGTCCATGAACTTGCACTTAATGCAGGCATCCATAACGATGTAGGTCATATCAAGTCCAAGATATCCGGTCGGCCACGAGGCGGTCTTCGCGGTCTATCTCAGGGGATCGGCGTTTCTGTCAACAGCCGATCCATTCGCAGCCCTATCAGGAATTCTGAGGATGGGGGTTTGGCGAATGGAAATTGACCCTGATGGTCCCGCACCTAGACTGGAAGGCCGCTATAGAGCCCTTGGGCTTCGGGGGCGGGGCCGCGGCGCTCGCCGAGGGCTTCGATGCGAATGGCGAAGACCCGGGCGGCGATAGCAAAGGTCAGTTGATCACCGGGTCTGATGGTGCGTGAGGGCTTGTCGAGGCGCGCGGGCGGGCCAAGGCCGGGGCGCTCCAGGCGCACACGCCCGTCTTCCACGAACTTGGCAGCGAGGGCGCGGGTCTTCAAGAACCGGGCGCGCCAGAGCCAGACATCGATCCGGCAAGTCTCTTGGCTCATAGGGTCTCTTTACTCATTCAGCCTGTCCCTTCTGGGCATTGGCGATCTTTCGTAAAGGTCGGCGACGACGGCGGGTGGGTTTAGCGGGCGCAGGGGACTGGACCTTGAGCGCTGCGAGGGCGGCAAAGGGGGAGGCGGCCAAGGCG
>Ga0209444_10001616_pt1 | contig 12357 bp, 10 predicted proteins | sample LauGreFaBDMM15DN_2_FD_188215 | JGI IMG/M metagenome (GOLD analysis project Ga0209444, IMG submission 188215) | Freshwater lake microbial communities from Lake Michigan, USA - Fa13.BD.MM15.DN (SPAdes) (version 2) | ecosystem: Environmental > Aquatic > Freshwater > Lake | place: Lake Michigan...
TATCTGATCCAAAGGATTTTTGATCCCCCACAACCTCATTCGGGTTCTGGCCCTTCACCGCAACGGCAAAAACCACCGTGCCAACGGGCTTCATCGCGCTTCCGCCGTCCGGGCCAGCCACACCGCTAATCGCCACAGCAATGTCCGCGCCGCTTTTCTTCAGCGCGCCTTGCGCCATTGCCCATGCAACGCCAACCGATACGGCACCAAATGCATCAATGATGTCCTCATTGACGCCGAGCAGCTTTATCTTCGCATCGTTGCTATATGTAACAAAGCCATAGCCCAACACGGCACTACTGCCTGGCACCTCGGTAATGGCGGCGGCAACAAGACCACCGGTGCAGCTTTCAGCAACAGCAACGGTGCGGCCCGCAGCCTTGTTTTCGGCAACCACACGCGCAGCCAGTTCGGCAATCTCGGAAGGTAAAACAGAATCCATTTTAGATTTTCTCAAAAGTTGCGGTGGCTTGTGCAGCAATGCCTTCGCCTCGGCCAGTAAAACCAAGCATTTCGGTTGTTGTTGCCTTTACCGATATACGGTCCACATCAACAGACATTATTTCAGCCAAGCGCGCGCGCATTTGTCCACGAAGCGGGCCTATTTTGGGCTGCTCGCAAATAATCGTCACATCGGCATTTGAAAGTTCAAAGCGGCCTTCGCGCGCCAGTTTCATGGCGTGCGCGAGAAAGCGATCGGATGAGGCACCGCGCCATTGAGGGTCGCTTGGCGGGAAATGGTCGCCAATATCGCCCTGTGCGATGGCGCCCAAGATCGCGTCAGTCAGCGCGTGCATGGCAACATCGGCGTCGCTGTGGCCAGCAAGACCACGGTCATGCGGTATCTGCACCCCGCACAACCACAGTTCAGCATCGGGCACTAGGCGATGAACGTCGAAACCATTGCCACTTCTGAATGAAGGCATATCATATCCTGTAAAATCGCTTGAGAATGTGAATTTATTCAGCGTTTCCGAGCCTGAAACGATGCGCACTTCGCCAGCATGCGCCATGAGCATCCGCGCATCGTCGCTGGGCTCTTCACCTGTCCACGTCTGGTGCGCTGCGTAAATATCCTGAAAGGCGAAGGCCTGGGGCGTTTGAATGCGCCAAAGATTTTCGCGCGCAACGGTTTCGGACAGCACATCATCCCCGCGTGAAAGGCTGTCAACAACGGGGAGGGCAGGGACGGCGCCCGGTGCCAAAATGAGCGCGGCAAGCAAATCATCAATGACGTGAGTGGGAAGAAATGGCCGCGCAGCGTCGTGAATAAGAACCTGTTCCGCCCCGCCATTTGCGGCTATCGCTTGAAGCCCATGAAACACGCTTTCACGCCGTGAAGCGCCGCCTATAACAAACATCGGTTCGTTCAAACCTGCGATTGCGGACCCTGCTTGACCCTCTTGCCCAGCTCCAATGGCTATATAGACCTGATCAATAGCCTTATGCCCCGACAATGCGGCATAGCTGTGCCACAGCATTGGCTTGCCGCGCACAAGGCGATATTGCTTCGGCTGCGCCCCGCCAGCACGGCTGCCTGCGCCTGCGGCGACGATCAAAGCGACAGTGTTTGGACGAGAAGCCATTTGCGCGCTCTAGCGACAGCAGACTTGCTCGCCAAGCTGAAAGCGGGTAACGGACTGCCTAAATTTTAGGCAGTATTTGAAGATGCAACTTAAACCCATTCAGATCGGCAATATCGATATTGATTGCCCTGTCATTCTGGCGCCTATGACGGGCGTCACGGATATGCCATTTCGCAAGATAGTGAGGCAATTTGGATCGGGGCTAAACGTGACCGAGATGATCGCCAGTCAGGCTATGATCCGCGAAACGCGGCAAAGCATTCAGAAATGCGAATGGGACGCAATTGAAGAGCCTGTTTCCATGCAGCTTGCCGGTTGCACACCCTATGAAATGGGTGAGGCGGCGAAGCTGAATGAAGATCGTGGCGCGGCGATAATTGACATTAACATGGGGTGCCCCGTTAAAAAAGTTGTGAATGGTGATGCTGGCTCGGCTTTAATGCGCGACTTGCCCTTGGCGGCAAGCCTTATTGAAGCAACAGTAAAGGCTGTATCGGTACCAGTTACCGTCAAAATGCGCATGGGCTGGGACCATGGATCCCTGAATGCGCCAGAACTTGCCCGGATTGCAGAAGATTTGGGCGCAAAGATGATTACCGTTCATGGTCGCACACGGAACCAAATGTATAAGGGGTCAGCTGACTGGGCCTTTGTGCGCAAGGTTAAGGACGCTGTGGCGTTGCCCGTGATTGTAAATGGCGACATTTGCAATATTGCCGACGCGCAGGCCGCTTTAGCGCAAAGTGGCGCCGATGGCGTCATGATTGGTCGCGGTGCTTATGGAAAGCCCTGGCTTTTGGGGCAAATGATGCACTGGTTCCGTACAGGTCAAACCATTGATGATCCGAATATAGACGCACAGTTTCATCTGATCATCGACCATTATCGCGCAATGCTTGATCATTATGGCAGTGAGGTAGGTGTGCGCATCGCCCGAAAGCATATTGGCTGGTATACAAAGGGCTTGAATGGCTCAGCCGAATTCCGGAATTTTATGAATCGGATAGATGACCCCAATGTCGTCATTGACGAGCTTACAAGGTTTTATACACCATTTTTGACAAGAGCGGCAGCCTGAGATATGTCGGAAGACACGCATCGTCCCGATTATGGTCAGATGCTGGCGAGTATTTCAGTCCCAGTGCTGCTGATTTCTCCCGATCATTGTATCGATTATGCCAACGACGCCAGTGAAGCGTTCTTCGGGCGGAGCAAGCGCCGGCTTGAAGGCCAGCGGGTCGACGAAACCCTCATCTTTGCAAGCGAGCGGATGAATGCTGCTCTGCGCTCGTTTGATAGCGATATCTCTGCACAAGATATGGAGCTAAAAACCCCTCACGGGCTCATTACAGTCGATATTAGCCTATCTTCGGTGTCCAAGGACCCAGATTGGAGAATAGCCATCATATCGCCGCGCAATGGCGGTCGTGAGCATATTGGGGATCAACGTGACGGCGGGCAACAACAGGCCATGGGGGCGCCAGCAATACTGGGCCATGAAATCAAAAACCCCTTGGCCGGTATCAAAGGCGCGGCGCAACTGCTTGCACGGCAAGTTGATGAAAAAAATGTCGCGTTGACAGATTTAATCGTCAACGAAGTGGACCGCATCGCGCGGCTGCTGGACCAGATGCAAAAGCTTGGCCGTTCGGAACCGGCGGAACTTGCGCCCGCCAATATCCATTTGCTGATTGAACGCGCTATCCAGTCCCTGCGCGCCGCAAATCGCGCAATGCCAGAAATTTCAATAAATTATGACCCGTCCTTGCCAGATGTGCTGATTGATGCCGACGGGATGGTGCAAGTGCTTATCAATCTGCTGCAGAACGCGACAGACGCGTTGCAGGGGCGCTTGGACGGCGTCGTCGGGATATCCACCCGCTTTGTGATGAGTGGCGCTCTACGTGATGCAGACGCCGACCGTCGCTCGATTAAGCTACCGGTCGAAATCGCCATTTCAGACAATGGACCCGGCGTGCCTGATCACATCGTCGATGAGCTGTTTTCGCCCTTTGTCACCACCAAGCGCGACGGGCAGGGGCTTGGCCTAGCGATTGTCCGCAAACTGGTGCAGCAGATGAACAGCCGCGTTTTGTTTGAGCGCGACAGCGCACAGGGGCAGACTATTTTCCGCCTGTTGCTGCCGGTTGCATCAGGGAAAGTAAACGTATGAAGCTGCCACGGGTACTTATCGTTGAGGACGATGTGTCCATTGGTCTGGTGGTCAGTGCAGCACTTCAAGCCGAGAATATCGAAACGCAGTTATGCGATTCTGTGGCCGCACGCGATACAGTGCTGGCCAGCGGGCATTTCGACCTGATGCTGACTGACGTCATGTTGAAGGACAGCGATGGTTTGACGACGTTGAAAGAGGCGATGGAAAAATTGCCCGACATACCTGTCATCATCATGTCTGCGCAGAATACATTGGAAACTGCCGTGCGGGCCAGCGAGATTGACGCATTCGAATATTTCCCAAAGCCGTTTGACTTGAACGACCTCGTTCTCGCGGTAAAACAAGGCATCGAAAAACGGCGGTCGACGTCAGCAGATCCATTTGAATCGCTCACCGAAGCCAATCTACCAATGATCGGTCGCAGCGCAGCTATGCAGGATGTTTACCGCATGGTCGCACGGTTGCTGCGGAACGACCTATCCGTCTTGATCTCTGGTGAAAGCGGCACCGGCAAGGAATTGGTGGCCGAGGCTATCCACAATCTTGGCCAGCGTAAGACTGGCCCGTTCGTCGCCGTCAATATGGCTGCAATCCCGAGCGAGTTGATTGAGGCAGAGCTTTTCGGTCACGAAAAAGGAGCGTTTACCGGCGCTGTTGGCCAGTCGATTGGTCGGTTTGAGCAGGCGCAAGGCGGAACTTTGTTCCTCGATGAGATCGGCGACATGCCGATGCATGCCCAAACGCGTTTGCTACGCGCGCTACAAAGCGGTGTCATAAGCCGCATTGGCGGAAAGGCGAGCATTCGGCTTGATGTGCGTATCCTCGCTGCGACCAACCAGAACTTGCCGGCCTTGATTGAAAAGGGCCGCTTTCGGGAAGATTTATACTATCGCTTGAATGTCGTACCTATCCAGATGCCGCCGTTACGCGAACGCACCGAAGACATCGGCTTACTCGCGCAGCATTTCCTGATCATGGCGGCGAAGGATGGCCTGCCTATCCGGAAAATTGATGACAATGCCGTTAGCCAGTTGATGGCGATGCCGTGGCGCGGCAATATTCGCGAACTGAAAAATCTTATCTACCGGCTTGCATTGCTGTGTCGCGAAGACGTCATCACTGACGCCACTATAATGCAGTTTATTGAACCTGCGCAGGATGCCGAGCCGTCTATCCAAGGCGCAAGTTTTGAGGCGGCGGTAGCGCAATTTTTGCGCGATCATCGGCAACGCGGTTCAACACGTGAGAATTTATATCCGCGCGCGCTGGCGCAATTTGAAATTCCGCTGCTTCAACATGTGATGCGGCAGGTGAAAGGTAATCAGTTGAAAGCGGCGGCCTTGCTCGGGATTAATCGCAACACACTGCGCAAGAAGCTGACCGATTATGGGATTGGTCCCTCCGGTGGGCGCTAGAATGAGCACTTAACGCGACACGTGGCATTTGGACCATAATTTTGTGCTTTTCAGGCAACGCAAGGAATGCCACAGTGACTTTATGGCAACAAATGGACTAACGAAGGATACGTCAATACCTTCCGCCCCCCGTCGCCTTTTTGAATGGCTTGCTGACCTGTTGGGTAACGGCCAGTCGATAAAATTTCTCGAAATCGCAAGCGCAGTGATGATTGTTCTCGCTGGCGTTGTAACCGCGTCGCTTTTGATCGGGCAGGGGCAGCAGTCAGAACCCCTTGCACCAGCTGCATCCGCAACGATGTTGGTGGGTAATTTATTGCCAGCAACATTACTTCTGGTGTTGTTCGGGCGGCGTGTTGCACTCAAGCGGGCGGAGAATAGCAACATAGGCAGTAAACAATTACTGCATGTGCGTCTGGTCGCCATATTTTCCGCAATTACTGCAGTGCCAACTGTCTTGCTGGTTATTTTTGCATCATTGCTTTTTCAAAGCGGGGTTCAGTTCTGGTTTTCTGGATCCGCACGCGGGATGCTGCAAAATGCAGGCGAGCTAGCGAAGGGATATTATGACGAGAAAGTGCGCGATGTCGGGGCCGAGACTGTTACGATGGCTGGCGATATCCGGTACATTCTGTCGCAAGTCAAAATCGACAGTTCAGAATTTCTCGAAATTGCATATCCCCAGCAGGTTTTGAACCGTAAGCTAAGTGAATCCGCGATTGTGACAATCAGTCCCAATGGGCAGCAAAATACAGAGGCTGTGTTGGCGGAAAAACCGCGTGGTAATTGGATCAGTAGCGAAGCGTTGCGAAAACTTAAGTCCGGCGAAAATTTCGTTGTGACCGTTAGCCCTAACAATATCGATGCAGTTGTCGTGTTGTTTGTCAGTCCAAGAACCTATTTATACGTCAGGCGAGCGGAAACTGTCCCTTCATTTGCCTTGGGTGCGCGCGCGCAATCCGTGCTTGAAGATTACGACAAGATGGTTGCGCGTTCACGCGCGCTTCAAATCCAGTTCAATCTCGCGCTCTATTTTGTATCGTTGATGATTATTGGAATTACGTTGTGGGTAGCCCTGCGGGTCGCTGATCGCCTCGTGCGTCCTGTGAACAGCCTCGTGGATGCGGCCCAGCAAATTGCGGATGGTGACCTGTCTGCGCGGGTCAGTATAGACGAGTTTCGCGAGGACGAGGTTGGGTTTCTGTCGCAATCGTTCAACCGCATGACTGAGCGCTTACAGGCACAAACCGGCGTGTTGCTTGCAACAAACCATCAACTTGGCGAGCGACGGTTGTTCATCGAGGCGGTCTTGGAGTCCGTTTCCGCTGGCGTTATATCAGTTGATGGCAATGGAGTTGTCGAATTGGCCAATTCGACCGCTGAAAAGCTTTTGAAGAACGCATCGACAACTATCGTGGGGCAGCAATTCGCCTTGGTCGCGCCAGCACTGGCCGCTTTGGTAAGCGAAAGCGCGCGCGGCGTTGTGCAGCTCGGCGATGGGCCAGAGCCGGTTACAGTCGCAGTCACGGTTTCGCCGCGTGCGCAGGGCAATGTGGTGACGTTCGAAGACATTAGCCAGCAATTGGCTGACCAACGCCGTGCTGCTTGGTCGGATGTCGCACGCCGCATTGCGCATGAAATCAAAAATCCACTGACACCCATCCAATTGGCCGCGGAACGATTGCAACGCAGGTTCGGTAAGAACATCCCGCAAGATCAAGCGATATTTGAACAATTGACCAGCACAATTGTCCGTCAGGTGGGAGATTTGCGTAATATTGTTGATGAGTTTTCGTCCTTTGCACGTATGCCAAAGCCTCTGTTTCGTGCCGAGAATGTGCACGATATCGTCGGCCATGCGGTATTTCTCTTTGAGGTGGCGCATCCCGATATTGTGTTTAACTACCGCCGAGAAGGGCAAATTTCGCCACTTATTTCGGACCGCCGGCAGTTGGGGCAAGCAGTTACCAACATTCTTAAAAATGCGGCTGAATCTATTGACGAAAAACGGAAAAAGATACCGGTTGATGGCGCGATATCCGTTGATCTCTTGATGGAGGACAAGGCGTTAATCATTCGAATAGCAGATAATGGCATTGGTTTGCCATCGGACAGGCAGCGGATCATGGAGCCTTACATTACCAATCGTGCTACCGGATCTGGTCTTGGTCTGGCGATTGTAAAGAAGATTATTGAAGAGCATTTTGGCGAAATTTCGCTTTCGGACAACGAGCCGGCAGGGGCAATTGTCACGCTAAAGTTTCACCCCGAAAACGTTGCATCCAAGGTGGGGAAAGCGAAATCCTCCTTACCTCCTTCCAATTCAGATGAGGTTATGGGCTGATTATGGCACTCGACATACTGATTGTAGACGATGAGCAAGACATTAGAGATCTGGTCTCCGGTGTTTTGGAAGACGAGGGCTACGGCACCAGAACTGCATCTTCGGCGGATGATGCACTGGCTGCGCTGGATGAGCGTTTGCCATCCTTAATACTGCTCGACGTTTGGTTGCGGGGTTCATCAATGGACGGCATCGAACTGTTGCGCGTGATCAAGGTTCGCGACCCGCAAATTCCGGTTATTGTGTTCTCTGGCCATGGTAACATCGATACCGCTGTGGCGGCTATTGGCCAGGGCGCCGTTGACTTCATTGAGAAACCTTTTGAAGCTAGCAAGTTATTGCACTTGGTGGCGAAGGCAACCGAAACTGAACGGCTTCGAGCCGAAAATGCCGTACTGAAGGCACGGGTTGGGCATTCGGAAGAACTGACAGGGTCTTCGGCGTCAATCAACGCGGTGCGTGCGACGCTGAAAAAGGTTGCAGGCACGGGCAGCCGGATGCTTATTACCGGACCTGCAGGGGTTGGAAAAGAAGTCGCGGCGCGTTTGCTGCATAGCTGGAGCCCGCGGGCAGGGTCTGCCTTTATATCGGTTAGCGCCGCCCGTCTTTCGCCGGAACGGTTTGACGAAGAACTATTCGGTATTGAACGAGATGGGCACCTTTTTCAGGCAGGCATGCTAGAAAAGGCCCATGGCGGGACTTTGTTCCTCGACGAAGTGGCGGATATGCCACTTACAACACAAGGCAAAATCCTGCGCGTCCTTACGGACCAAAGCTTTGTGCGTGTAGGCGGTGACCGACAAATTAGGGTGGACGTTCGCTTTGTGTCCGCAACGGCGCGCGATCTGGCGGTTGAAATTTCGGAGGGTCGGTTTCGTGAAGACCTTTTTTACAGGCTAAACGTCGTTCCTGTTGAAATACCACCATTATCTGGGCGGCGTGAAGATATACCCGACCTTGTCCGCCATTATGCCGCCCGTTTTGCATCCGAGCAGCGCATTTCGCCGCCAAATTTTTCCAACGATGCCTTGGCGGCGCTACAAGCGTGCGAATGGCCAGGCAATGTCCGCCAGTTGCGCAACATCATAGAACGTACGATTATAATGGCGCCAGCTGACGGCATTGTAACGATAGAAGCCGACATGCTTCCGTCGGAAGTTATCAATAGCTATGAAGGCGCAGAGCATAATGTGACGTCTTTGATGGGCGCGCCATTACGGGAAGCACGCGAAGCGTTTGAACGGGAATATCTTCGTGTGCAGATTAAGCGTTTCTCGGGGAACATCTCGAAGACGGCTACCTTTGTTGGTATGGAGCGCTCGGCTTTGCACCGGAAGCTTAAATTGCTTGGTATTTCGGTGCGTAAGAACGCCTTTGACTTTAATGATGAGGGAGACGTTTGAGCACAATTGCGGAATTGATGTCATTCGTGTATCGCTAAGGCCGCTTTTTCATCCGGCTGTTTGACGGACCTTCAGTTTGATAAGGCTTAACAATAAATATAATCGGACACTAATAATGACTGAAAAAAATAACGGACTTCAAGACCTCTTTCTGAACTCCCTCAGAAAATCGAAAACACCCGTGACCATGTTTTTGGTCAAAGGGGTCAAACTTCAAGGCGTTGTAACGTGGTTTGATAATTTTTCGGTGCTTTTGCGCCGCGATGGTATGTCGCAGCTCGTTTATAAGCATTCCATTTCCACAATTATGCCATCTACGTCCCCTGACAGGGCGTTGTTTGATGAAATGATGTCGCGCACAAGCCACCGGCCTGGCGCGTTGCAGGACGTCTTTCTCCACGCCATGTGCGACAAGAGCGAGTCAGTCACCACGTTTCTGGTGAATGGCGTTATGCTCCAAGGCGCGATTGCTGCCTATGATCTTTTTTCGGTCATGCTGGAACGGGATGGGACGACGCAGCTTGTATACAAGCATGCTATATCTACTATCCAGCCAGCCCATCCGGTTAACCTTGCAGAATATAATCAAGGCGTCGACGAGAGCGATATTTGAGCGGGTTTGAACGCAGCGAAACGGACGAGTTCGCGCGTGGCGCGCGTGCTTTGGTCGTTTACCCAGAGCTGCCTGGAAAAGCCCCTGTAGGGCCTGAGTCGCGTCTTGCCGAGGCTGAGGGTCTTGCACTTGCGATTGGTTTGAATGTCGTGCGCAAGAAACATTATCGCGTTCGTTCGCCGCGCGCGGTAACCTTGCTCGGCGGCGGGCAGGTTGAAGAAATCGCAGAAATGGGTCGCGAATTGGAAGCAGACCTTCTGATTGTAGACGCATCTTTAACCGCAATTCAGCAACGAAACCTTGAAGAACGGACGGGCCTAAAGACGATTGACCGGACTGGGCTAATTCTTGAGATTTTCGGCGAGCGCGCTGCCACTGCCGAAGGACGGTTGCAGGTGGAGTTGGCACATCTTGATTATCAGGCTGGGCGTTTGGTGCGCAGTTGGACCCATTTGGAACGTCAGCGTGGGGGCTTTGGCTTTCTTGGCGGTCCTGGTGAAACGCAGATTGAAGCTGACCGTCGCATGATCCGCGACCGCATGGCGCGGTTGCGGCGTGAGTTGGAAGAGGTCAAGAGAACACGTTCGCTGCATCGCGCTCGGCGCAAACGCGCGCCTTGGCCAGTCATTGCGTTGGTCGGATATACCAACGCGGGTAAATCGACATTTTTTAATAAACTGACGCGCGCAACCGTGTTGGCAGAAGACATGTTGTTTGCGACATTGGACCCGACCATGCGGCAAATTGCACTGCCAGGCGTCGAAAAGGCGATCCTATCTGACACTGTTGGCTTTGTCTCGGATCTTCCAACGCAATTGATCGCGGCCTTCCGTGCGACACTGGAAGAAGTGATCTCGGCAGACATCGTCGTCCATGTTCGCGATATTTCGCATCCCGAAACGGATGCACAGCGTGACGATGTGCTGCAGATCCTTCGCGATCTTGGTGTGATTGATGATGCTGATGCTGGGAATCAGCCGCGCATGGTTGAGCTATGGAATAAGATGGACCTTTTGGAAGGCGATCGTCTTGACGAATTGTCTGGCATATCCCGGCGCGATGATACCGTGCTTATGATTTCTGCCGAGACAGGAGAGGGTGTCGACGCGTTCAAAGCGCATTTGTCGGCGCTAATTGCCAAGGGCAATGACGTTCGGATTGTGAAACTTCGGGCTGACGATGGTGCCGCAATAGCTTGGTTACATGGGCGAGGGACCGTGACGCACCAGATAGTTGATGGTGAATCTGTATCCGTGGACGTGTCGTTAAGTAGGCAGCTGTGGGGACAGTTTGATAAGCAGTTCACGCAAGTAAAAGTTTAGAAAAGGCGCTATTTAGGCTCCTTCGCTTTTGCTTGCCGCCAGAGTTCCTCTTTGGCGTCCAGCGAGAGCCCGGAAAACGTCTCACGCGCAGACGCTTCCATGTCGCGAAAACGCCGATCAAATTTGGCAGTAGCCGATTTTAGAGCGTGCTCGGCGTCAACTTTGTGAAAGCGCGCAAAATTGACCACCGCAAAAAGCAGGTCTCCGATTTCTTCAGTGATATGCTCTACCGAAGTGGCGCTATCAACTTCTTGTAATTCTTCAATGATTTTATCTCGCGCGCCGGACTGATCCGGCCAATCAAAGCCAGTACGCGCAGCGCGCTTCTGTATTTTTTGTGCGCGCAACAATGCGGGAAGGGCGAGGGCGACACCCGCTAGGGCGCTGGTGTCTTCATAACCACTACGTTCAGCGGCTTTTATACTCTCCCATGCTTCCGGGACAGCCTCGTTCCCGTTAACTTTGTCGCCAAAGACATGCGGGTGCCGCCGGATCATTTTATCGCAGATACCGCTGACGACGTCTTGCAAACCAAATGCTCCAAGTTCTGACGCCATCTGGCTATGGAACACGACTTGAAGCAGCAGGTCTCCCAATTCGTCCTTTAATCCATCAAGGTCATTGCGTTCGATCGCGTCGGCGACTTCATAGGCTTCCTCAATGGTATAAGGCGCAATGGTAGAAAAATCCTGCTCAAGATCCCAAGGACAGCCGTTTTTAGGATCACGCAGTTGCGCCATGATGTCAGTGAGAGGGGTTATATCGTTGCGCATCTGTGAGCCTGCATCATTAAGTTCGATAATATATATTATGTTAATTAATATATATTATTAAGTTTGAGTTAAAGCCGAATGCAGTCCTGAGCATCACGGTTGCAGGACCATCACATTGCCTTCAACCTTCCAACTGTTCATAAATTCGAGGAAATTCATACCAAGTACATTTGTACCACCAAAATTTTCAGATACCACCACCCGATGATTTGCTATCACATGCGGTCCTATTTTTAGCGATCTTATCGTGCCACGCTTGGCCGCGACAAGGCCGTTAGCTGTGCCTAACATGACTGGATAGCCGGCTGTTTCAACCTCAACCTGTGCGTCTTTGGCAGTCTTCGCGTTCATGGCGGTCAATGTGGCGCCGCTATCGATCATGAAGCGCACTGGCGTGCCATTCACCTTGACCTGGAGCCAATAATGGCCATCGTCTTGTCGCCGCAATGCAATGGCTTCACTGGTGATGCTTTGTCCTGCTGTGCCCGAAATATCGGCTTTGACGCGTTCCCAGATACGGATGAATTCATACCGAAAGCTGAAAACAGCAAACAAAGCCGCAAAAATCGCTATCCAAGACAGCCCCGCCTTGGCGACATAACGCAGCGGTAGACGCCGGGCCGCGAGTGAGCTGATTAACAGCAATATGCACACGACGCCCCAAATCAACGATGGGCCGTCCTCGATGAAGTTCATCGTATCGCCTTAGAAAACAGATTGTAGAA
>Ga0209444_10001621_pt1 | contig 12341 bp, 7 predicted proteins | sample LauGreFaBDMM15DN_2_FD_188215 | JGI IMG/M metagenome (GOLD analysis project Ga0209444, IMG submission 188215) | Freshwater lake microbial communities from Lake Michigan, USA - Fa13.BD.MM15.DN (SPAdes) (version 2) | ecosystem: Environmental > Aquatic > Freshwater > Lake | place: Lake Michigan, USA...
GCTTCCTTTTGTAAGTGCTTGTCAAATTCAACGTAGTACTTTCCAACAAGTTTATCTCCTTTTATGCCTGTATTTTGCGGTGTTTCACGTTCTCCCCTCTCATTCAATGGTGAGAATTTATCCCACGCTAACATGCTTTTACAGATGTGAATTCCGCGATCATTAATCACCTGTGTTTTGATGACTTCATGTCCGTCCGCCTTTAAAATCTCAGCAACAGAATACCCTAAGAAATTATTTCGAAGGTGTCCTAAATGTAATGGCTTATTTGTATTCGGTGAAGAATATTCCACCATGATAGTCGGCTTTGATCCTTTTGGAGCAAATCCATAAGAATCGGTTTGGTATACCTCATTTAGTTGGGACAACCAATAGTTTTTGGAAAAAACGATGTTCAAGAATCCATTCACAACAATGCACTTCTCGACATCAGCTACTTGCTGTTCGATGAAGTCTCCGATTTTTTGTCCAGCTTCCAAAGGTGTACAACGAAGCAATTTCACAAAAGGAAAAACAACTAAGGTCAAGTCACCTTCCACATCTTTTCTTGTCACCTGAAACTGAATCATTTGCTCATCAATCCCTTGTCCAAACAAGGAAGGTGCATGTTCTAAAATCAGTGTTTTTATGTGATTTTCCATCGTTATTTTAAACTTTTTACTAGCGCATGAATCAATTCAAATGATCGTTCAGCCATTTTATTTTTTTCGTTATCCAAACATGGATTCACCTCAACAATTTCCATGCATGCCAAATTCGTAAGTTTGGACATTCCGGTTAAGATTGTTGTTGCTTCTTCGAAACTAATTCCCATCGGGACAGGAGTTCCAGTTCCATAGGATGTTTCGCTTGGATCCATGGAATCTACATCGAAGGAAACGTATACGATGTCACACGCTTGTAATTTCGTCGTGATTTCGTCGATACATAGTTGTAATCCTCTATCTCTTAATTCTTTTACGGTGTAATTGCGCAGATTCAATTGCTTCATCGCGTGAATTTCCTCTTCTTCCACATCGCGGACACCGATGTAAATGAGGTCAGCAGGTTTTAAAGAATGACTTTTTAACTGATTCCAATATTGCATGGTCGTCAGGTCCAAATTGTTTTTTTGAAGGTCTGACTGATCGACACCTAATGCCGTTGCAATAGGCATTCCGTGTAAATTTCCAGATGGAGTCGTGTAAGGTGAGTGAATATCTGCATGTGCATCAATCCACAAAACACCTAGTCTTTTTCCTGGATACGCTAATTTCAATCCAGCCATTGTTCCACCTGCAGATGAATGATCACCAGCGATAATCAACGGAAACATTCCAGAGTCAATAGCTTCTTTGACTTGTTGTTTAATTCCTTCAAAAATTTGAAGAACACCATCGATGCGTTTTGCAAACGGAAAGTTCGTAGGACGATCTAATAAGTCATTACGATTAGGTAAGGTGAACACGGGGTATTCAGAAAATAAAGTAGAATTCTGTGCTCTTGCAGCAGCGCGAATTGCTTCAGGTCCTAAAGATGCACCGCGAGTTCCGGCACCTAATTCAGAAGGATTAAAAATAAATTGTAATTGACGATTCATAAAAGTCCCTTTCATCGGGCTTGACAAATTTACAACTTTCTAAAGGAAGTATTGATTTGGGCCCTTCGAACTTCTTCAAATTTCGGTATATTTGTTAACATATATCGAACAAATCGTTATACCAAACATGATCAAATCACTTCTTACATTCTTACTGCTTATTTGCGCAATCAATGCAAGTTGGGGACAAGACGCAAACCATTTCAATGGGACTTTAACGTATCGCATTGAAAGGGTAGATGTGAAAGATTCTGTTCAAGCAGAAATGATCATATTTGCTCGAGATTCACTCATTAAAATTGTAAATTTCAGTTCCGACTTCGGCAAACAAGAAACAATCAAGCATTTGATTTATCAAAAGAAATATGTCCTCATTGAACTCGAGGAAGAGAAATTTGCCGTTCAAATGAAGGATAGTTCCAATGAAACAACTAAGAATTCCTACACCTTTCGATCGACAAATGGACACGCGAAAATTGCAGGAATGAAAGGAAAAAAAATACTTGCAAAATTTTCGCTTGTTCAGAACGAATTGACGCTTGTTTACACACCGAAAATATCCGCAAAATACTTGGGCGCTTTTTCCGATGCTCCTGGATTACTCCTTCAGTATTATGTGGTGAATGATCATGGATTGTTCAAGTATACACTCGAATCTATAAATAAAAAAATTCCGCCAATTTCTTTATTTATGATTCCGTCTGATTATCAAAAAATTAGCCTGAAAGCATTTATGGAAAAGTCCGCCAACACTGGAAATTCTAGCGTCCCAAATAACTAACAAATTCTTGTTTATAGTATTCCAGGTTTCGCGTTAGAAATGTGACCTTATCGCTTATCTTCGTTGGATATTGCATAAATAGCACATGGAAGACAACGAATTCATACCGAAAAAAGACGCTGGAACTGATCATTCAAGTAGTTCTACTGCGAAAAGAAAAGAAGAAAAAGCGCCAAAGTCGAGCAAGGAAAAAACGCCTGCACGTTGGACTTTCATGTCCAATTTCGACTCTAAACGATTCAAAGTAATTCTAGGGTCAACAATGACCCTTCTTTCGATCTATTTATTTCTCGCTTGTTTGTCGTACTTATTTACTTGGACAGAGGACCAAGACCGTATTTTACAACGATCTTTTGTTGACTATATTTTCGATACTACGGAAGCTCCTGTTGAAAACTGGTTGGGTAAATTTGGGGCCTGGACATCTCACTTGTTAATCTACCGCCTTTTCGGAGTTACCTCTTTTGGAATTTGCTTCTTATTGTTAATCTCTGGAATACGTATCCTTTTTGATTATGCAATTGTGCCAATCGGTCGCGCATTTACCATTTCTATTGCCTACATGCTTTGGGGCTCTATTTTCTTGGGCTTTTTCAGTGACCAATTAAATTACCTTGGTGGAACATTTGGATTTTACACTAATGAATGGTTGATGCTTACGCTAGGGGATTTTGGTTCTTTTGCTTTAAGCTTGGTTTTTCTTTATGTCATAACGACACTGATTTTTAACCCGAACTATTCCAAATGGTTGGACTTTATTTTTAATCGTGAAAGAGACAGCTCTTCGGATGATGTTCAGGGACAAGAAGCAACAGATACGCGTAATGCCTATGAAGATATTTTTGTCGTAAACACCATTAAAGATGAAGAGATCCAAGCAGATGTCATTTCAGAAACGGTTGATTTCTCATCCACAGATGACGAAGATGACGATGTATTCTTTGACGAAAGTGAGCTAATCGTTACAGCCAAAATGCCGGAAAAGGATTCTGATGATGACTTTGAAATCGAAATGGCAACAGAACCTGAGCCTAGTGTAACCCCTTCTGCTGCAACAAGTCCTATTTTTGGATCTAATGCCGCACAAAAATCGGATGATGACGATTTGGCAAAACGATTGATTAACGAGTACGGCGAATACGATCCAACGAAAGATCTAGAAGGATACGTGCTTCCGCCGTTGGATCTCATGAAGGACTACGGAACGAGCGGAGCATCGGTTAGCAAAGAAGAATTGGAAACGAATAAAGATAAAATTGTTCAAACCCTTCAGCATTATAAAATTGAAATCGCGAAAATCAAAGCTACGGTTGGTCCAACGGTAACCTTGTATGAAATTGTCCCTGCCCCTGGAGTTCGTATTTCTAAAATTAAAAACTTAGAAGATGATATCGCTTTAAGTTTATCAGCCTTAGGGATTCGTATTATTGCTCCAATACCTGGAAAAGGAACCATTGGTATCGAAGTGCCGAATTCGAATCCAGAGATGGTGAGCATGCGTTCTTTAATTGCCTCAGACAAATTCCAAAATTTTGACGGAGAATTGCCAATTGTCATGGGGAAAACCATTACGAATGAAACCTTTGTCTTTGACTTAACAAAAATGCCTCACCTTTTGGTTGCGGGAGCTACTGGACAAGGAAAATCAGTCGGACTAAATGCCATACTCATTTCTATACTCTACAAAAAACATCCTGCACAAGTAAAATTTGTCTTGGTGGATCCTAAAAAGGTGGAGTTAACACTGTACAATAAAATAGAACGACACTTCTTAGCGAAATTACCTGGCGAAGAAGACGCCATTATCACGGATACATCAAAAGTGGTAAATACACTGAATTCATTGTGTATTGAAATGGACAATCGCTATGAGTTATTGAAAGAAGCCGGTGTGCGCACCATCAAAGAATACAACGCAAAATTCGTTGCTAGACGATTAAATCCGGAGAAAGGACATCGTTATTTGCCATATATTGTCGTTTTAATTGATGAGTTTGCCGACCTCATCATGACCGCAGGAAAAGAAGTGGAGCATCCGATTGCGCGTATTGCACAGCTTGCCCGTGCGATTGGAATTCACCTCATCGTTGCAACTCAACGTCCTTCGGTAAATGTCATTACTGGTATGATCAAAGCCAATTTCCCTGCACGCATCGCCTTCCGCGTACTTTCGAAAATTGATTCTAGAACGATTCTCGATGCATCCGGTGCGGATCAATTAATCGGACGTGGAGATATGTTGATTTCAACGGGATCAGACATCAAACGTCTTCAGTGTGGATTTGTGGATACGCCAGAAGTGGAAGAGATTTGCGGCTTCATCGGAGACCAACGAGCATATCCAGAAGCACTGATACTACCAGAATACACACCGGAAGGAAGCGATTTAGGTGGAGACATCGATATGAATGAAATCGACCCAATGTTTGTTGACTCAGCGCGCATCGTCGTCATCAGTCAACAAGGTTCTGCTAGTTTATTGCAACGTAAATTGAAGCTTGGTTACAATCGAGCCGGACGAATCGTTGATCAACTAGAGGGAATGGGCATCATTGGTTCGTTCCAAGGAAGTAAAGCGAGAGAAGTGTTGTATGGGGACATTGAAAGTTTGGATGAATTCCTGCGAACACGAGGACTCATATAAAACCATGATCTTCACTTATCGAACGGCACGTTCATTAAATAAAACGTATCCAAAACTCAATTGAAAGAACAATGGGTTTTCCTGTTTGGAAAAGTAATTCAATGTGGCTCTTACGGGTCCAATCGGCGTATCGTAGAGCAATGAGCTTGAAGCTACCATGGAGTGAGCTTGAAGAGGTTTTCCATATTGTATGGTGCCATCCGGATTTTGTTGTAATTGCACAATTGGCTGAAAATAATAAACATCTAGGCGATACTCGAGTTTATTCATGATTTCCAATATGATATTGGTTCCAAGTCCAACATATTGCGTTGCACGGTATTCGGGTAAAAAGAAAGTTTGCATATCCGGAATTAAATTAAAGGCAGGCATGGAAAGTAAAGTTGCCGTATAATTCGCGAATAAAGATTGACTATTTATGACAGTCTTTCCGTGAAAACCTATATGAAATGGTCCATTCTTCAGGAAATAGGATTGAAACTCTGCCTGTAAACTCAACCATTGATGTGCTCTTTCCACCGTATCCTTTAAGATGGATGTTGTCCCAGGGACAGTTCGCTCGTAGCCATTCACATAACGCGCCTTTACTTGAAAAAAATGTCCTTCTGTGGCAAACTGTTTTTTATTTAAACTATTTTTTGTGTATTCAAAAGACAGGGATGTTCCATAAAAACGCGTGAAATCAGCGGTGTCTTTGTTGGTAAATTGATTCGATTGGTAATAGTCATCTTCTAAACTAAAATAACGCGCGTCCATGGTCCAACGTGCATTATTCCCCAAAGGCAATTTGATTTTTATTCCTCCATACACTTCGTTTTGAACAAGAAAAGAAGGTTTCACGTCCTCAAAAAACGTTGCAAAACTGCGGAAATAATCCCAGCGATTTAAGGTAAAATAACCATTAATAGAAATGGGGAATGTTGAAGGCAGCACCATTTCATAGTTGGCACGCAGCGAGCCATAAAACTTACCGAAATACGATTCCGCATCTATTTTATTAGCTACCCGACCTATGCTTCGATAGCTCAAATTGAAGTATCCAGTATTGACCGCCCGGGATGAAATCAGTCCGCCAAAATCAGCTCGAAATTCCTTCGACTTTTTCACTTTTAACTTTAATTGAAATGTTCCGTTCGGTTTCAATTCGAAATTCGGATAGAGAAAATCAATTTGTGGTGTAGATGCTAAGCGAAAATACCGTTTCATTAATTCCGATTCATCTAAAATTCGATGACTCCTTGTCGGTAAAATAAATTTATTTGCATACTTGAATTCATTCTTATTAATGGGCTCTGTTATAACAGATGAAACGCGAATTGGCTGTATTTGACCACGAAAGGCAACTCTTTTTATGGCCAATGAATCAGGATTTTCACGAGCAGATATAAACCGTTCTAATGAATCAAGTTTCAACAGTGTAGCTCGATAACCATCGTCAATGGCTTGTTGTACATCTTCAAAGTCAAAGGTCCCAACTTTCGTTTTTGGCTCAATGATGATGCCGTCTTGACAAGGAAGGTCATAATTTGTTGGGGTTGTCATCATGCTGGAAATCATCCCAAAGAAATCATTTTCATTTGCTTTGATCTCATTCTTGGTCACATTGCTACCAATAATAAAGTCTGCTGGAAATTGCTCGTACATGACATTCAATGGGAAATTGTCATAAAGTCCACCATCAAAATAAAGCACTCCATTAATTCTGATTGGATTTAAATACAGAGGGAAGGTCATGGATGCACGTACGGATTCATTGAGATTTCCATTGGAGAATACCACACTTTCTTTCTTGACCACATCTGAAGCCACACAACGAAATGGAATGAAAAGTTGATCGAAATCGTTTCCGACAGATGCACTTGTTCGTCCTAAAATTTTCAGCATTTCCACATCAAAGTAACGTGGGTCAACAAACGACATGGGAATGGACTTTTGAAGAATACTATCCTTGGAAAAAGGAATATTGAACATACTGCTTGTGTTGGAATCATCGAAAAAGTAGAATTTCTTTTCTGATTCTAATTCGCCTCGGACCATAAGCTGAAATGGTTCACTTAAGACATATGCTTCAATTTCTTTTGGTGAGTAGCCACAAGCATACATACTTGCGACCAAGGCTCCTGCTGATGTCCCAACGATAAAGTCGATGGGGATGTGTCTTTCCTCTAAGGCTTTTAAAACACCCACATGGGCAATGCCAGTCGCTCCACCTCCACTAAGAACCAGTCCTATTTTCTGCTGCGCGGCACATTCTAAGGGCAGAATGAAAAAAAGTAATAAAATAAGAGTTAAGAAACTTCGCAAAATTCGTTCTTTTGTACAAAGTTAGACCTTATCACGAGAAAATGGAAAAGAAGAGCACGGGAAATAATGAAGAGTTAACAATTACAGTAAAATGTTTGTTTGGATTTGAGCAGACCTTAGTAGAGGAATTAGAAGAACTTGGTTACCCGAAAGCGGAGCAACTGAATCGTGCTGTCCGCATCAAAGGAACCTGGAGGGATGTCTACTATTTAAATCTATATGCACGATGCGCTATTTCGATTCTGGTAGAGCTCGACAAGTTTTATATCAGATCAGAAGAAGACTTGTACCGTAAAGCCATGAAAATTAAGTGGACAGAACTATTCGACGGATCAAAAACCTTTGCGGTAAAAGGCGCCGTTTTCTCCACCCTATTTAACAATACACAGTACCCATATTTAGTAGTGAAAGATGCCATTGTGGATTCTTTTCGTAATGAATTCGATGACCGTCCGGATGTGGAATTAAAACGTCCACAAGTCCTATTTGACTTATACATTAAAGAAAATGAAGTAACGATTTCGTTGAACACGAGTGGAATCCCACTTTTTCAACGTGGTTACCGTGAAGCGGTCGGAGATGCACCAATCAATGAAGTTGTTGCGGCAAGTTTAATCCGTCTATCGAAATGGGATAGAAAAACGACCTTTTTAGATCCTTTCTGTGGTTCTGGGACAATTTTAATGGAAGCGGCGTTACTCGCATCCGGAATTCCTTCCAACATCGAGCGTCAACATTATGCGTTCAAAAATTTAAAGAACTACGACGAAGCTGTTTGGAATGATATTTACGATAATGCGCCAAGAAATGTACGCTCCCTTCCATGTAGAATCATGGGGTCGGATTTATCTGATGAAATGATTTTAAAAACACGCCGCAATTTACGTGCGATGAGTTTTGGGCGCTTCATTGAAACCAAAGTGTGTTCATTTGATGAAATCACCAAAGAGGAAGACGAAGCGATATTCATATTAACCAATCCACCTTACGGAGAACGTTTAGCAGCAAATACACACGAACTTTACGAAAACATGGGTAATTGGCTAAAACACACGATGACGAATTCTCAAGCTTGGGTGATTACCTCGAGTGAAGAAGGACTGAAATCGATTGGACTGCGTCCAAGTGTGAAACACAAAGTATTCAACGGTGACTTGGAATGTAGTTTCCGTATGTTTGAAACGTATGCAGGGTCTAAGCGGACACATTTTCCGTTTGATGAGAATGAGGAAACACAAGAAGAAACAGAAAATTAAACCCATAAAAAAAGCCCTGACGGAATCGTCAGGGCTTTTTTTATTTTATCGTTTCGAGATATCTACGTATTCTCGGTTCGTTTCGCCGATGTAAACCTGGCGTGGACGACCGATTGGTTCTTTGTTCTCTGTCATTTCTTTCCAATGAGCAACCCATCCCGGAAGACGTCCTAACGCGAACATCACGGTGAACATTTCAGAAGGAATTCCCAACGCTTTGTAGATGATTCCAGAATAGAAATCTACGTTTGGATATAAGTTTCTTGCTTTGAAGTATTCGTCCTCCAAGGCAACTTTCTCTAATTTCTTCGCGATGTCTAACAACGGATCATTTATTCCTAATTTTTCTAATACATCGTCACATGCTTTTTTGATGATGTTGGCACGTGGATCGAAGTTCTTGTAAACTCGGTGTCCGAAGCCCATCAAACGGAAAGAATCTTCTTTGTCCTTCGCTTTCAACACCCATTTATCTACATTTCCACCATCTTTGTGGATTTGCTCCAACATTTCAATTACTTCTTGGTTCGCTCCACCGTGTAGTGGACCCCAAAGAGCAGAGATTCCGGCAGAAACGGTTGAGTAAAGATTTGCTTGAGATGACCCAACAATGCGAACCGTTGATGTTGAACAGTTTTGTTCGTGATCAGCATGAAGAATAAATAAGGTATTCAAAGCATTCACCACAACAGGATCAACTTTGTATTCCTCCGTTGGCATCGAAAACATCATGTACAAGAAATTCTCGCAATAGTCGAATTTATTTTTCGGGTACATGAATGGATGACGAATGGAATTCTTGTAAGCCCATGCTGCTAACGTTGGCAATTTTGCAATCAAGCGGTGAATCGTTAAATTTTTCGCTTCCTTGCTTCTGTTTGGATCCAACGATTCTGGGTAGAATGTTGCCAAAGATGCAATCATGGAAGAAAGGACTCCCATTGGATGCGCTTTCGAAGGATATGCTTCAAAGAACTGTTTCATGTCCTCATGAACCAATGTATGCTTCTTGATGCCGTCTTCGAATTGATTAAATTCATCTTGGTTTGGAAGATCTCCATAGATGAGAAGATATGCAACTTCCATGAACGAAGCTTTCTCCGCTAATTGCTCAATTGAATATCCTCTGTAATGTAAAATCCCCTCTTCACCATCCAAGAAAGTGATGGCGCTTTTCGTTGCTCCGGTATTTTTGTAACCTGTATCTAAAGTAATGTATCCAGTCATATCTCTCAACTTAGAGATATCAATGGCTTTTTCGTTTTCAGTACCTGTTATGACTGGAAGTTCATATACTTTCCCGTCAAGTTCTAATTTGGCTGTTTCACTCATTTTTCTAACGAAATATTTGTTTGGTTTAAAAGTTTTGCTCTAAATTACAAAAGAAAGGGCTAATTGCGTTTGTCCATAATAAAATAATAATCTTTTCTTATTAAAACCACCAAGATTTTATAGGTTTGACTCAATAAACGTCAACATTAATTGAAACAAATGATTTCGTGTATTCCCTCCATAAATCCCATGATTTTTGTCTGGATACACAAATAACTCAAATTGCTTGTTCGCTTTGACCAAAGCAGTTGTCATGTCCATGGTATTTTGAAAGTGAACATTATCATCTGCTGATCCATGAATTAACAAATATTTACCTTTCATGTTATCTACAAAATTTATCGGGGAATTACGGTCGTAGCCATCTGCATTTTCCTGTGGTGTGCGCATGAAACGTTCCGTATAAATATTGTCGTAGTACCTCCAATTAGTCACAGGAGCAACAGCAATCGCCATCTTAAAGACATCCGCACCTTTCGTAATCCCTAATGATGCCATGAATCCACCATAACTCCAACCCATTATTCCCACACGACTTGCATCTACAAAGGAATTTTTCGCATATTCTTTTACGGCATTCATCACGTCCTCGATTTCCAATTTTCCCAATTGCAAATAGGTGCTTTTCTTGAATTCAACGCCTTGATACATGGTTCCTCTCGGATCCACTTGGAAAATAATGTATCCTTTTTGTGCTAACAATTGATGAAAGAAATAATCATTTCCATCCCACGCATCTAACACTTCGTTATGTCCAGGTCCACCATACACGTTGACATACATCGGATATTTCTTCGAAGGGTCAAATCCAAGCGGCAAAATCACAGAGGCATTTAACTTCACGCCATTCGCATTGACTTCGATAAACTGTTTAGTGGATAAACGTTCTTTTTTTAATTTATCCATGAATGCTTGGTTGGACTCTAATAAACGAACGACGGATCCATCACTTTTACAAAGCTGATAAACTGGTGCTTGATTGGCATTGGAATAAGTATGAATAAAATAGTGCATTCCATTCAAAAATTCAGCTTCATTGTATCCAACTTTTGGTGTCAAGTCTCGTTTATTTGCGCCACTTGTTTCCACCGAATAAATGGATTTGTGAATAGCGCCTTTTTCAGCAGAACTGAAATAAATTTGTTTGGAAGATTCATCAAATCCAAGAAAATCAATCACATCCCAAGGTCCTGTTGTAATTTGTTTGACGGATCCATCAAAATTCAATTGGTAAATGTGACGGTATCCACTTTCTTCACTTGTACGAAGAATGGATTTTCCATCTTTCAATATCAATAAATTGTCATCGATGTCAATATAGGTTGTTGATTTCTCCGTAAAGAAGATTTTACTTGTTACTTTTCCTTTAACGACATCTACTAACCAATAATTCAATTCACTTTGGTGACGATTCATAGTTTGAATAATCAATTGATTGGATGTAGAAGACCAATTTAACCTCGGAATGTACTCATAAGTACCTAAGGAAATCGGCTGTGCTTTTTTATTGTCCACCGAAATACAATGAGCAGTTACCACACTATTTACTTCTCCCGCCTTAGGATACTTAAACGTGTATGCTTCAGGATAAAGTCCACCGTAGGTATCCATACTATATTCCGGAACCTTTTTTTCGTCGAAACGCAAATAAGCAATGTATTTACTGTCCGGTGACCAACCATAAGCTTTGGTAATAGAAAATTCCTCTTCATATACCCAATCCGTTGTTCCATTGATGATTTTATTTCGTTTGCCATCCAGAGTCAATTTTTCTACTTTACCAGATGCAATGGTTTTCACGAACAAGTCATTTCCATGAATAAAGGAAACTTTCGTTCCGTCGGGAGAATATTCAGCCAAGGTTTGAGGAGCGTGCTCCGCATCTAGAGGACTTAACTTTTGCGTTTTTAAATCATACAAATAATAGACAGCTTGATAACTACGGCGGTAAATCGACTCAACATTTGTCAACAAGAGTAGTTTCGATTCATCCGCATTAAATTGAAAATCATCGAAGGTGATTTTTTTACCATCCAACACCAATTTAGATTCATCCAAAAAAAGCAGCCCTTTATCATTCAGGTCATTCATGGCGTACTGGTAGAAACTTCCATCCTTTACCTTCATATAATGTTCTCCATCATTCATGGCTTGATATCCACCAATTCTTTTTGGATTAAATTCAAAATTTTTCCAAATACGCTCAACCGTAAGATCTTGAGTAAAAATTAGGGAACTAACTAAGGTAAATACAAAGAAAAGGCACTGTTTCATAAGAAATAATTTGAAGCCGAATTTAGCTATTGTACTTGGATTAAACAACAAGTTCGATAAGCTAACATTCAATTCATAAAAGTTTAACTTAGAAAGTTTATTTTTTTTCAAAAAAACACCTAAATTTGTTTCAACTTAACGCGTGTCCTCCTTGATGCATCTATGCTGAAA
>Ga0209444_10001623_pt1 | contig 12339 bp, 9 predicted proteins | sample LauGreFaBDMM15DN_2_FD_188215 | JGI IMG/M metagenome (GOLD analysis project Ga0209444, IMG submission 188215) | Freshwater lake microbial communities from Lake Michigan, USA - Fa13.BD.MM15.DN (SPAdes) (version 2) | ecosystem: Environmental > Aquatic > Freshwater > Lake | place: Lake Michigan, USA...
GCATTTTTTCGCGGGTCGGGTGTATATCAGCTGGATTTTACGTGTTTTCTGTAAACACGATGGTTCAGTTGATATACGCACGTATTTTTCTGTGATCGTAGTAGGGAAATTTAGATGAGTTCATTTTATGGATTTATGAACAGTGTTCTTTCGAACATTTTTTTATTATACAAAGGGTCTGTCCCTTTATTATTGATTATTGGTCCCTTTGTTATTGGGATTCGGGCCGGCGGCAGCAGGCTGCCTTTGGGAAAGTGGCAGCAGGGCTTCCGCAGTCCAAGGTGGAATGCTTCCCTACATTGGACTCGGTTACGGCAATCAAGTTAGGGATTCGGTGACTACCGTGATTGTGAGTTTTATCTCCACTTCTGAAGTCACTGCATGCACCTGGCTCTTCCCTATTTGAAGGTCGTAGGTCGAATTCTTGTCGTGAAGCTGTGATGGGCAAGATTTTGTAGGCTCGCACGGGGGGAGGAGGGGGCTAATGAATGGTAGAGGGTGAAGTTTTTGGCTGATGGTCTGAGGAGGGAGCCGGGAGGTAAGATGCCTCCGCTGCGGAGGGCGGAGGGCAAAAAAAGAGACCCGCCGGTGGGCAGGTCTCTGAGAAGGTATGAAAATGGAATCCGGTGAAGAAACGCGGTACGCCAGTCGCTGTTAGGACTTGTAGCGCAGACGCTTCTTGTGGCGATTCTGTTTCATGCGCTTTTTGCGCTTGTGCTTGTTGATTTTCGTTTTACGGCGTTTCTTGATGGAACCCATGGTTGTTGTTTTCGGTTGTTAGAAAAGTGGTGAAATTGGTGGATCAGGGGACGATTTTGTTGAGCGGATACTCGATGATGCCTTCGGCGCCAAGGGCGATCAGCTCGGGGATAATGTCGCGAACTACGGTTTCGTCAATCACTGTTTCGACGGCAATCCAGTTTTCGTCGGTGAGTTGGGAGATGGTAGGGCGGCGGAGGGAGGGAAGTTTTTCGGTAATGATTGCCAATTGGGACTTCGGCAGGTTCATCTTGAGGCCGACTTTGCCGCGCGCGAGGAGAGCGGCTTTGAGAAGCATGGCGATGCAGTCCATTTTTTGCTTCTTCCACGGATCTGCAGCTGCAGCGGGGCTGGCGTAGAAGTGGGGGAAGGAAGTGAGGAGGGTATCGACGATACGAAGTTTGTTAGCCTTGATCGAGGAGCCGGTCTCGGTGACATCGACGATGGCGTCAACGAGATCGGGGACTTTGACCTCGGTGGCACCCCAGGAGAATTCGACTTCGGCATTGATGCCTTTGGCGGCGAGGTAGCGTTGGGTGATGCCGACGCCTTCAGTGGCGATGCGCTTGCCCTCGAGGTCCTCGGGTTTCTGGATGGGTGAATCTTCTGGCACGACGAGCACCCAGCGGGTAGGCCGGGCGGTGGCGCGGGAATAAGGTAGCTCGGCGAGGTCGACGAGGTCGGCACCGTTTTCGTAGGCCCAATCGTAGCCCGTAATGCCGCAATCGAGGAAGCCTTGGTCGATGTAACGTCCGACTTCTTGGGCGCGGATGAGGTAGATATCGAGCTCGGGATCGTTCGAGGTCGGTCGCAGTCCGCGGTTGGATACGTAGACTTCATAGCCAGCCTTGGCGAGAAGCTCCAGGGTAGGTGCTTCGAGGCTTCCTTTCGGAATGGCGATCTTGAGTGTGCGTTGGGACATGGACGGGGGGCGGGTTGTAGAGGGGTTTTTCAGAGAAATCAAGAAAAAGGCGCGATTTTTTTGATTTTTTCTGGCATCAGGCAAAAATTATCAGGGGTGGTTTAGTAATTTGGTCATTGGTCATTGGTCATTGGTCATTGGTCACTGGTGCTTTGTGCTTGCTCCCTGCAATTTCACCAGCGGGGTTGAAGCTGATGATGCGGGTTTTGCTGCATAGAAATATGTGAGCGCGTGAGGATTTGATCGCGCCGATGGTGGAGAATTTTCTGGTGAAAGATCGGATTTTGGTACGGATGCGTGGGGAGGGTGATCTTTACTCAGAAAAAATGTTCGAGAGTCCGCCTAGGGCTCCGCCTTGTTCTTGATTGCCGCCGCCAGCGCCGACGATGCGTGCGGCCATGCGCCCGAAGGGTAGGCTCTGGAGCCAAACGGTGCCGTGGCCTTGCAGGGTGGCGAGGAAGAGTCCTTCGCCGCCGAAGACCATGGACTTGAGGTTGCCCGCGCGCTCGATGGAGTAGTTGATTTGGTTGGTGAAGGCTACGAGGCAGCCGGTATCGACGAGCAGTTTTTCGCCTTTCAATTCCTTGCGCACGACCATGCCGCCGGCGTGGATGAAGGCCATGCCGTCACCGTTGAGGCGCTGAAGGATGAAGCCCTCGCCGCCGAATAATCCTGCACCGAGTTTTTTGTTGAAGGCCATGCCGATTTGTGTGCCCATGGCGGCGCAGAGGAAGGCATCGCGTTGGCAGAGGAGTTCGCCACCGAGTTGGGAGAGATCGACGGGGATGATGGTGCCGGGATAGGGTGAGGCAAAGGCTACGGTTTTTTTGCCGGCGCCGCGATTGGTGAAGTGGGTCATGAAGAGCGACTCGCCGGTGAGTGCGCGCTTGCCTACGGCCATCAATTTGCCCATGAAGCCACTATCGGGTTGGGAACCATCACCCATTTTGGTCTCGAAAGCGATGCCATCTTCCATGTAGTTCATGGCTCCTGCTTCGGCGACAACGGTCTCGCCCGGATCGAGCTCGATCTCAACCATTTGCATGCTCTCGCCGAGGATGGTGAAGTCGATCTCGTGCGAGCGTTTTCCTTTGTTGGCAACTTGCGAGGGTAGGGCGGGTGGTTTGCTGTTGGCGGGAAACAAAGCAGGCAGAACTTGCGCGGCCGGTTGCCATTCGGTCATACCACTGGACCAAACAAATGTGTCGGCCTTGAGGGTGCCGCTTACAACCAGTTCGCTGAGATTTTCTTCATCTGCGGTGCCATTGCTGCCGGACGGGGTATGATAGTGCCATTTTTTCATCACCAATATTTTACCTCGATTTCCTATGGGCGCAATAGAGAAAGTAAGCGAATTTTTTGCCACTGTGGAAATTGAGTCCGTGGAAACAGCGAAAGCGTTAGGGAGATTTTTTTGATTTCGCTGGAAGTAGCTGGCTGATGGGAAGGTGTCCGATGCTGGTGAGGGCAATGATTTTTTCTAACAAGCAAAGTGAGGCGATGGCATCGTAGAGAGCATCATGCCAGGTTTTGTTCGGGCAGAGAGCATCGATCTGCGAGGTGAGTGCGAGCTGGGAGCAGAGTGACCCTAGGGAGTGATCCCCGGCTTGCGGCCAGACGGCGCGGGCGAGCAGGAGGGTATCGACCCAGGGGCCAAAGCCGTGGCCGGGGAAGGCGCGGAGGAAGCGTTTCTCGGTGCCTTTGCCATGAGCAACGACGATATGCCCGTGCAAGTGTTCTTTGAGCGTGGGCCAGAGCGAGCGCAGACTGGGCGCATCGAGCAAATCATCGCGAGTGATGCCGTGAACTTTTTGTGCCGCCCAAGTGATTGGTCCATCGGCGTGTAGGTAGGATACAAACGCGTTTTGGTGGCCGCGAACTATGGACCAGGAGGCGAGGCCAATCTGGATCGGCACATCGGTCATGCCACGCGCCGCGCCTGCGGACTCGAAGTCGATGGCGACAAAATGTATATCTCGGATCAGGCTAGCTGCGTGCATCTGGTGTCGCGCATGTTAGCAGTGTGGCATTTGATCTGACAAGCAGAACCCGATGACCTCAGGCGATGATGTTTTGGACAATCTTGCCGTGGACGTCAGTGGGGCGGAAATCCCGACCCGAGTAGTGAAAGGTGAGCTCCTCGTGGTTCATGCCGAGTAGGTGAAACATCGTGGCGTGTAGATCGTGCACGTGAACGGGTTGATCGACCGCGGCAAAGCCAAATTCATCGGTGCTACCGTGGACGTGGCCGCCCTTCACACCGCCACCAGCCATCCACACGCTGAATCCGTAGTGATTGTGATCGCGCCCTTTCATGACGCCTTTGTTCGCGCCGGCTTGCGGTAGCTCGACAACGGGTGTGCGGCCAAATTCTCCGCCCCACAGCACCAGCGTTTCATCGAGCAGCCCGCGCATTTTGAGGTCGGTCAAAAAGGCGCCGATGGCTTGATCGCATTCCTTGGCGAGACGTCGATGGTCCTCGATGTCGTCGTGGCTATCCCAGGGCTGGCCAGCACCGTGCCAGAGCTGCACAAAACGCACACCGCGCTCGATCAAGCGGCGGGCCATGAGACATTGGCGCGCGAAATTTCCCGGTCCATACATGTCGAGGATGTGTTGTGGTTCACGCGAGATATCGAAGGCATCGGTGGCATCGGTTTGCATGCGGTAGGCGAGCTCGAAGCTGCGGATGCGCGCCTCGAGTTGCGGATCGTGTGCTTGCTCGCGGAGATGCTGCTCGTTGACTTGGCGCAGGAAATCGAGTTGTTTCGACTGCCTTGCATCACGCACTTGGGTGTTACGCAGATTTTCGATCATGTCCTCTACTTGCTGGATTGAGGAATCGAGATAGGTGCCCTGGAAGCGCCCAGGCAAGAATGATGAGCGCCAATTTTCCGCGCGTTTGATCGGCATACCACCGGGGCAAAGTGAGACATAGGCGGGAAGGTTTTCGTTTTCACTGCCGAGGCCGTAGGTGACCCACGAGCCCATCGAGGGTCGCGGCAACCGGCCTTCGCCACAGTTCATCAACATCAAAGATGGTTCATGGTTTGGCACATCCGCGGTCATTGAGCGGATCACGCAAAGATCATCGGCATGTTGGGCGGTATGACTGAAAAGTTCGCTCACTTCCAGCCCAGATTGGCCGAAGCGCTTGAAGGAAAAGGGTGAACGCAGGGCGGCACCAGTTGGCCGCTCGGTCTTGAGGCCTTCTAGCGAAATTTGCTTGCCGTGCTGCTGTTGCAAGGCCGGCTTGGGATCGAAGGTGTCCACTTGTGAGGGGCCGCCGTTCATGAACAAATGCACCACGCGTTTGGCCTTAGGCGCGTAGTGAGGCGTGCCGGGCATGGGCTTTTGCGCGGCAGAAGCGGACTGCATCAAATTGCCAAGAGCCATGGTGCCAAAGCCCATGCCGCAGCGCCGCAAAAAATCACGTCGGTCAGTAATCAAGTCACGGGCTTGCCAAGGGTGATGCATTTCAGGATAAGATACGTCGCTTGTGAGGCAATCGTTACAAAAAAATTTCGTAAGTCCGTGAGCGCCATGCTGCACGGACCTAGGATGCGATGGTCGTTATGCCAGAAGTTTTTGCAAAGGCTTCGCCTTGCAAATGACCTTTTCATCGAACAAGGGCATCGGGCAAGCGAGTCGTGAGATGACTGTGACTGCGGCTCTGGTAGTAACAGCTCCCGCTGCGACTTCGGCGGCGAGAAGTTGGTTGTAGGATGCGCGACGCAGACTGCCAACGCGGGCGAGAATTTTTGGTTTGGTATCTACATTCATCGAGCGCTTGTTGTATTACTATGTTTATCGTAGATCAAATAAAAGCGCCTCGCTTGCTGCTGTGGCGGAGATTATCCAGTGGCCAGCTGTTTCGGTGCTGATCGCATCTCCCGCGTGCAAGGTTTGGTCATTGACAGTAATTTCTCCATGGATTACTTGCAGCCACAAACCGCGATCTTCTGTGAGTGTATGCTCGATGTTTTCCCCTGCACCGAGGCGTAGACGCCAAATATCGGCATCTTGGTGAATGGTCGCTGAGCCATCGCGTCCGTCAGCCGAGATGACCAGCACCTTGCGATCGTTTTCGTGGGCAGGATCGGGATGCCATTCGGTGTAAGAAGGTGTGAGGCCAATGCTGCGCGGTTGGATCCAGATTTGCAGAAAATGCGCAGGCTGGTTGGCGCTGGGATTGTATTCACTATGCGTCACACCTGATCCCGCGCTCATGAGTTGGATTTGCCCTAGCGACAAGGAGCGGCCATTGCCCATGCTGTCTTTGTGCTCTAGTTGTCCTTCCAGCACATAGCTGAAAATTTCCATGTTGCGATGAGGGTGTGTGCCGAATCCGCCGCCCGGTGCCAAGCGATCTTGATTGATCACACGCAGACTGCGGAAGCCCATGTGCTGCGGATCATAGTAGTCGGCAAAACTAAAGGTATGCCACGAGTTCAGCCAGCCATGATTTGCGTGACCGCGGTCATTTGATTTTCTGATGATTGTTTTCATAATGTTTGCTTCGTTGTGGTTCCCGAGATCAACATAGCGCGATTTACTCAAAAACGGAAATATCATTTTGGTTGTCCGAGCATATATCTCAGTTATCCTTGATGGAATATGGAACTAGGACATCTGCGCTGTTTCATCGCCACAGCCGCGGAAGAAAGCCTCACCTGCACCCTGATTGCCGCGGCGCAACGACTGGAGTAAGCGGGGTGACGCAATGCCTCGCATGACAAAGCGTCAGTGCTTCCCCTGTAAGATGTCAGCCATTTCTGCGTAACATTGCCCATGCTCAAAAAATCGATCACTGCCTTGGTAACTTGCTTCTTAGGAGTCACGATGACGGCTTCAGCCGAAGGCCCGTATCCCATAGATCCCGACTCGACGGTGCAAGCCGATGTGCCACAGGGAAAAGTCGAAAAATTTCAGTTCGCCCAAAGTCGCATCTATCCCGGCACCCAGCGCGATTATTGGATCTACGTGCCCGCGCAATATGATGCCAAAAAACCAGCTGCGCTGATGGTTTTTCAAGACGGCGAAGGCTACATGAATGCCAAGGGAGCGAGCAAGGCCACCATCGTCATGGACAACCTGATCCACAAACAGGAAATGCCCGTCACCATTGGCGTATTCATCAACCCTGGCATCGTTCCCGCCTCCGGGGCTGGCGCACAACCACGTTTCAATCGCAGCTTCGAATACGATGATTTCTCTGATAAATACGCCCGATTTCTCATCGACGAGCTCCTGCCCGAGGTCAAAAAACGCTACAGCATTTCGACCAATCCTGATCATCGTGGGATCTGTGGAGCTTCTTCCGGTGCCATCGCGGCCTTTAATGTCGCTTGGTTTCGGCCCGATTCCTTTCGTCGCGTCTACTCGATGATCGGCACCTACGTTGGCCTTCGCGGTGGCGATGAAATCTCGACCCTCGTCCGCAAGACCGAGCCCAAGCCGTTGCGCATTTTCCTCCAAGACGGTAGCAATGATAACAACATTTATTGCGGCGACTGGTGGATGGCGAATCAAATGCTTGAGCGCTCACTCCGATTCTCGGGCTATGACGTTGAGCATGTCTGGGGCGAAGGCCAGCACTCCCACCAACACGGCGGCGCGATTTTTCCGCAAGCGATGCGCTGGTTGTGGAGCAAAGACTCGCGTGAAATCAGCACCCACTACGATCGCTCGCAAAGCCGCGCCAAGCAATTGCTCCTGCCGAGCGAAGATTGGAAGCTCGTCAGCAAAGGCCACGCCTTCACCGAGGGCCCTGTCGCCGGACCGAACGGCGAGGTGTATTTTACCGACATCCCCCGCAGCGAGATTTGGCAGATTGCCGTAGACGGCACCACCTCCGTCTTCCTCAAAAACACCGGCAACACCAATGGATTGTGCTTCGGTCCCGATGGCCGCCTCTACGGTTGCCGCGCCGGCACCAAAGAAATTGTCTCCTGGGATCTCAAGACCAAGCAGGAAAAAATCCACGGCCGCGACATCGAAGCCAATGACCTCGTCGTCGCTCACGATGGCACCATCTACGCGACCGAGCCCACAAAAAAATCGGTCTGGTACATTAAGCCAGGCGCGCCGAAAAAACTCGCCTACGGCGGCTACAACGGTGTCAACGGCGTTACCCTGACCCCCGATCAATCGCGCGTCGAGGTTTCTGATCCAACTGGTCGGTTTGTATATTCAGGAGCCCGCAAAGCAGATGGTTCTGTGACCAATGTTCAGCCCTATCATCACCTGCATGTGCCCTCTGCCGATGTCAACACCCGCAGTGCCGCCGATGGCATGGCCGTCACCCGCGATGGCTGGCTGCTCGTCGCCACCGCGCTCGGTGTGCAAATCTTTGATCAACCCGGACGTGTCAACCTGATCCTGCCGCCACCGAGCGGCGCCCGTTTTCCCTCGAACGTCTGCTTTGCGGGGGCAGACCGAAAAACTATCGTCATCACCTGCGGCGCCCGTGTTTACCAACGCAACACCAACATGATCGGCGCTTTGTCTTGGGAAGCCCCCAATGACCCTGGCAAGCCAGGTTTGTGAAGATCGAGTAAAACCACGAAAAACACGAAGCACACGAAAGTTTTGAGCTGTGCTAGATGAGAAGGATTTTCATCAACTTTCCTTCTGCGTGCTTCGTGGAAGCACTCACTTGGTTCCAGAGAGGATCCAAGTTTCAACTCGATCGGCAAAAGCCGTGGGTTGATCCCACGGGACGCGGTGGCCGCTGGCGGGGATGATTTGGTGGCTGGCTTGGGGGAGTTGTTCAGTGGCGCGGGCCGCGAGGCGGGTGAATTTTTCATCATGATCGCCGCTGATCCACAATACGGGAACGTTGATGGTGGGTAGCTGAGGCCAGAGATTTTCTTGGGCTCCGAGCGACCAATCGATGAAGCTGCGGGCGATTTCTTTGCGGCGCATCGATAATGCTGGGCGTGGGAGCAGCGCGGGGTATCGGACATCGGGCGGTGATTGCAGGATGTCCTGTGAATTCCATTGCTCGATGAGTGATTCCCAGGGATTATGCAGGCAGCGTACCGACCATGTGGTATCGTGCTGCAGACGAGCGGATTTTTCTGCGGGATCGGCTAAACCGGGGTGGGCGGAGACAATGACCGCAGCAGTCCAAGGGTGATTTTTGGCGAGCAAGGCGTGAAGAGCGAGGCGCCCTCCCATAGAGTAACCAACTAGTATGTTTGTTTTGGTGTTGATGCCTGCTTCGTTGTTGATGGCTTGTGCGGTTGCGGCGAGAGAGAGCGGGCAGCAATCGAGAAAGCGCCAGAGATCGACCATCCGCACCTGCATGCCGCGTTTGGTCATGGTGTGGGCAAATGCTTGCCAATCAGAGGCGGTTCCGAAGGCACCGTGGAGGCACCAGAGGGTGATGTCGGCGGGGTTTTTCATGAAATGCGATCCCAGCGGGTCCAGAAATCGGCAGTCTGGGAGGTATCGGGGAAAATCTCACAGACGGTGCAGTTGTCGCCGGGGGTGAGGGCATCGAGGTCATCGAGGCCGCGCACGGCTAGGTAATTCATGTTCCACATTTGCGCCCATCCAGCGAGCTCGGTGGTGTGGGGATTGGTCATCAGTTGGCGGGCTTTTTCCTGCATCTCGCCGAGCTGGGGCAGGCGGTCGAAGATTTTTCCGCCACCGTTGTTGATGACTACGATGACGCGGTCTTGGCGCACCAGTTGGTCGAGGATGAAGGGAGCTGCGAGGTCGTAGAGGGTGGTGAGGTCACCGACCAGGGTCCAAGCGCCGTCTTCGTCAGCAGTCCAGCCGAGCCAGGTACTGAGTTGGCCATCGATGCCGTTGGCTCCGCGATTGGCGCGGACATTGGTGACAGGGCGCAGGTCCTGCGCAAAGAGATTCCATTCGCGGATGGGCATGCTATTGCCGAGGAACATGGATTTTCCCGTGGAGGCGTAGAGCGAAATGGCGCGGACCCAAGCGGCCTCGGACTCGGGGAATGCTTCGAGTAAATCATCGCGCAGAGCAGCGCGGCGTGCGGTTTTTTCGAGGATCTCGCTGGGGTCTGTCAATGGTTCAGGCTGGCCGAGTGCTTTGACGGCACGGGCGATGGGAGCATGAAGCACCTGTGAGGCACGGGCGAGCCCGGGGAAGCCTGTGCGGGTGATCGACCAGATATCGATCTGCGGGGAGTTTTCCAAATCGCGCCAAAACCGACCAGTTGGAACATCGCCAATACGGAGGACTTTTCCCGGAGGAGATAGGCGCAGGAGTCGATCGCCATCGGGCAATTGCAGGCCGCCGAGGGCCTCGCGCAGTCCGCTGGTGGCATCGGCCAAAACGGGGGCGGCCAAATCTTGGAGGAAATTCCAGACGGTTTCTTGTTCATCGGGTTCGAGACCTCCGAGGAGAACGACGGTGCCGTTTTCGTGTTCCTCGCGAAGCCAGCGGGCGAGCGCGGCGACGTCGAGTCGATTTTTTACGACGGGCGTGGTTGTCTCAGCGCTTACCCAGGTGATGGGTTGGATGTGGAAGGATTCATCGAGCGAAATATTGCAGTGCCATGGTCTATCACATTGCCAATCCATGACGCAGCCGGTGGGGGCGTAGATCCCGAAGATGCCTTCTTGCTCGATGGCTTGTGGAGCGCCAGTTCCGCTGAAGCCATTTGGTCGGTCGGCGGTTATGGCGAGCAGTGGTCGTTTTTGGTAATACGCCTCGATGAGGGCGGGGAGCAGCTCGGCGACGGCTGTACCACTGGTGGTGACGACGGCGCAGGGGTGACCGGCTATGCAGCGACCGAGGGCGAAGAATGCAGCGCTGCGTTCCTCAAAGTGACGCCAGATCTTTACCAAGCCTTTTTGCTCTGCTTGTGCTAGGGCCTCAACGAGTGCGGCATTGCGGGCGCCGGCGCAGACGACGAACTCGACCACGCCTTGGTGAATAGCGCCTTGGATGAGGGAAGTGGCCTTGGTGAAACTGTCCATCACTGGAGGATACTGGGGACGCGTTGGTGTTTCAAGTGAATTGCGGGATTTTTGTTTTTTGGGTGAAAGAGTAGCATATTCGGCTACGCATGTGTAAAAAATTTGCTCGCATGTAATTTTTTTGTTGCATGTTAGCATAGAATCAGCATAACGAGCTCGTTGAACTAATTATTATTATAGATTCAACTCCCTCAACCCCCAAGAAATACACCCCTCAACCTCCAAGAAATACACCCCTAAAATTACAAAATACACCCCTAAAATTATGAAGAATAAATATCAAGCCGTTACTATTCGCGTTACACGTCGATTTTTCATGCCCTCGATCATGGCATGCGCTATCGCATTTGCGCTAGCTAACAAGAGCTCGGCAGTAGATTATTACTATGATGCAAACGGACTAACAGCAGGCTCAGGCAATGTGGCTGGAGCTTGGAATACAGGCACGAACTGGAGCACCGATGCTGCAGGAGCCACAGCGACCATCGGATGGACCGATGGCAATAGCGCGATTTTTTCAGCGGGCGCAGACGGCGTCGGAGCATGGACTGCGACGGTCACAGGCACGATTGCTACGCCATCGATCCTGATCGAAGAAGCGGGAGCAAAGACGATTGCTGGAGGCACGATTACCATTGGCGGCGGCGCGATCAATACGGTTGCAGCTGGCAACGGGAATATACTCACAATTTCCTCCGTGCTTGCTGGTGCGGGTGGTCTGAGCATCAACGCGAATGGTGACGTTTCTGATACTGGTGGCGGTGTTGGAGGTAATTTGCTGCTCTCGGGAGCCAATACCATTACTGGTGACATTACTATCAATTCTGGTCTTGTGAGCTCAAAAAGCCGCTTCGGCAATGCAAGCAATAAGTTGATTTTGAATGGTGGCGGCATTGTGGATAATAATAATAACACGAACATCACCAACAACATCGAAATTCCCTCGGGCAAGAACGGCATTTATCGTACCTACGATAGTGTCACAACGGGTCAGCTATCGGGAGCGATCACTGGATCTGGCACCTTGGTGCATACTGATGGTGGCACGGTTACTTTGAATAGCAACTTTTCTGGATTTACGGGAACGTTCCGTAACGCACAGGGTACTGCCGTGATCGGTGCAGCGGCGGCAACGACGATGGCTGCCGTGTCGGTGGTGCAATCCGATGGAGGCAATGTCTTGCGCTTGGGCGCAGCGGGTGACACGACGATCCTTTCATTGACATCGGACCGTGAAATCGTGGTTCCCTTCGGATCTCGTCTCAATATTTCTACCGGCACTTATACGACTGTGGGTGCAGGTGCTGTTTACAATGGATTCTGGGCGCAGGGCACATCGGCTGGCGTTCCTGGGGCAACGGGTGAAATTACTTCATCTGGTGGCACTCTGACCATTACCAATGGTGCTGCCACGGGCAATCTTACTGTCACGGACAATCAGACACGACTCAAGGTGGTGGACTTCAATGGCAGCACACCACTTGCCGTTGTGAAAAATAATCGCAACTCCTTGGTTTTCGATATGCCTAACACCTACACAGGCGGAACTACCATCAATGGTGGTCGCTTGCAGGCTGGCAATGTGAGTGCGTACGGTTCTGGAGCAGTGACGGTGAACACGGATGGACAGGCGTATCTAACCGTAGATGGTACATATGCAAATAACTTTATCATCAATGGCAATGGCACAACCGA
>Ga0209444_10001632_pt1 | contig 12298 bp, 11 predicted proteins | sample LauGreFaBDMM15DN_2_FD_188215 | JGI IMG/M metagenome (GOLD analysis project Ga0209444, IMG submission 188215) | Freshwater lake microbial communities from Lake Michigan, USA - Fa13.BD.MM15.DN (SPAdes) (version 2) | ecosystem: Environmental > Aquatic > Freshwater > Lake | place: Lake Michigan...
GGAGTTGGCAATTTGGTGTGAAAGTTATTGCTGGCCAAGCACTACTTTCTGGCGGGGGAAATTCGCTTTAGGTGTTGTGAGTCCAGGTTTTTCTGGCTCGCCTAGAACTTGGAAAAGGTCAACCGTTAGGTTCCAGAGGTTCGAGTCTAGAGTGCCCCTGCAATCCAAAACCAGTGAGCTAGTCATAGCCTGGTTAACTGCATCGGCCGATACTTCTCTGAATTCTTGCCAGCCAGTAAGGACAACCAGAGCGTCCGCACCCTCAACCGCGGAAAGAGCGCTTTCGGCAAACACAATGTCGGGGTTGTCGGATATCTTGACACCAGGGTCATAGGCAATGACGGACGCACCCTGCCTTTTTAGGTTGGAAACTATTTCCACGGCAGGGCTACCTCGAAGATCAGCAGTGTCCGGCTTAAATGAAACTCCCCAGACCGCAATTCTTCTACCTTGCAACTGTCCATCCAGCATTGCTTTTACTCTTTGCACCACTGCCTCTTTGGAGCGAGCGTTGCTGTCAATTGCTCCGCTGACAACGGGCATGTCTACACCTAGTGACTCCGCAGATCTGACAAGTCCTGAAGAGTCTTTGGGAAGGCAGGAGCCACCCCAACCAGGCCCAGGAGTGAAGTAGCCCAAACCAATTCTTGGGTCCAGCCCTGTTCCAAGAGAAACATCTGAAAATGAGGCACCCGCCTTTTCGCAAAGCAGTGCAAGATCATTTGCGAACGACAGCCTGGTGGCTAGGTAAGCATTTGAGGCAAGCTTGATCAGTTCGGCACCTGCGCCGTTGGTCAAGATCATCTCCCCAGGAAAACCTTCGTAAAGTGAGGCCACGCTTTCTTGCACTTGCGTTTCTTCGGCACCAATAACGATTCGAGTGGGCGTCAGGAAGTCCTCAAACGATGAGCCCTGTCGAAGAAATTCTGGGTTGTAAGAAATTCGAATTTCTTGGTTGTCAGCTGCCTTTTTAGCCTGCAGCAGACCACCAACTGGCAAGGTTGACTTGATTACAATCGTCGTTCCTTGATCCGCCTGCAAGGAGATTAGGCGACAGGCGTCTAAGACCATACTGATGTTGATTTCGCCATTGAGACCGGACGGTGTTGGAACGCACACGAATACAAAGTCTGCGCCAAACAAAGCGCTCCCTAAGTCTCGTTCAAAAGAAAGCAGACCGGAGGCAACTGCACTCCTCATGGACTCCTCAAGACCTGGTTCCGCGATTGGAATAAACCCGCTTTTGAGTAGCAAGAGCTTTTCTACCGAAATGTCATGTCCTGTAACAGTGTGACCTAATTTTGCCCAAGCGACAGCGGTTGTTAGCCCGACATAACCTAAGCCAATAACGGCAATCTTTGCCATCCTTGACCCCTCTCTTTTCAACATCATTATGAGAGAGCGGAATGGAGAAATTCTTTAGACACGGATTTCGAAACCCTAAAGAGTGAGTGAAGCTTAGGTTAAGTTCAAGATCTTGAGTTTCATTTAGTTTGGCAACACTTTTGATTTGATTTATCCTCTGTTCACCTAGCAAGAGTGTCCTAAGTGAGTGATTGGAAAACCATTTCGCAGTTATGTGGCAATTGGAGACTCACTCTCCGAAGGATTGGGCGACTTCACTTTCAATCTCACCCGCCACGGAAACGGCTGGACAGACCGGCTCGCTGGAATTCTAGCTCGAGAGGCTCAAGACAAGCGATTTGATTTTGAATACGCGAACCTTTCCCTTCGTGGCGCAAATCTAGAAAAGATTATGGTTAACCAGCTGCCTAGGGCCCTTGCGCTTCAGCCTGATTTAGTGACAGTTATGGCCGGATCTAATGACTTACTCACTCGAGAGCACAAGCTGCCTCGCCTCCGAGCAATCTATAGGGACGGACTGCAAAATCTCAAGGCGGCAGGTTGCGATGTGGTGGTTGCAAACACCATAAATCCACTCCATCTAAAGGTTTTCAAGCCCCTTCGCTACCGAGCCGAGAGATTCTCGGAGCTGATTGGGGATGTGGCTGATGAGCTGGGAGTTCCCGTTTTAGACATCTTTGGAATTCCGGATTTCAGTGACCTGCTGTTCTGGGCCCAGGATATGGTGCACTTTTCAGGTCATGGACACGTCGCTGTAGCTAATCAAGCAGCTGAACTGCTCGACCTTAGCTACCGATTTGCCGAACCTCCTCGAACATCCGGTCCAGTGACAAGATCCATCTCCGAAACCTTAGCTTGGGTTGTTAGGGATGTAGTTCCATTCGTTCAACGCCGCCTTCGTGGAGTCACTGCAGGAGACGGCCTGGAGCCCAAGCACTTAAAGCTTGAAAGCTTCCAGCCGAAGGCCGACTATCCGCACTGGGAACTAATTAGCTCTTGAACTAATTGCTTTTGATTTTTTTTCGAGGTGATGTCTCAAAACCTCGAACGGCAAAATTAGGGAAGTCACAACGATTATGACCAGGACGGTCATCTCTAAGTTTTCCTTGATAAACGGAACAGTCCCGAGCCAGTAGCCAGGAAGCATAAACAACCCAACCCAAATGGTTCCGCCCGCTAGGTTTAGCCTGGTAAACCGGCCATAATCCATCTTTGAGATGCCGGCCAACATAGGAATCATTGCCCGAAGAATTGGAATAAGCCTCGCGAGAATAACTGCCCTCGCTCCATAGCGGTCAAAAAAATTGTGGGTTTTTTCAATTACCTTTTCATTAAGGATGAAGTTCCGATTCTTGCTAAACAGGGGAGGCCCAATTTTTTTCCCAACCCAGTACCCAAACTGGGATCCAGCAACAGCTGCCACCCAAACCATCACAAAGCCCAACCAATCAGGCAGCCACGAATGGGTGTTTGACATGGTGAGACCGGTTAGGAAAAGTAGCGAGTCTCCAGGAAGGAAAGAAGTGAGGATGAATCCAGTTTCCAGGAAGATGATGATAGCTACGGCAACTACCGCCCAGTCTCCGAAGGCTGTCAGGATTTCGCTGGCATCAAGCCAGTTCACGAGCAGCTGCCTGTTTAGATGTCAGAGTTGAGCTAGCTTCAAGGTAGTAATCAAGCAACTTCTCATTGTTTGCTTTCCAGGAGCGCCCTTGAACGCTTTTGGCGGCACGTTTCCCAAATGCAGCAATGGCCCCGGGTGTAGAAATCAGGTTCTCTAGCGCTATCCGATAGCCCAAGGCGTCGGTTGGATCAACAAGGATTCCATTGACGCCGTGATTTACGATTTCTGAAGGACCGCCAGCATTCGGGGCAATAACGGCTAGCCCGCTTGCTTGGGCCTCTTGAATAGTCTGCCCAAAAGTTTCTTCGGTTCCAAAGTGGACAAAGACATCCATCGCAGCATAGGTGTTTGCAAGCTCTAGACCTCGACGTATGCCAGTAAAGGCTACCTTCGATTGCCCAAACTGCTTTTCTAATTTTTTGCGCTCTGGACCGTCGCCGACAACAACAAATCTCACACCTTCGATCCCGAAGAGTTCACTCATTCGATGGACCTGCTTTTCGGCAGCAAGACGGCCAACAAATCCAACAATTAGTTCACCGTTAGGAGCCAGCTTGTTGCGAATCTCTATAGCCTCGTTAGACAACTGCCGGCTCGGGTTATAAAGGTCGGTATCAACTCCACGTCCCCACACCTTGACAGAGCCTAGACCTAGCGAGCTAAGGTACCGAGCCGATAGCTCGGTAGGGGCGAGATTCAAAGTTGCGTTCTCATGAATTGCAACCAAGGCTCGTTCCATTGCAGGTTTAGCAAACGCCAATTTGTAACGAGCTAGGTATCCTGCAACATCTGTTTGGTAGACCGCAACGGTCGGAACTGAATTTTTCTGACCCCATAAAATCGCCTGCGTTCCCAGCATAAACGGAGCTGCAACATGAATGACATCTGGCCTAAATTCTGTAAGGGCCGCATCCATTTCTTTGCTTGGAATCCCCACCGCGAAATTCATGACCGGAACTGAGCCACACCCAACTACCGGGAAGCCAAGATGAAGCGGAGTTTCAGCATTAGGCGCAATTACAATGGCGTCCAACTCGTTTTGCTTGATGGTTTCCAGAACCCGAATTACTGAGTTAGTGACACCGTTTATTTGTGGCAAGAAAGACTCAGTGACAATAGCGATTCTTTGAACCATAGCTTGAAGGTAGCTGGGCCACGCTCGGCTACCTCCAACAAGATGTGAATGTCGGGTTAAGCTGAAGTAAAGGGCTTGCAACCTTCCAAAAACGAAGGGGAGTAAACGTGCTTTTTTCCTATGGACGGCAGTTATTGAGTCCTGGGAATAACTGCACTACTTGCTGTTATGGAAAGCCAAAACCTGTTTTGCAAAGGCTGCGGATAAGTCCCAAGCTTGCTTGCGGTAGCTGGCTGCAAGCTCGTGGGATTTAGCAATCTGCTCTTCGATGTCGATACCTTCTCTAATGAATGCACCTCGGTAAGTGCTTAGCCAAGCCAATTGCTGGGAAAGACCAACCTCGGGGTGAAACTGGGTTGCCCATGCGCTCGAGCCAACTCTGAAAGCTTCGATTGTGCCGTTGCTTTCGCCAAGCAGTACAGCGTTATCTGGCAACTCAAAACTGTCATAGTGAAATTGGAAGGCATCTGCGGTGTTACCCAAGGAACTGATCACAGGGTCACTTGCTGCCTCTGGCAACATGTCAACTTTTGTCCAGGCGAATTCGCCGATCTCGGCCTTATAGACCCGACTGCCAGCAGCTGAGGCGAGCAGTTGCGAACCAAAGCACAGTCCAAGCAGGGGAGTCTCGGTATCTAGGGCCCACTGCATGATTTTGCGCTCGTGGCTCATCCAAGCGTGTTTAGCCTCGTCGAGGACACCAGCGTGAGCACCGAGCGAAATGATTCCCGAGTACTGCGCAAGTGTGTCTAGATCGGGTTTGCCGACACTGTCGTTTTGTACATCCCAGGTGTCCATGAGAATGCCGGCCTCGGCAATCGGGTTGGCCATCTCATTGAGGTGGTCATCGATGTCGTGAACGACAACAAGAATCTTCGGCTTGGTGGTCATGGGAGCCTTTCGTTTGTAAAGATTCTAGTGCTCAGCGGAGCCTCAATCGGTCGAAGTCCATTTTTCCAACGGACGAGCAACTATTGATTTGGCTTTCGCTGGACTAACCCCCAAAATCGCCAGAGCGATTCCAAGGGAGGCATCAGCATCCAACGGCGAAAGTTCATTGGTTGTGTGGACGGCACTTAGAATCCCTGCCACACAGTAACTGAATAGGCGGATTCGTTTATCGAATTCGGCTTTATTGATTTGACCGAGGCGAGCAAATTGCTTTGCGGCAGGCATCGCATCTTCCTTTACCGCTTCGATGATAAATCCAGGATTAACAAGTGCCTTACTGATAAGCCTTGCGAACTCTGGATGAGTCTTGCCGATTCGAAACAATCTTCGACATACGTCGACTGCTACTTCCAGGCTTTCGTCGGCGGGTATGCCGCCGTGTGCCCAATCGATCCATTCGCGCCAAGCCTCGGCAAGGGCTTCTTTGAACAACGCTTCTTTGTTGTAGAAGTGGTTATAAATGGTGGTGGGCGAAACCTGGGCGTATGCCACAAACTGCTCAACGGTCGCGTCCGGGCCAATTTCTGCCAGCACTTCCTGCGCGGCTTTGATCAGCGCTAGTCGATTGCGCTTGGCAGCTGGGGTTAACCCAGCAGCGGGATCCATTAAAGACTGTTTGTTTGCCATCACCCCATTGTATTAACTAACGGGGACTCTCATGTTTGGGAAACTTTCATGGTTCGGAAAAGTTGCCATATTTGGAATAACATGCCAAATATGGCATGATTTATCAAAATAAAGCGTTGGATACCCCTGGTCACACTCGGTGGCCAAAATCCACATAGGCGAAGTTAGAGGAAAGCATGAGTACAAGCAACTACTTGGGAGTCAATGAATCTTCGAGCCTTCCTGTCGAAAGAGCCTCAAAATTCACTTCCCGGTGGGCCATCCCAAGAGTTGAGCCTGAACAGACTGCAAAGCGACCAAGGAAAAGAAGGCAATTCAACAACCTATTTCTGCTGTTTATCATTCATGTCTTCAAAGAGATCAAAAAGAGCATGTTTACAAGACGCCTAAGGGTTAAGTACCGAACGATGGCTTCAAGAAATAGGTCCTAAATACTGATTCTCGGCTGATTTGCCTCTTTGCTTTAGACTCGAGAGAGACTTCCAAGGAGTAAATTAGTTGCCGAAGATTGAACCAGAAGCATTGGTTGGCGCCAAAATAACAAACCTCAGCCTCAGGCGTTGGCTGCACTCTCTTCCAGGGGTCGACAAAGTTGGTTTGGAATCCCGCGCCGCAGGTCTTGGAACTAGATCGATAAAGACAACTTCCAAAGCTTGGGCACTAGATGCCGCCATCAAGATGATGGATCTAACCACCCTCGAGGGAATGGACACCCCTGATCGGGTGCGCTCACTTTGCCTAAAAGCCTTAACTCCCGACCCAACCGATCCAGATTGCCCAAGACCTGCAGCAATTTGTGTTTATGGCGACATGGTTTCGGTTGCCAAGGAAACTCTTGGCAAGTCAGGTATTTATGTTGCAGCGGTTGCTACAGCTTTTCCATCCGGTCGGGCATCGGTAGCGGTAAAGCTGCAAGACACCAAAGATGCCGTCAAAGCTGGAGCAGACGAGATTGATATGGTTATCGACCGCGGAGCATTTTTGTCCGGCAACTACCTAGAGGTTTACAAGCAGATTCAGGCTGTCAAAAACGCCTGCACCAGAGCCGATGGAACCAAAGCTCACCTAAAGGTGATCTTGGAAACAGGCGAACTGCAAACCTATGACAACATCCGAAGGGCTAGCTACCTAGCCATGCTGGCCGGTGGGGATTTTATAAAGACCTCAACTGGAAAGGTGACAGTAAATGCCACCATACCTAGTACTTTGCTCATGCTCCAGGCAGTTCGGGACTGGTACGACCAGACTGGTGTACTAATAGGTGTAAAGCCAGCCGGAGGAATTAGAACCGCTAAGGATGCCATCAAGTACCTGGTGGTAGTCAAGGAAATAGCGGGGGAGAGATGGCTATCTCCTGATTTGTTTAGGTTTGGAGCTTCAAGCTTGCTAAATGATGTTTTGATGCAAAGGCAAAAACTAAAGACCGGAAACTACTCCGGTCCCGACTACGTGACCGTGGACTAGAAGGTATAAAGATGTTCGAATACGCACCGGCCCCTGAATCAAGGGCACTTGTTACCTTCCAGAGTAGCTACGGCCACTTCATCGGAGGCAAGTTCACCAAGCCATCAAACACCTACCAAACCATTTCCCCATCCACCGAGCAGGTCTTAGCTGAGATCTCAACCGCTAGTGCCAAGGATGTAGATATGGCAGTCAAGGCTGCCAGAAGCGCATACGAAAAAGTTTGGTCAAAACTTTCTGGCGCCGAGCGAGGAAAGTACCTTTACCGAATTGCAAGAATCATTCAAGAGCGCGCTCGCGAGCTAGCAATTGCCGAAACGCTAAACAACGGCAAGCCAATCAAGGAAACTAGGGATGCCGATATTCCACTGGTGGCAGCTTGGTTTTTCTACTACGCCGGCTGGGCCGACAAGTTGGACTACGCAGGATTTGGTGTAAACCCCAAAGCTCACGGAGTTGCAGCTCAGGTGATCCCGTGGAATTTCCCACTGATGATGCTGGCTTGGAAAATTGCCCCAGCACTAGCTGCTGGAAACACTGTTGTTCTAAAGCCTGCCGAGACCACACCACTAACCGCATTGTTGTTTGCTGAAATCTGCCAGCAGGCAGGTCTGCCAGATGGTGTTGTGAACATCATCACCGGCTTTGGCCAAACGGGAGCAGATTTGATTGCTCACAAGGATGTCAACAAAGTTGCCTTCACCGGTTCCACAGGGGTAGGAAGACTAATCGCCAAGCAGATTGCTGGAACAAACAAGAAAGTCACATTGGAGCTTGGCGGCAAGGCCGCCAACATCGTCTTTGATGATGCCCCACTTGATCAAGCGGTCGAAGGCATCATAAACGGCATCTTCTTCAACCAGGGTCACGTTTGCTGCGCAGGATCTAGGTTGCTAGTTCAAGAATCCATTCAGGACGAGCTAATGAAAAAGCTCAAGCGCCGCATGGAAACCCTCAAGCTTGGCGACCCACTTGATAAAAACACCGACATCGGAGCCATCAACTCCAAAGTCCAACTCGACAAGATAACCAAGCTGGTCAAACTTGGCGTCAAAGAAGGTGGCGAGGCCTGGGCTCCGAACTGCGAGATTCCGAAGAAGGGCTTCTGGTATGCACCGACTGTTATCACTGGCGTTGCTGCAACCAACACCGTGGCTCGCGAAGAGATCTTTGGTCCGGTGCTATCGGTACTTACCTTTAGAACCCCAGCTGAGGCGGTAGCTAAGGCGAATAACACCCCATTTGGTCTAAGCGCCGGAATCTGGACCGAGAAAGGTTCAAGAATCCTAAAGGTTGCCGACCAGTTGAACGCTGGTGTGATCTGGGCAAATACTTTCAACCAGTTTGATCCAGCCAGCCCGTTTGGTGGCTTTAAGGAATCTGGCTACGGCCGCGAGGGAGGCAGGCACGGATTGCTTGCCTACCTGAAGGGAGATAACTAATGCGTCTTGATGTGAAGAAAACCTACAAGCTTTTCATCGGTGGAAAATTCCCTCGAAGCGAATCCGGTCACACCTACGAACTGACAAACCCAAAGGGCGAGTTTGTTGCCAACGTGGTTCTAGCATCTAGAAAAGATGCCAGAGATGCAGTAGTTGCAGCAAGGGCCGCTCAACCGGGTTGGGAAGGCGCAACTGCATATAACCGCGGTCAGGTTTTATACCGCATCGCCGAAATGCTCGAAGGAAGACGCGAGCAGTTCGTAGCTGAAATTCGTGAGCTAACTGGAGCTACCGAAATTCAAGCCAACAAAGAAGTTGTTGCCGCAATTGACTCTTGGGTTTGGCACGCAGGCTGGTCTGACAAAGTTGATTCAGTTGCAGGTTCGATGAACCCGGTTGCAGGGCCTTTCTTCAACATCTCAACAAATCAGCCAACTGGTGTTGTGGCGGCCTTCGCTCCACAAAAAAGCAGCCTGGTTGGACTTGTGAACACCATCGCTCCGATTATCGTCACTGGAAACGCAGTTGTCGTAGTTGCGAGCGAATCACTTCCGCTTTCAGCAATCACGCTTACCGAAGTGTTGGCAACAAGTGATTTGCCGGGGGGAGTCGTAAACGTTCTTACAGGTAAAGAAAAGGATCTTTCTCCTTGGCTTGCCTCACACCAGGACGTAAACGCAGTTGACCTAGAAGGAACATCCGACCCAGTGGATCTTGAAATTCGTGCCGCTGAGACTCTAAAGAGAGTAATCAGACCAGGTGCATTTTCAAGGTCTGGATCTTTAGGCTCACTTCAGCAAATCCTGGCCTTTATGGAAGTAAAGACCGTCTGGCACCCCAAAGGGCACTAGCTAGCTCCCAAGTAGGTTCCTTTAGACACGCCTAGCAACAAGATCTATGGCCAAAGAAAATTTACGCCAAACTTGGCTATGGCGAAAAAAGCAAGCACAAAGGCAAGCAATTCTGATCACGAAGAAGCTGAGCCCTCCATGGTTCCAACCAAGGTATTAGACGCCATTGAAGACGTCTTTCATGTTGTTCTGACAGCCATATTGTTCTTGGTGGCTCTGGGAGCAGTTATCTTCACTGTGATCAGATTGTTCAACACCGAACCTTTTTACCCAATGGGCATGCTGCAGGCCATCAACGACATCTTGTTTGTTGTAATCATTCTTGAAATAGCCCGAACCGTAATCGCAAGATTCAATACCGGTTTCTATCAGCTGAGTCGATTCTTGGTTATTGGCGTCATTGCCTCCGTGCGACACATTCTTTCGGTGGGTTCGTCCCTGACACTTTCTATCGGCAAAACCCCAGAAGCCTTCGAGCGGGGAATCATTGAGCTATTGGTCAACGGAGGAATAGTCGTGGCCTTGGTGCTGGCTATTTTTATGACGCGAGTAGCCGAGAGACAGCCTGGGGCTAACTCCGCTAACAAGTCCTAAATAGGCGCAGCATACAAAAAGTTTTGCTAAGCCGCCAACGAGGCTTTAAGCCAACTCTTAGCTCTGGCCATGTAATCCTTAGAAACTTGAGCGTCTGGAGCCATTCCTTCAAAGGCGTGCGGTCCACCAGCTACAACATCCAACTCACAGGAAACACCGGCTGCCTTTAGGCTCTCGGCATACTTTTTATCTTCCTGGTAGAAAAGCTCAACATCGCCAACGCCGATCCAGGCCTTTGGCAATCCGTTGAAGTCAACTCTTCTCGAAGGCGCTGCATAAGAAGGTACCTGGTCGGTACCAAACTTGGTGCTTAGGTAAGAGCTCCAACCAGCAAGGTTTAGCTTGTTGTTCCAGATGAAATGATCGACGCCATCAAGTGTTCGATCTTGAGCTGTTCGATCATCGAGCATCGGGCAAAGCAGCCACTGGGCAATTGGTCTTTGGCCACCTTCGTCGTGGATTCGCAAAACAAGTCCTGCAGCAAGTCCTCCACCGGCGCTTTCGCCACCAATTGCAATTCTGCTGGTATCGATTCCGCGTTGTGAGGAATTACTGAGCATCCACTGCCAAGCTTCGTGGCAGTCATCAACCGGGGCAGGGTATGGGTGCTCAGGTGCTAGACGGTATTCCGGAGAAACAATCAAGATATCCAATTCAGCGGCAAGGTTGGAAAGCAACCCGTCATCCATTTGCGGAGCACCAATCATCATTCCTCCGCCGTGGATGTATAGCAAGCCGGCGCGAGTCTTGTTTCCTGCTGGTGAGTAAACCCTGAGCTTCTGGCCACTTGCTGCCTTGACCCACTCAATGCTGACGCCTTGAGGAACTTTGGTTTTAGGAAGAAGAAGGGGAAGTAAAAGTCTGGTGAGCTTCCTTCCGAAATTACTGCCAACCGGAAGTTTCGGGAATGCGGCGGTTGCTTTTCTAAGCTCTGGGTGAACGAGGTTGATGTCCATTTGAATCTCCTTAGCTGCCATAGGTAGAAAGATCTAGTGGACCGAGAGTATCACTCTCGCGTAGGTTTCTACTTCCTGAGCTCCCCAACAACTATCAACCCATCACCCTTGGCCGGTTTGAATTTCGTTGTCTTAGCTGGGTTTAGCTTGACGCCGGATGAGGACAGCTTCTTTGAGCCTTCAAGGGTCCGGTAGCCAATTACTGACTCACCGTGGGCTTTACCGATAGCCACCAGTTCGGCAAACTCTATTGACTTACCCAAGGGTGCATAAGTTTCAATTGAGTTCACGCTTAGAGATGCACCATCAGCGTCAAATAAATCATCAAAGACTGGAGCAAGGGCTGGGTTCTCAGAGACCTGGGCAATCAGAAGTGCTGCGAGGTTATCGCTAACCACCATGTCATCAACCGCAGCAACGCGAGCAAGTTCGGCCTTGCGGCTATCTAGAATCTCAGCCACTAGTCTGGTTGGCTCAACACCGTTGCCCTTGGCTTCAAACAGCTGGTTCATCTGAAGCATGGTGAGCATGGTCTGTGAGTCAGCTTCAGCTTCGCTGATTGCCTCGCGGTAGCCAAGGATTACAACTTCGTTGTATTTCTTGGCCGAGGCTGCCTTGATCAAATCATCGATGTCTCCAGTGACTGAGGCGTAGGTGACCTTGATGTTCTTTCCAAATCGCAGTCCTTTTAGCTCCTCAGCTGCAACGTGACGAGCTTCGGCAACGATGTGAACGGTGGAGCCAGTTGGTAGAAACTGTGCCAGCTCGCTGACTACTGCGCGACCCATAGAGGACCAGCCAATAAACAACAGGTGCTCAGGCTTAGATTTGCCGGCAGGTTTCTTGGCAACCTTCTTGGAGACCAAGTCCTTGCGGATGCCGGAGTAAATGATCTTGTCATCATCCAGCGCGATGGCAATGACCTTGGTTCCTGATGGAATCTTCGTGGTTGCCGGGGGATTAATCTGCGCAACTCCCTTTGAGTCCACTAGCCCAATAACGGAAGCCTCATTGAAGGCTAAGAGGGCCTCGCCGTAGGTTTTGCCAACTAATTCTTTGACCGCTGTGATGTAGATCTCATCGCCTGCAAAATCAAGCAAGTCCAATGTGACAGCTGCAAGTCCTGGCTGCCTGGAGGCTTGAGCGGTAACTCTTGCAATAACGTTTTGTGACCGAACGGCTATGACCTGGCCGTTGGTGGCGGTGCTGATTGCTTCAGCTGTGTTCTCATCATCGAGCTCGGCGATGATGCGAGTTGCAGTGTTGGAATTTACTGACTTTACGGCAAG